>WNFA01001209.1_pt1 | contig 20959 bp, 19 predicted proteins | sample 5400481 | NCBI WGS metagenome assembly WNFA01 (sample SAMN13153340, study PRJNA577476) | soil metagenome | isolation source: 120 cm saprolite under Douglas fir tree site 2 hole 1 replicate 2 | place: USA:California | collected 2015-04-18
ACGCGCTGTTCTGGCCGGGTTCGGTCAGCGTGCCGCGCTTGAGCCGGATTTCCTCCTGCGACTGGTCGTCGACATAGGCATGGCCGGCGCGGATCAGGCCTTCCGCCCATTCGTAGAGCTGTTCGAAATAATCCGATGCGTAAAAAACCTCGGTTCCCCAGTCGTAGCCGAGCCAGTGCACGTCGGCCTGAATCGAATCGATATATTCCTGCTCTTCTTTGGTGGGATTGGTATCGTCGAACCGCAGATTGCAGCGCCCGGCAAACTCCTGCGCGATGCCGAAATTGAGCGCAATCGACTTGGCATGGCCGATGTGCAGGTAGCCGTTCGGCTCCGGCGGAAAGCGCGTCACGATCTGGCTGTATCTGTTGGCGTCAAGATCGGCCTGGACGATGTCACGAATGAAATCGCGACCTGCCTCTGCCGCCACCGGTTCTGCTGTCATGGGTAGTTCCTGTTCGGGGATCAGCGGACCTTCTGCCAAATCCGCACCTCCCAAGGAAGGCTTTAGTTATGTAAGGTTCCTGCTATACACCACCGCGCCTTGCGCATGCCCTCTTTCCCTCTTTGCCCGACCCGCTCCTGTAATGACTGATTCCGTCGTCACGCGCTTTGCCCCCTCGCCCACCGGCTTTCTCCACATCGGGGGAGCCCGCACCGCGCTGTTCAACTGGCTCTATGCGAAGAAGCACGGCGGCAAGATGCTGTTGCGCATCGAGGACACCGATCGGGAGCGCTCGACCGAGCCGGCAATCGCCGCGATCCTGGACGGGTTGAAATGGCTCGAACTCGATTGGGACGGCGAGGTCATCTACCAGTTCACCCGGGCGGCACGCCACCGCGAAGTGGCCGAGCAATTGCTGGCCGCCGGCAAGGCCTATCGCTGCTACGCCACATCAGAGGAACTCACGGCGATGCGCGAGAAGGCGCGCGCCGAGGGCCGTACGCGGCTCTATGACGGCTTGTGGCGCGACCGCGACGGGTCGCAAGCCCCGTCAGGCATGAAGCCCACGATCCGGCTGAAGGCGCCACAAAGCGGCGAAACCGTGATCGAGGATCAGGTCCAGGGCCGCGTGGTCTGGCAGAACGAGAACCTCGACGATCTCGTCCTGCTGCGTGGCGATGGCAACCCGACCTATATGCTCGCCGTCGTGGTCGACGACCACGACATGGGCGTCACCCACGTGATCAGAGGTGACGATCACCTGATCAATGCCGCACGCCAGAAGCAGATCTACGATGCGCTCGGGTGGGAGATTCCGAGCATGTCCCACATTCCCCTGATCCATGGGCCCGACGGCTCAAAGCTCTCAAAACGCCATGGGGCATTGGGCGTCGATGCCTACCGCGCCATGGGATATTTGCCGGCAGCGCTGCGCAATTATCTGGTCAGGCTCGGCTGGAGCCACGGCGACCAGGAGATTTTTTCGACCGCGGAGATGATCGCCGATTTCGACCTGTCAGGCGTAGGCCGTTCGGCCGCGCGCTTCGATTTCGCCAAGCTGGAAAACCTCAACGGCCACTATATCCGCCACGCCGACGATCAATCCCTCGTGACCATGTTCGAAGACGTGCTGGACTATGTCCCCGACGGTTCCGGGCTCAAGGCCAAGCTCAACCACACCACGCGCGCGCAATTGCTGCAGGCGATGCCGAGCCTCAAGGAGCGCGCCAAGACGCTGATCGAGCTGATCGCCGGTTCCTACTTCATTTTTGCCGACCGGCCGCTCGTGATCGAGCCAAAAGCGGCGGCGCTGCTGACGCCGGAAAACCGCGAACTGATAGGCAGGCTTCGTTTTGCGCTTGAGGCGGTCACAAATTGGACCCCGGAAACCACCGAAGCGGCCATGCGGGCCTTCGCGGAACAAAACAACCTCAAGCTGGGCGCGGTGGCCCAGCCGCTGCGGGTAGCGCTGACCGGACGTACCACCTCGCCGGGGATCTTTGACGTGCTTGCGGTGCTGGGACGGCAGGAATGCCTCGCCCGGCTTGGCGATCAGGCGCCCTCATAAGGTGGTATCGGAAGCCACTGTCTGCCTATCTTGCAGCGCACACAGCAATGCGATACCCATTTAAGAGGCGCTTCTAGAATTCTCGGTTTCCCACGCCATCTGATGGCGTACCGGGCCACCGGCTTTCGCAACGATCTCATCGGGGACCTCACGATGGACGCAACATCCAACACCAAAACCGCAACGCTGACGGTCGGCAACAAGAATTACGATTTCCCGATTTTGAGCGGCACCGTTGGGCCTGACGTGATCGACATCGCCAAGCTCTACGCTCAGTCCGGAATGTTCACCTATGATCCCGGTTTTACCTCGACCGGCAGCTGCCAGTCCAAGATCACCTATATCGACGGCGACGCCGGCATCCTGGAATACCGCGGCTATCCGATCGAGCAGCTCGCCGAAAACGGCGACTTCCTCGAGACCTGTTACCTCCTGCTTTACGGCGAGCTTCCAACCAAGGCGCAAAAGGAGGATTTCGACAGCCGCGTGATCCATCACACCATGGTCCACGAGCAGCTGGCGCGGTTCTTCCAGGGTTTCCGCCGCGACGCCCATCCGATGGCGATCATGGTGGCAGCCGTCGGCGCGCTGGCCGCGTTCTATCACGACTCCACCGACATCACCGATCCGCGGCAGCGCATGATCGCTTCGATGCGGATGATCGCAAAAGTCCCGACGCTCGCCGCGATGGCCTACAAATACACCATCGGCCAGCCCTTCATATATCCGAAGAACTCGCTGAGCTTCGCCGAGAATTTTCTGAATATGTGCTTCGCGGTGCCCTGCGAGGAATACAAGATCAATCCGGTTCTCGCCGACGCGCTCGACAAGATCTTCATCCTGCACGCCGACCACGAGCAGAACGCCTCGACTTCGACGGTCCGGATCGCAGGCTCCTCCGGGGCCAACCCGTTCGCCTGCATCGCCGCCGGCATCGCCTGCCTGTGGGGCCCGGCCCATGGCGGCGCCAACGAAGCAGCCCTCGCGATGCTCGCCGAAATCGGCACGGTCGACAAAATTCCTGACTTCATCAAAAGGGCGAAAGACAAGAACAGCGACGTTCGCCTGATGGGTTTTGGCCATCGCGTCTACAAGAACTACGATCCGCGCGCCAAGATCATGCAGAGGATGTGTCACGCCGTGCTGGCGGAGACCGGCCACGACGACGATCCGATGCTGAAGGTCGCGCTGGAGCTGGAAAAGATCGCGCTCAGCGATGAATATTTCATCGACCGCAAACTCTATCCGAATGTGGACTTCTATTCGGGCATCACGCTCAAGGCGATGGGCTTCCCCACCTCGATGTTTACCGTGCTGTTCGCGGTCGCCCGCACCGTCGGCTGGATCAGCCAGTGGAGCGAGATGATCGAGGATCCGCATCAGAAGATCGGCCGCCCGCGCCAGCTTTACACCGGCGTCACGCATCGCGATTACGTCGATATCGACAAGCGCAAGTAAATTCGAGGCTTTGAACTGTGGATGCGGCCAGGCCGCATCCGACTTCGTGATCGGGAGACGCGAGAATGACGCATCAGGCCGCCGATAGCCGCACGTGAAACCGGCTGCCGGTTGCCTCAGCGTAGCGCAACAATGTCTTGGTGGTTGGCAGCGTCTGACCGCTCTCCAGTCGGGCGATTGTAGACTGGCTGGTACCCATGCGGGCAGCCAGTTCGGCCTGCGACAACCTCGCCCGCAAGCGAGCCTTCACCAACTCGACCGAAATCTCGAACTCCGGGGCAAGCGCCTCGTATTCGACCTTGACCTTGGGATTGGCGAGCAGACGAGCCTTAAGCTTTTCAAATGGGATAGTCATGTGATCTCCTTTGCTCGCCGAAGTGCAAGCTGGATCTCGGCGGGCGGCGTCCTCTGTGTCTTCTTCACGAACGCCCGAACCACGACCACTCTCCGGCCGATCGCCGTGACATAGAGGGCACGGGCTATTCCATCACGGCCTGTCAGCCGCAACTCCCATAGCTTCCCCTCCAAATGCTTACGTGCGGCTCGCCCAAGCTTTCCAATCCCGCTTGGCCGATGCGCTCGGAAAGCCGAAGGAACCGCGCCTGCATGTCCGCCGGAAGGGCGGCGATTTCAGCCGCGACGGTATCGTTGAGGATTTCAACTCGCCAAGTCACGTCGGCTTATATCTCAATTTTGAGATAGATGGAAGTGGCGAAAAGGCCCGGTGCCTAGTTCGATCCCCGCGCCTTCCGGAGCGTCGCCAGCACGATGTCGGCCGCCCGGACGCTCGGCGGCTGGTTGCCGGTCGACATGATCGCGTCGAGCTTGGCAAAAGCCGCGACCTGCCGCTGCCGTAACGGCGAGTCCGTCAGTATGTCGCGCAGCGCGGGCAACAGCTTCTCCGGCGCGCAGTCCTCCTGGATGAATTCCGGCACGACGTTCTCGCCGATCACCAGATTTGCCAAAATCACCGAACTGGTGCGGATCGCCCGCCGCATGATTGCTGCCTCGACTGCGCCAACCTTGTAAGCGGCGACCATCGGCACGCCTGCGATCGCAAGCTCGAGCGTCGCGGTACCCGATTTGACGAAAGCCGCATGAGCGATACGAAATGCCGCTCGCTTCTCCTTTTCCCTGACGACAATGCGCGGCTGCACCGGCCAGCTTCTCACAGCCTGCGCGACTGCCTCCTGCAAATGCGGCATGGTAGGAAGGATCAGTTCGAACACGACGTCCTGCGCGTGCAGCAGGCCCAGCGTCTCGCCGAATACCGCCATGTGATGGTTGATCTCGCTGCTGCGGCTTCCCGGCAGCACCAGAAGAACCGGCGGCTGCGCATCGCGGCGCATTTGCTCGTCGGCACCGGGCCGAAGCTGGCCGATCTGCTCGATCAGGGGATGGCCGACATAGCTGCAGGGCGGACCGCGCAGCCTGCGGTAGGCCTCGGGTTCGAAAGGCAGCAAACCAAGCACATGATCGACATAGCGCCGCATCGCGCGCGCCCGGCCGGGCCGCCATGCCCAGACCGATGGCGAGACATAATCGATAATCGGTATCGAGGGATCGCGGGCGCGGACGCGTCTTGCCACCCGATGGGTAAAGTCGGGGCTGTCGATGATCACGAGAATGTCGGGCGAAGCTTCCGTCACCGCGGTGGCGGTTTCCCGGATGAGCCGCAGAATTTTCGGCAACTGCTTCACAACCGCGGCCAATCCCATGATCGACAGCTCTTCGATCGGAAACAGCGACACCAGTCCTTCGCGCGCCATCGATTGGCCGCCGACGCCTTCAAACCGGACGGCGCCGCCAAGCCGCTGGCGCAGCACCTTCATCAGGCTGGAGCCAAGCCGATCCCCCGATTCCTCCGTCGCGATCAGAAATATTTTTCGCGTGACGCTGCCGCTTGTTCGCGCCGGCATCACGCGGACAAACCGGTCACGAAAAGGCCCGCGGCATCGGCTGCTTCGATCATGGTCTGCGGTTCAACGACAATCGTGTTGCCAGCAACGACCGCCACCCCGGCAAGCTCTGCCCTGCCCGCGCCTTCGATCGTGCGCGGCCCTATGGTGGGAAGATCGAAACGCAAATCCTGCGCGCTTTTCGGCGCTTTCACGAGCACACCGCGCGCAGCCTTGGCGCGGATGCGACCTTCCGCGCGCAGCCGCGCCACGCGCGCCAGCAAGCCGTCGGTGCCTTCGATGTCCTCCACCCCGACCACGTGGCCGTCGACCACAATGGCGGCTTGACCGATGTCGAATGGACTGAGCGCCCGCAGCACGTCACGCCCCCTGGCGATATCGGCAGCCGCGCTCTGGTCCGGCGTCACCTGCGTGATGCATCCTTCGGGCATCAGCAGATCCGGCGCGACATCCCTGATTCCCACCATCCGGAAGCCGTCCTGTTCGAGAATCCGGCCGATCCCGGACAGCAGATGATCGTCGCCGCCCCGGAAAGCCGCCCACACCCGGCCGAGGACGCGAAGCGTGCCCCAATCCAGCCTGATCTCGGATAAAGCCGGCCGCACCAGGGTGCCGATGAACACCAGATCGCGGCAGTTCTCGCTGCGAAACAGTTTTACCGCCCGCCCGACCTGACCGACCGAGATCCAGTGATGGCGAAAGCGCGCCACCCGGACCGGATCGCAGGCGCCTTTCAGCGCGAAAACAACCGGATCGAGGCCGCGCGCGATCAGGGAATCCGCGACCGCGAACGGCATGACGCCGCCAGCCGCAATCAAGCCAATGGGCGATGAAATCTGCATAACCTCGTTCGTCATGGTTCGCCCCGACGACTCAAGACCTCTTGCCGTCCTTCACCGGCTGGCACAACTCCCGATGCTTGGCGGCATCGATGAAGGTCAGGATTTCCGCAATCGCAGGGTCTGCAGCCGCGAGATGCCTCACCTCATTGAGGCGGTCGGCAAAGACGCCGGACCCGTGAAACAGTTGTTGATAGAACAATCTCACGACCGCGAGGCGCTCGCGGGTGAATTTCCGGCGTTTCAGGCCGACGGTATTGAGGCCCGTTAGCGCCGCGAACTGGCCACTCGCCAGCGTGAACGGGATCACGTCGCTGCGCACCCCGGTGAGGGCGCCGACCATCACCTGCGCCCCCACCCGGGTGAACTGGTGCACGGCCGAAAGGCCGCCGATGAAAACAAAATCGCCGATCTCGGCGTGGCCGCCGAGCGTCGCCGAGGTCGCGAAAATCACGTCGTTCCCGACGATGCAGTCGTGACCGACATGGCTGCAATTCATGAAATAGCCGCGCTCGCCGACCCGGGTAATGCCGCCGCCAGCCATGGTGCCGGCGTTCATGGTGACCTGCTCCCGGATGGTGCAACCCTGGCCGATCGCGAGCCCGGTGAGTTCGCCGCGATAGCTCAGCGATTGCGGCGGCGTGCCGAGCGAAACGAAGGGGTAGATGGTGCAGCCGTCACCGATCGTGGTCTGCGCCGTAATATGCACATGCGCGATCAGCTTGCAGTTCGCGCCGATCACCACGTGGGGGCCGACGACGCAGTAGGGGCCGATCGACGTGCCCTCCCCGATCACAGCGCCATCCTCCACCCGCGCGGTGGGATCGATCGTACTCATCAAGTGGGTCCAGTCAGCAAATCTGTTGGGTTTTCCGGTGGTTACCGCGACATACCGGCGCTGTCTAGTGACGTATGGTTACGCCGTATTTCGGCATGTTGGGCCCACGTCACCCTCATCAGTCCGTCAGCATCGCGCCAACGTCGGCCTCGGCAACCGTCACACCGTTAACGGTGGCGTTGCCGTGAAACCACCACATGGTCTTGCGGCGGCCGATGCTGCGCATGTGGTATTCGACGGTATCGCCGGGCAACACCGGCTTGCGGAACTTGCACTTGTCGATGGTGAGAAAATAGACCGCGCGCGGCTTTTCGGTACCTTCGACCGAGAGGATGCCGATGACGCCCGCGGTCTGTGCCATGGCTTCGATCATCATCACACCGGGATAGACCGGGCGCTCCGGAAAATGCCCTTGAAATGCGGGCTCATTGAAGGTGACGTTCTTGATACCGATGCCGCTGTAGTCGCTGCGGATGTTGATGACGCGATCGATCAGCAGCATCGGATAGCGATGCGGAAGTGTCTTGAGGATGGCATTGATGTCCACCAGCTCAAATCTGACCGGTGCGTCCGTCACTCGCGCCCCTCGCCCCTATCGGCCGTGCCATCACGGACCAGACGCTCCACCGCAATGATCTCGCGGAACCATTGCTTGGTCGGCTTGGCAAAATAGCCACCCCAGCGTCCGTTGGCCGGGATGTCATCCTTGACCGCGCTCATCGCGGTGACCTGAGCGCCGTCGCCGATATGAAGATGGTTGTTGATTCCCACCTTGGCTCCCAGCGCCACATTGTCGCCAATCGTCAGGCTGCCCGCCAGACCTATCTGGGCCGCAAGCAGACAATGTCTGCCGATTGTCACATTGTGGCCGATCTGGACCTGATTGTCGATTTTGGTGCCCTCGCCGATCACGGTGTCACGCAGGCTGCCGCGATCGATGGTTGTACCGGCGCCGATCTCCACATCGTTCTGGATCAGGACGCGGCCGGTCTGCGGCACTTTCAGATGGCCATCCGGTCCGAAGAAGACGAAGCCATAGCCGTCCTGACCGATGCTGCAGCCGGGATGGATCAGAACGTTGTTGCCGATCAGCGCGCATTGAATCGCCGTATGCGAGCCGACGTTACAGTCCCTGCCGATCCTGACATTGACACCGATCACGGCACCCGAACCGATGATCGTCCCAGCGCCGATTTCGACGTTTGGACCGATCACGGCAAGCGGATCGACAATCACCCCATCTTCCAGATGCGCCGTCGGATCGATGACGGCGGATGGAGCGATGCCGGCATTGCCGAACCAGGATTGCGGGCGAAGCGCGTCGCCATGCAGCACGCGGGCAATCTTCACAAAGTCACGGAAAGGGTGGGCCGCGCGCAAAACCGCAACATGGACGGGGACGCTGGCCTCGAAGCGGCTGCTAACCAGACAGGCCCCCGCTTTCGTCGAAGCAAGTTGGCCGACGTATTTCAGATTGTCGAAAAACGTCAGATGCATCGGGCCGGCTTCCTCCAGCGAAGCCAGCCCCCGGATCTGTTGGCCGCCCCGCGACGGATCGGCCAAATGCGCCTTCGTCAACGCTGCGATATCGGCCAGCGTCGAGAAAGGCGGTTGTTCGAAGAATGTCGGCTGCGCCATTCCACCCGTCGCGGTCCGGCCGGAGATCGAACTAGAGCCTCGGTTCTGATAAATCAAAACCGAGCTCTATTTTCCTTTGACGCGTTTTCTTCACGCGAACCGGTACCCCAATTTCGCTCGAAAACGCTTTAGAACGATGTCCCGCCGCCAAACTTGAATTGCTGCACGCGGTCGTTCGCGCCTTTGGTGAGCGGCACCGCATAGTCAAAGCGCAGCGGACCGAATGGCGAGGCCCAGATCAGACCAACACCCACCGAGCTGCGAACGAGATTGCCGTCATTGAACGTCAGCCCGGTACAGGTCCCGGCCGAGACTGGATTAGTTGTCGGGCGAATACAGCCGGGCACGTTGACTTCACCTGTTTGTGCCCAGGATGTCGGCCCCTTGTAGTCCCACAGCGAACCGGCATCGGCGTACACGGCGCCCTTAAGCCCGACTTCCCTCGGCAAGAACCAGAACGGCATCTGCAACTCCGCCGACGCGCCCCAATACTTGGTGCCACCAAGCGCATCCTGGGTGCCGAATGGATTGATGTCGCGCGGACCGATGCCATTCGGGGCAAAGCCGCGGACGAGGTTCGGCCCCATCTGGAAATGATCCAGCATTCTGATATCGCTGCCCACGCTGTTCAGGATGCCGCCCTGGACGTGAATCAAACCGACAATGTCCGCGACCAACGGCGTGTAGTACTTTGCGTCGACGGCTGACTTCAGGTAGCGCACGTCGCCGCCCAGGCCGGCGAAATCCTGCTTGAAATCAATGTTCAGGCCGTCGGTCGGGTTCTTGTTGTTGTCCAGCGTATTGTAATTCAGCGAATAGCCGACCGCCGACGTCAAGGTTTGGCCAGCCTGAAGTTCCTTGCGCACCGGCAACGACGCTTCGCCGTCGGAGAAGCAGCCCAAACCAGTGCCGGTCGGGTCGAGTATGGTTATGCCGTTCGCCGCGTTCGCCGCGATAAAGGCCGGCGACGGATTGAAGGCGAGCAGGCCGTTCCCTCCAATAATGTTGTTACAGTTGGCAAGGTTCGCCGGCAGCTGGATTTGCTGCTGATAGATCGAGTACCGAAGCTGCAGAGACAGATCTTCGCGCAGCCCGAATCCGAGCCTCGGACTGAAGCCGATGGTCTTGGTGCCGTACGAAATGAAGTTGTTGGCCAACTGCTGACGCTGGAAGAAGTCGAGACCGAGCGCAACGCGATAGTCCAGAAGATACGGCTCGACCAGCGAAAGCGAGTAACCGCGCGCGAACTGGCCATATGTCACCGACGCCTTCGCGAACAGGCCGCGGCCAAGGAAGTTACGTTCGGAAATACTGACCTCCGCGAGCGCACCATCGGTGGTCGAATAGCCGCCCGATACCGAGAAGTCGCCGGTCGACTTCTCTTCGAGATCGACAATGAGAATCACGCGATCGCTGGAAGATCCGGGTTCGGTGGTGATTTTCACGCTCTTGAAGAAATCAAGGTTCTTCAGCCGGCGCTCGGCACGATCGACCAGCGCCCGATTATACGCGTCGCCTTCCGAAAGATCGAATTCGCGGCGAATGACGTAGTCCCGGGTGCGGGTATTGCCGCGCACGTTGATGCGCTCGATGTAGGTTCGCGGGCCTTCGTCGATGGCGAAGGTGATTGAAACGGTATGCGCCTCGAAATTGCGATCACCGCGCGGACGCACGATCGCAAAGGCGTACCCCCGCCGCGAGGCCTCGATCTGCATTTCCTCGACGGATTTCTCCAGCGCTTCGGCATTGTAGAGCGAGCCGACAAAGACGTGCGAGAAGCTGCTGAGTGAATTGCCGTCGAGCGTGCCGATGCTGGACTGGAAATTGACCGTCGCAACCCGGTACTGCTGCCCCTCCTCGATCTTGAAGGTCACGAGGAAGCCCTTCTTCTCCGGATCGTATTCCGTCAGCGCGGCCACCACCTGCACGTCGGCAAAACCGTGCTTCAGATAGAAGCGGCGAATCAGATCGCGATCGGCCTCGACCCGGTCCGGATCGTAGACATCGCCGCCACCAAGGAAGCTCAGCAGGTTGGATTCGTGGGTCTTGATGATGTCCTTGAGACGATACGAGGAATAAGCGTTGTTACCGATAAAATCGACCGACTTGACGCCGGTTTTCCCGCCCTCGGTGATCGTAAAAACGAGATCGACCCGGTTGTTCGGCTGCTCGATGATTTCGGGATTGACGCTTATGTCATAGCGGCCGGAGCGGCGGTAGATTTCGGCGATGCGCTGGGCGTCGGACTGGACCATGGGACGCGACAGCGTGCCCCGCGGCTTGGATTGTATTTCCGCCGTAAGCTGCTCGTCCTTGACCTTCTTGTTGCCCTCGAAGGCAATGCGGCCGATCACCGGGTTTTCGACCACCGTCACCAGCAGGTGACCGCCCGGCTGACTGATTTTTACGTCCTGGAACAGACCGGTCTCGATCAGCGCTTTGAGGCCGTCATCGATACTGGCCTGATCGAGACGCCCGCCGGGACCCGGCTTGAAATAGGAGCGAATGGTCTCGACCTCGACGCGGCGGTTGCCCTCGACCTGAATCGAAGACACCGACTGGGCGACGGCTGGCGACGCAATAACCACGGTAGCCAACGTCGCGGCCACCGGCACAGCGAACATGATCAGGGCGGCCAAAAGACCTCCCCGCACTCGCATTCCCACATTCATGCGCAACGCGCCCTCATCATTCCAGTGCCGGACCGTACCCCTACGAACCAGCAGATTCCCATTCGTTGCGATTCTTGTAGCCAATTTTGCCCGGGCGGCAAACGCCCGATTGCAGTGCAATTTCAATTTCGTTCCAAGACGTTGCCTATTGGCCACGTTACCCAAAAAGGCTTCGCAGCCAAGGCACTTGATGGAAATCATTGTAAAAGGCGAACACCATCAACATCAGCACCAAGGCAAGGCCGACGCGGAACCCGTATTCCTGAGACTTGTCGGATAAGGGACGTCCTCTCAGGACCTCAGCGCCATAGAACAAAAGGTGACCGCCGTCGAGAAGCGGCACTGGAAACAGGTTCAGCAATCCAATCGAAATGGAAAGCACCGCGGCAAGATGAAGCAGCGCGGCTAATCCCAGCGTCGCCACCTGACCGGAGATCTGAGCGATTCGAATCGGGCCACCGATCTGGTCGGCACTGGCTCTCCCCGTAAAAACATTCCCGATGTAGGAGAGCGTCTGATCCACCACGAACCAGGTTTCCTTGACGCCAAGCCAGAGTGCGGTGGCGGGGCTGACCTTCTCGGTCGTCACTTCGCCGGGCGAAGTCGCACGGGTGATTCCCATCACGCCTTGCCGATGGGTATTGCCGAACGGGTCTTTCACTTCCTTGAGTTCCGGCGTTCCGCGCAGTTCCAGCGTGGAATCACCGCGTTTGATCGTGAAGGTCAGCTGATCCCCGGCGTGAGCCACGACAATCCGCTGCATATCGGAAAAGCTTCCGATCACGCTGCCATCGATCGCGGTTACGACGTCTCCGACCTGAAAACCGGCTTTCTCGGCGGCGCTGCCCACTTCCACCTTGTCGACCCGCGCCGTCGTGCTCGGCTTGCCAAAGAAGGTGAACAGGCAGGTGAAGATCACGATGGCCAGAATGAAATTGGCGATTGGGCCGGCGGCCACGATCGCCGCACGTGGTCCAACTTTCTTGTGGTGGAAACTGCCCTCTCGTTCCTCTTCGGTCATGCTGGAAAGCATTTCGGACGATGGCGTTGAGGCCTCGCTCTCGTCGCCGAAGAACTTCACGTAACCGCCGAGCGGAACCGCGGAAATCTTCCAGCGCGTGCCATGGCGGTCGTCGAAGCCCACGAGTTCCGGTCCAAAGCCAAGCGAGAAAGTCAGCACCTTCACGCCGGCCCAGCGGGCAACCAGGAAATGACCTAGCTCATGGAAGAAAACAACGATGGTGAGCACAAACAAGAAGGGAATGATGTAGCCGACAAAGCCATGGCTCAACGTATTGAAACTGTGAAGAAAAAACTCGGACATCCGATTCCCCTAACCCAGGGCCGGAGGCCCTGTCAGCGATGCTCTAAGATGGGTTTGCGGCAATTTGAGGCAAGAGGGTGGCAGCCGAATGCCGCGCCTTGTGGTCAACGGCGATGGCATCGTCCGCGGACGTCAGCGGCGCCAGATTGCCGGAACGTACCCAGTCGTTCATCGTGGCCTCGACCAGTCGTGCGATCGCGCCAAATCTGATCTTGCCGGCAATGAACGCAGCCACTGCGACCTCGTTAGCCGCGTTGTAAACCGTGGTCGCGCCGCGGCCGGTCCGCAGCGCGTCATACGCAAGCCGAAGCCCGGGAAAGCGACCGAAATCCGGCGCTTCGAAAGTCAGTTGTCCGATCTTGGCAAGATCGAGCTTCGCTGCCGGGCCGACGATGCGATCGGGCCATCCGAGGCAATGCGCGATCGGCGTGCGCATGTCGGGCGCCCCCAACTGCGCGACAACGGAACAATCGGAAAATTCGACCATGCCGTGGATGATCGACTGCGGGTGCACCAGAACGTCGATCTCATCCGGCGTCAGCGCAAACAAGTAAGAGGCTTCAATGACTTCCAGCCCCTTGTTCATCATCGAGGCGGAATCGATGGTGATTTTCTGTCCCATGCTCCAGTTCGGATGTTTCAACGCCTGCGCCAGCGTCGCCTGCTCGATATCGGCGCTGGCCCAGGTCCGGAACGGTCCGCCCGACGCGGTGATAATGACACGAACCAGCTCTTCCCGATTGCCGGAACCCAGCGCCTGAAACAGCGCGTTATGCTCGGAGTCCGCCGGCAGGATGCAGGCCCCAGCCTTCGCCGCCCGCTGCATGAAGAAATCGCCTGCGCAAACAAGGCATTCCTTGTTGGCGAGTGCTACCGTCGCGCCGCGATCCACGGCCGCAAGCGCAGGTTTCAGTCCGGCCGCACCGCTGACCGCGGCCATGACCCAATCCGCCGGGCGCGCCGCTGCCTCGATTATTGCGCTTTCGCCGGCACCGCATTCGGTGCGCGTGCCCGCCAGCGCATCTTTCAGCTCGGTGAGGCGATCGGGATCAGCGACCGCCGCAAATCGCGCACCAAATTCCCTCGCCAGCTTCGCCAATCCCTGCACATTGGTGTTCGCGGTCAGCGCTTCGACCTGGTAGCGGTCGCGCGAGGCCCTCAGCAAATCCATCGTGCTGTCGCCGATCGAACCGGTGGCGCCGAGAACGGTGACGGCGCGTACGGCAGATGCCGCGGCTTTGTTGTTACGCAAGGGAACGGCGCTCATAAATTCACCAAACCACAAGACCGCGGCCGACGCCATCCGCGCCACCCCGCAAAAACCCGAAAATCGTCGCCAGGACCACCGCTGCGACGAACCCGTCAAGCCGGTCCAGTAACCCGCCATGCCCCGGAATTATGTGACTTGAGTCCTTGACGCCGAATCGCCGTTTCACTGCGGATTCAAAGAGATCGCCGAGTTGGGAAGCAACCGAGAGAACCGCGCCCAGTAGCACCAATGGGCCGGTTTTGCCGAGACCGAACGCCGCAAGCCCCGCGGCGACGAAAAGGCTCGCTACGAAACCGCCGATGGCGCCTGCCCAGGTCTTCTTGGGACTGACCCGCGGCCAGAGTTTTGGGCCGCCAACTCCGCGACCTGCAAAATAACCGCCGATATCGGTCACCCAGACCACCAGAAGGATCAGAATCAGCGCGACAAATCCGTAAACTTGGTCGAGGCGCACCAAGATCGATGCCATCTCCGCTGAGCCTGCATAGAAAAATCCCGCCGCGGTCCAGCCGCGCCGCTCCGGCGAAAGCAGCGCAACGGCAGCGAAGCCGAGGGCCAAAACGAGGAGCGCCGCATCGATCCACCCGGATGCGAGACAAAATCCGGCAATGGCAAGCGCAACAACACCTGACGCGACCACGCGCATCTGGCGCACCGCGCCCACAACCATCAGCCATTCGACGTAAAGACCGATCGCAGCCAGCGTCACTAACGCGGTCCACAACCATCCGCCGGCATAAGCGATCGCAATCGCTGAAGGTGCGAGCACCAACGCGGCGATGACGCGCATCAACAGATTGCGCGAACCCTGCTCGACAACAGCCGCCGGCGCGGCGTCGCCCTCGGTCATGATCCGGTTTTCGCGGCTAGACCGCCGAAACGGCGCTCCCGCCTGGCGTATTCGGCGATCGCGCCCTCGAGCGCGACCTTGTCGAAATCCGGCCAGTGGATCGGCACGAACACGAGCTCGCTGTAGGCCGCCTGCCACATCAGGAAATTCGACAGCCGCTGCTCTCCGCTGGTGCGAATGATCAAATCCGGATCGGGAATATCGGGCGCATCGAGATATCGACCAAGCGTGTCGGCATCGATCGACGCGGGGTCCCGCTTGCCGTCCGCGACTTCGCGCGCCAGCCGCTGCGCCGCATGAGCGATTTCCTGCCGCGATCCATAGTTGAACGCGACGACGAGATGAAGCCTGGTATTGCCCCTGGTCAGTTCTTCGGCTTCGTTCAGAAGCGCGCAGATGTCCGGCTCCAGTCCGTCGCGCTCGCCGATCACCCGCACCCGGACGCCATCGCGATGCAGGGTCGCCAGATCGTTGCGGATGAAGCGGCGCAGCAGGCCGAACAGATCGCCGATTTCGGTCGCCGGCCGCGACCAGTTTTCCGAGCTGAAGGAAAAAATCGTCAGGTACAGGATACCGAGTTCGTTGGCGGCGCGAACGACGCGGCGCAAGGCCTCGACGCCCCGGCGATGACCTTCCGCGCGCGGCAGACCCCGGGCCGCTGCCCAGCGCCCGTTTCCGTCCATGATGATCGCCACATGCAAGGGACCGTCGGTTCGATCCGGTCCTTCAGTTGCGGGGGCGGCGGCGTTCGACATCCATCAATCCCTTGACCTAGCAACCCCTGACCTAAACGGTGAGGATTTCCTTTTCCTTGGCCGCAAGCAACTGATCGATCTCCGAAATCGTTCCGTCGGTTGCCTTCTGCACATCATTGGCCAGCCGTTCCTGATCGTCCTCGGAAATCTCGTGGTTTTTCTCAAGTTTCTTGACGGTATCGAGGCCATCGCGGCGGACATGCCGGACCGCGACTTTTGCCGCCTCGGCATATTTATGCGCCACCTTCACCAGTTCCTTGCGGCGCTCCTCGTTGAGTTCGGGAATTCTCAGGCGGAGCACCTGCCCTTCGGTGGCGGGGCTTAAGCCGAGGTTGGAGTCCACGATCGCTTTCTCCACCGCCTTGACCATCGACTTGTCCCATACCTGCACGGACAGCAGGCGTGGCTCCGGCACGCTGATGGTCGCGAGCTGGTTAAGCGGCATGTGGGTGCCGTAGGCATCGACCTGCACCGGCTCCAGCATCGAGGCCGCGGCGCGGCCGGTTCGCAGACCGCCCAGCTCATGCTTGAGCGACTGGGTGGCGCCTTGCATGCGCCGCTTCAATTCGTTGATGTCGAAACTACCCGTAGGCATAACACTCTCCCTCCTGAAAGCTCGTCGCCAGGGCCTTCATCCCGCGCATCGGTGCTTCGCATGTCAACCGGCGACGATGGTGCCGTGGCCCGTGCCGCACAGGATCGCACCTATCGAGCCCGGCTCGGCGATCGAAAACACGATGATAGGCAGCGATGTCTCGCGGGCAAGCGCGAAAGCGGTCGCATCCATGACCTTGTAGCCGCCCTCGATCGCCTGTGAATGGGTCAGACGGTCGAACCGTTTCGCCGACGGGTCTTTTTTGGGGTCGGCGCTGTAGACGCCATCGACATTGGTGGCCTTCAGAACGGCCTGCGCGCCGATTTCGGCCGCCCGCAGCACGGCCGTGGTATCGGTAGTGAAGAACGGATTGCCGGTTCCGCCGCCAAGCAGCACGATCCGGCCCTCGGCAAGGTATTTGTGCGCCACGCCTCGGGTGAACAGCTCGCAGATCTGCGGCATGACGAACGCCGAGAGGGTCCGCGCCGGCGCCCCTCGCCGCTCGATCGCGGCCTCCAGCGCCAGGCAGTTCATCACCGTGGCGAGCATGCCCATGGTATCGCCGGTCGGCCGGGAGACGCCCCGCGACGATACTTCCACGCCGCGGACCATATTTCCGCCGCCAACCACAACGGCAACTTCGACACCGAGTTGCTTGGCGGCGATCAAATCGCCGGCAATCCGGTCGATGGTCGGATGATCCATGCCGAACGGATGGGGGCCGGAAAAATACTCGCCCGAAAGCTTGATAACCACCCGACGATAGACCGGCTCAGCCATTGCGATCGCTTTCCCTAGCCAGCACGGCAATCCCCGGCGCAGACGGGCCGGAGCGACCCTTCCGGCGGTTATTTCTTGCCGCTGGCCGCCGCGACCTCGGCTGCGAAATCGGATTCCTGCTTGTCGATTCCCTCGCCCAGAGCATAGCGCACAAATCCGGTGATTTTCACAGGCGCGCCGATTTTGCCCTCAGCTTCCTTCACGGCCTGGCCCACCGACTTGGCGCTGTCGTGGATGAAGGCCTGCTCCAGCAGGCAGACTTCCTTGTAATAGGTCTTCAAACCGGACTCGACGATCTTCTCGATGACGTTTTCGGCTTTGCCCTGCTGGCGGTATTTGTCGGCCAGCACGTCCTTTTCGCGCTTGACGACGGCGGGATCCAGCCCGGCCGGATCCAGCGCCTGCGGGTTGGCGGCGGCAACATGCATGGCGAGCTGGCGTCCGAGCGCTGCGAGTTCGTCGGTCTTGCCGGTGGATTCCAGCGCCACGATCACGCCCATTTTGCCGGCACCCTCGATCACGGCATTATGCACGTAGCTCGACACCACGCCCTTGCCGACTTCAAGTGAAGCGGCGCGGCGCAAGGTCATGTTCTCGCCGATGGTCGCAATCGCGTCCGCAATGGCGGTCTCGACCGTCACGGAACCCACCTTGGCAGCCTTGATCTTTTCCACGTCGGCGCCGACGTCGAGCGCGACTTGCGCGATCATCTTGACCAGTCCCTGGAATTGTTCGTTGCGCGCCACGAAGTCGGTCTCGGAATTGACCTCGACGACAACGCCCTTGGTGCCGGCGGTCAGCGCGCCGATCAGGCCCTCCGCCGCGACGCGGCCGGCCTTTTTCGCGGCTTTCGACAGGCCTTTTTTGCGCAACCAATCGATCGCCGCCTGCATGTCGCCGTCGTTCTCGGCGAGCGCCTGCTTGCAGTCCATCATGCCGACGCCGGTGGTCTCGCGCAGGTCCTTGACCATCGCCGCTGTGATTGTTGCCATCGTTGCGTATCCTTTGCCTGTCAGGGTGACCGCGGCGGCTCTTGCCGCCTCGCCGCCGTCCATCACCAGCAATTACGTAAATTGGGAAGTTGGTGGCCGGAAAGATCCGGCCAGCGCGTTCGCGTTATTCGGCTTCCGCGGTCATCGCCTTGGCCTGGGCCACCCAGCCGTCGGCACGGCTTGGCAGTCCGACTTCTTCGCCGATCTTGTGCGCGGTGTCGTGGTCGAGTTCGGCCAGCTGCCAGTAATGGAAGATGCCGAGGTCGTTGAACTTCTTCTCGATCGCGCCGGAAACGCCGGTGAGCTTCTTGAGATTGTCGGCGGCACCGCGCGGCCCGGCCAGACCCTGGAAGGCCGCGGGTTGCGGCGCCACCGTGATTTCTTCGCGGACGGGATGCGCCGACGCGCCGATATCGACCCCGGATTCGCCCTGTGCGCGCGAGATGCCGTCGATCACGGCACGGGCCACCAGATCGCAGTACAACGTGATGGCGCGGCCGGCGTCGTCATTGCCGGGCACGACATAAGTGATGCCCTTGGGGTCCGAATTGGTATCGACGATCGCGGCGACCGGAATATTGAGCCGCTGGGCCTCCTGGATCGCGATGTCTTCCTTGTTGGTGTCGATCACGAAGATCATGTCGGGCAGACCGCCCATGTCCTTGATGCCGCCCAGCGAACGATCGAGCTTGTCGCGCTCGCGCTGCAGGGTCAGCCGCTCTTTCTTGGTGTAGGCGTTGGCATCGCCGGAATTGAGCACCTCATCGAGATGCCGCAGCCGCTTGATCGAACCGGAAATCGTCTTCCAGTTGGTCAGGGTGCCGCCGAGCCAGCGCGAATTGACGAAATACTGCGCCGAGCGCTTGGCGGCTTCGGCGACGCCGTCCTGCGCCTGCCGTTTGGTGCCGACGAACAGGACGCGGCCGCCCTTGGCGACGGTGTCGCTGACCGCCTGCAACGCGCGATGCAATAGCGGCACGGTCTGGGCGAGGTCGATGATGTGGATGTTGTTGCGGGCACCGAAAATGTAATCCGCCATCTTCGGATTCCAGCGGTGCGATTGGTGGCCAAAGTGAACGCCAGCTTCAAGCAGCTGACGCATAGAGAAATCGGGAAGCGCCATAGTGAAAATTCTCCGGTTGGTTCCTCCGGAAACGTGTGAGCAAACGAGCCTTATGGCCCGGCTGCCACCGGACGGCCTTTTGAGCCATGTTTCCGTGTGAGATGGCGCGGTATATAGCGGGATTTTGGCGAGAAGCAAGGAAATAGGGCCGTTTTTCGGAGGCCCAAGGTGAGTAAGCCCCTGGGCTCCCGAGCGCACAAGCTCGGGTTCTCCTGCCTTCACGCTGTCATCGGCGCTTCGATCAGCCCAAGATGCCGTGCCATCGGCCGAAAATCGCTGTCATTGTGCAGCAATGGCCTGCGGTTCTCGATGCACCAGGTGCCGATCAGCAGGTCGATGGTCTTGCGGACGGTGATGCCGCGCCGGCGCAGAGAACGGAAATTGCGGGCCGCCGCAACGGCAATCGGGTCGCCGGCCATTGGCACTATGTCGAAGCGCCGCAGCAGGGCCTCGACGTCTCGAGCCGCCCGCTCGCTGTCAAGGCCTTGCAGCACCTCGCAAAGCATCAGATCCCCGACGATGACCTCGTCCGTGCCCAGGACTGCGCGAAGTCGCCGGACATGGGGCGCATTCCGGCCATTGAGGAAGTCGATCCAGACGCTACTGTCGACGACGATCAACTGATCCCTCGCCCTTTGCGGCTCCGAGCGAGATTGCCGCGCCAGCGGTATTTGCCGAAAGCCGCGCTGGCCTCCTGCTGCCGTCGCAGCCTGATCATCAAACGGAGCGCCTGTTCCACCGTCTGCTTCTTCGTGGCGTGACCGGAAGCCTCCTGGGCTTCTGCCATAAGCGTGTCATCGATATCAATATTAGTGCGCATCGGCGATCCCTGCGATGTGTATAGTTGCATACTATGATACACATCGGATCCCCGCAATAGCCGGCGTGGCATCAGCGAAGGCCCGCCGCAGGCCGTGAAAAGCGTGGCGTTGGCGTGGAAGCCTGCTGTCATCGCGTGTCATTCCCCGCCGGCAGCCGATTCCGCCTGGGGCCACTACGAGCCGAGCCACCCTGCTGGCACTTTTCCAGGGTCCCCGCGAAACAGACGTTGCGCGTAGACGAACGTCGTTCGCATTCTGACCCTCTTGCGCGACTTACCGGCCGGCCTGGTCAGCCCTGGCCTCGGTGCGATCGCCATCAAGCGTCGTTTTGAGCTTGGCGATTTCGCCGAAGAATGCGCCTTCGTCCCGCAGCGGGGCCAGCCGAAGCGCTGGCGGCATCAGCAGGCTTGCGGTGGTTTGCCGGCCGGAGTCGGAAAAGGCCTCCGATCGCTGCAGCGTCTGCACCGCAATCGCAGTCGCGAGCAACGTCGTTACCAGAGCGCCCTTGAACAACAGGCGGGCCGGGCCGACCTCGCGCAGATGCAGGAAGCATACGACCGCAACGATCGACCACGCGGCGACATATTGGTAGCTGCTGGCCGTCGACCAGGTCCATGCAAAGGCGGAGAACCGCGCACCCTGGTCGTAGAGTGAGAACGCGAGGATGCCCACCTGTGCAATGATCAGATTGCGTAGAAAACGGGAATGGCCGGAGAATATGCGCGTCAGCAGCGCCCACACGCCAACCCACGCAAGCACGGTGGCAGCCATCACCAGCAGCGGCGTCAGATAGCCGGAAACCCTCGGCTCGGAGGTCTGGGTGAGCCACACCTTGACCGTATCGAATCCCAGTATCACCACGCCGAGTGCTGCGGCCAGGACGATCGGGAAAATCCGCCGCTCCGGTCGCGCCACGCGCTCGCGCTCGACCGCATGGCTCGTCTCGCGGATGCGCAAAAAGGTCTGGCCGATGCGGATCGGATGGCTGCCGTCGACAACAATGCGCGTCTGTCGGCTCTTGCCGCCGTCGAGGAATAGGCCGTTGGCGCTGCCCATGTCCTCGGCGACGAGTT
>WNFA01001211.1_pt1 | contig 20936 bp, 25 predicted proteins | sample 5400481 | NCBI WGS metagenome assembly WNFA01 (sample SAMN13153340, study PRJNA577476) | soil metagenome | isolation source: 120 cm saprolite under Douglas fir tree site 2 hole 1 replicate 2 | place: USA:California | collected 2015-04-18
CATACGGTTGTCGATCCGCGGGCCGACTCTGCGCCGACCTCGCCTCCAGCCGTTTCGACCAGTTGCTTTACCAACGCGAGCCCAAGTCCAGAGCCCCCGCTGGCCCGATCCCTGGACCTGTCGACGCGGTAGAAGCGATCGAATATCCGCGCCACGTCGGCGACCGTAATCGTCGACCCGGTGTTGGTGACACCGACACGAACCTCGCTCCCGCGAGGTTCGGCCAGAACCACGACGCTGCCGCCTTTATGCGCATAACGGCCGGCGTTCTGCAGAAGGTTGAAGAGAACCTGGGTCAGATGGTCTGGGTTGGACCTAACCACGATCGCCTGCGGAAGCTCGACCGTGACTCCGATTCGGCGCCGATCCAGAGCGGGGGCGACCAGGCGCACCGTGGACTCGATCGCCCTGCGCAGGTCGATGCTCTCCGCAATAACGGTTCGAGATGGTGCTTCGGCGAGATCGAGTAGCGCCCGCGAGAGCCGGACAAGCCGCTCACTCTCTTCATGCAATGAGGCAAACACCGCCCGGTTTGGGGTCAAGACGCCATCGCGAAGGCCCTCCAGGTAGCCCTGCAGATTCGTCAGCGGGGTGAGCAGCTCGTGGGCGGCTCCCACGACAAAGTCGCGACGCGCCTGCTCCTGTCTTTGCAAGCTGTCGGCCATCGCGTTGAAAGCCGCGGCGAGAGAGCGGACTTCCATGGGCCCCCGTTCTACCGCGCGAGCCCGATAGTCGCCTCGCGCGAGGCGATCCGCCGCCTTGCTCACATCTTCAATGGGCCTGGTGATGTAGCGGGCGAGAAGGATCGCGACCACAAGACTCACAAGGGCTGCGACCAGCACGGCTGCAGCGAAGATGCCGCTGACCGTTTGCTGAAACATGGCGCTCGCTTCTGACGAGCTGATGCTTTGCTTCATCATCTGCTCGAACTGCATGCGAGCGACTTCGAGGACGCCCGTTCCGATGATTGCGACAGCCAGTGCAACCACAAGCAGGCAGGCAAGAGCTTACGCGAGCCGCTATCCCTCGCGGCATGTAGCGCGTCACGATTGTCGCGACCCCGATTCCGGAGCGGCACGATACCCGACACCGCGCACCGTCGCGATGAATCGTGGCGAGTCAGGGTCATCGCCCAACTTCGCCCGAATCCGACGAATGGTCACGTCGACGGTCCGACCGAGTACGTCGCGATCCGCGTCGTGGATAGTCTGTACAAGCTGGTTCCGCGAGAGGACCCGACCCTTGGCTTCGAAGACTGCCACCAGCATTCGGAACTCAACGTCTACCTGATACCGAGATTCTTCGCACGAGGCGCCGGGTCGAGCACGATCGCTCACGTCAGCCGCTCGGCGAACTAAGGGTTCTCGGCTCTAGTCTCACGAACAAGACGGATGTCGACCTCTCGCTCTACGTAGTTCCACTCCGCTGTGTGGCGTAGCCTGACGACGAGCTCCTCGAACGCTCTCGCGTGATCCGGGGCGTACTCGAACCAGGTTAGGAAGTCGAATGGCTCGCCGAGGTCGCGGCTGTGATGAAGCCTCCGGGCAACGGCAGGAAGGTACTCGAGCCCCGTCCTGATATGCCGCGAACGCTCCTCGAAGATCTCTCGGCGCTCGTCTTGGGTCAATTCCCACCAGGCTTCAGACTTCCCGATCGGAATGAGCGCCGCGCAAGTTGCCTCCGCCCGGCCGAGCCTCCGCTGGCTCACTTCCAGCGCTGCCCGCTCGGCTCGATTCACGTAGCGCTCGTTGCTGGTCACACCGTGGAGAACCCAAGACGCCCGGACAGGCGGTGAGCCTTCATGGCCCTCCAGCACGGCCAATCGTGCCGCAGGTGGAAGTGGGTCGCCCACAACGACCTCGAGCCGGTCGATTCGCCACTGGCCTGTCGTGCCGCCGGCGAACAGTACGCGGAGGGGCTTCATCGGTCGCGACAATGGTGCGCCGACCGAAATAGGCTGACGCTTGGTGCCATCAGTGGTGGTCGAGAGGCTTGACCTTCAAGCGCGACTCGAAGGTCAAGCCTGGGTGACGCTGTCAAAGACAGGTCCAGCGTGGTTGGGCAAAAGACTCGCCGGCATAGATCCAGACCTACTCGCGGCCACGTGGCTAACCGTCCTGGGTCTGGGCAGCATTGCGCCCCAAACGCCCCGCGTCCATGGTGGCACCGGTCTGGAGGTTACCGGTCGTAGAGACCGTCATAGGCGTGGCGGGCGGCATCGGTCTGGCGGGGCGCCTGGGCCACAGACCACTGGCGCGTCGCACGGTCAACGGCGAAGGTCGTCCATCCGCCCCCGTCCTCGCCGCTGAGGTGGACGAGCAGGGTGTGGGCGTCATGCTCCACGCGCAGGCGATGCCGCGGGTTCGCCTGCTCGTGCAAGCCCCGCACAACGTTCCCCTGTGTGGCCTCCTCGGCGACGAAAGACGTCCACCGCCTTCGACCCGAGTCCGGCCGAGCGAGCTTCCCGCTGGTGGCTGACCGGTTCGTCACTGCCGCTTCCTCCCAGGTGGGTTCGGGCCCTCATCGGCAAGCCCGAAGGGTACTTCCAGGGAAATCAATTATCAGGGTGCAGACACAAGCCACCAGTCAGTCAGCGGGCATTGCGTCCGAAACGCTCCCTCACACTGCCCACGCAGGACCTGCTGATGATTCGGCGCCCGAGCCGGTCGATGCAGTCGGTGCATGCTCTCGGCGCGAATCTGCTGGGCTACCGCCTGGACCATCCACGAGACCCCAGTCGAGTCGAGGCAGCGCACCTCATTCTCATGAGCTTCGCCCGTACCCTCCCGAGGGCCTCAAGCCAAGAGCGATCACCACTAAATTGGAGATCGCATCCAAAACTTCCCAGATGGCATCAGGACCATGAATCGAGATAGTCTGGCCGATCTCAAGCAGATGGTCTGCGATCTCCTCCCTGCGGTGCGGCTAGCCGGCCCCCCTGCTTCCGGTACTCACGGTAAGTCAGCCAGGCCACGAATATGTCGAAAACCGTCAAGGCGACGAGTCCGGCCGACGGCACCAAGACTATCCGGTAGGTCTGGTAGACGATGAACAGCAGGAGAAAGACAATCATCGAGGGATAGGCCCAGAGCTTGTTCTTCAAAAGCGCCGCTACCAACACGATCTTGACCACCCCGTGCGAAAGGAGGTATAGCGAACCAAAGAGGACCGTCGATTTCGTGAGGCCACTTGCGGTGTTCAGAAGATGGGTCGCAATGAAGTCATGGGGGTCTTCGGAAAGTTCGTGCTCAGTGAGAAAAGCAATGAAGCGATTTATCAGCGCTGGACTCACTAGCAATAGGAGCAGTCCGCCGACCATCTCGAGCACACCATCGAGGCCCTTGAGGATGATTGCGACTTCGAAGGTCCGGTCGAGCAAGTCCTTCGGCCGAAACCAACTGACGATCCGCGTCTCTGGGCCACAAGCTTTTCTGGTGTGGACACCGCACTATCTTCCGTTCCAGCGAACCCCGGTAGCGTCAGCCGCTTGAGCAGTAGTGCGTGATTGCGACCAAGAGACTCGAGCGGGTGGTTGAGGCCGTGGTGGCGGCGCCGCACGCCGAAGCGATTACAGCCATTCACGCCAGCGAAACGATGCGGAGCGTCATCCCCGGCTCATGCGCGCGCTGATCCGCCAACCGAGAAATGCGGCCGTCACAATCAGCGCTGAGGCGCCAAGGGTGTACCCATGCGCGCCCAGCCAGGCTCCCGCCCCGGTCGCGGCCAAGGCGCCGAGTAAGAGCGGGCCCGCGCAGCAGACTACGGCAATGATCGCAATCACCGGGGTCGCGCGCCAGCCATTGAGGCTGGGTGCGCGATCATGTGGGGCAGCGGGCGCCTGATCGACGGACACGCTGCTCTCAGGAGGACCAGCCGGCGCCGCCGCTCGCTGGCTTTCCATCACACCCAATCGGGCCCGATACGAGTGCAGGTGGCGAGCCGCCCGGCGATTGGCGTCATGGCTTCCGACGCCCTATCCACGATTCCGCCCAGGCCGTCCAAGGCAAGCCGGTAGACGACCTCCTTGCCCCGCCTTTCGGTGCTGACAAAACCGCAGTGTCGCAAGCAGGCAAGGTGGGTGCTGACCCGTGGCTGCGGCTGTCCGACCGCGGAGACCAGCTCGCCGACGGTGCGCTCGCCCCCGCCAAGCAGCTCCAGGATCTTCAGCCGCGTCGGATCGCCGAGGACGCGAAAGAATCGCGCCGCGGCACTGCTCTCAGTCGGAACAAGAAGGATGGAATTCATATCTGGCAAGCAGGATATCATAGGCATTGTCCATCGGCATGGATGTCGTCGGTTCGCGGATGGAGGACATCGCAGAGTGGCAACCAGACAAGAGGGGAAGGAACGCGAAGGGATCACGATCGAGGAGATGGCGGAGGCCATCGGGTCGGCGATGCCACAATTGGACGCGACCGAACAGCGAATCGCGATCGGCATCTATCGCCTTCTGGCGGAGGGCGAGGCAGTATCTTCCGAAGCCATTGCCCACGCCACCAACAACCCTGTGGGCCGAGTCGAGGAAGCGCTCAACTCGTGGCCGGGCGTCTACCGGGATGATGAAGGCCGAGTGGTCGGCTTTTGGGGCCTCTCCACCGCCGCGCTCGACCCCGAGTACCGCTTCTTGATCGACAGCAAAAGGTCGTATGCCTGGCGTGCGCTGGACACCCTCTTCATTCCCGCCTTGCTCGGAAAAATCGTGGGCCTCGCAGCCGCCTGCCCGGTCACCGGCGAGCGGGTGTCCATGGTGGTTGATCGCAATGGGGTGCGCGATCTAGAACCGAGCGGCGCTGTCGTTTCCATGGTGATCACTGATGGCCCCTTAGTTACGACGTGATTGAGAGCTTCTGCCACAAGGTGCTCTTCTTCGCCTCTGAGGAGGCGGGCGCGATCTGGACCGCTCAGCACGAGGGCACCAGGTTGCTGTCGGTGGAGGAGGCCTTCGAGCTGGGGCGGGGGTCGGAGCGCGTCTACCCGATATTTTTGGCCCGCGGAGTTAGCGGCTTCCCGCATGGGTGCCCGCGAGGAGAATTGAATGGCGACCAAGCAGATGCAGATCGAGGGCATGACCTGCGTCCACTGCGAGAAGACCATCGCGGAGGCCCTGACCAGCGCTGGAGCCTCCAAAGTAGAGGCCAGCTGGCGAGGGGGCCGCGCCACGCTCAACGTAGTAGATGCCACCAACGAACAGCTCAAGGCCGCCGTCGAGGCGGCCGGCTACAAGGTCCTATCCATCGAGGACCCCAAACGCGAGAAGAGCGGCTTCGAAGCGCCGGTCGGCGATAAGGGACGCAACTACGACCTGGTCGTGATCGGCTCCGGCTCGGCAGCGTTCGGTGCGGCCATCCGGGGGACGGACGCTGGCGCCCGTGTCGCTCTGATGGAGTCCAGCACGGTCGGCGGCACCTGCGTCAACCTGGGCTGCATTCCCTCCAAGGCAATGCTGGCGCCGGCCGACGCCTTCTTCCGTGCGAGCCACCATCCCTTCGCAGGCATCAAGACCTCTGCCAACGGCTTCGACCTCTCTGCGATGGTCGATTCCAAAGACGGGCTGGTCGACGAGCTGCGGACCAAGAAGTACATCGACCTGGCCAAGGACTACGGCTTCACGATCCGTCACGGCTTGGCCGAGTTCGTCGACCCCGAGACGATCGAATGCAGCGGCGAGCGCATCCGCGCCGAGAAGTACATCATCGCCGCCGGCGCGTCGCCGGAACTTCCGTCGATCCCAGGACTGAAGGAAGCCGGTTATCTCACCAGCACCACGGCGCTCGATCTTCGCGAGCCGCCAAAGGGACTGGTCGTGCTTGGGACCGGGCCCGTGGGGCTGGAGATGGGCCAGCTCTTCATGCGGCTGGGAAGCGCGGTCACCTTCATCACACGCCGCGAAGTAGCGTCTCGGGAGGAGCCGGAAACGTCAGAGGCGCTCCGGGCTGTGCTCGAAGAGGAGGGTGCAAATGTCTTCACCAACTCCGTCGTGACTGCAGTCGAGCGGGTGGCCGGTGGACGCCGCGTCAGCTTCACGAAGGACGGACGCCAAGAAGCGATCGAGGTCGACGAGATTCTGGTCGCGACGGGCCGGAGGCCGAATACACAGGGTCTCGGGCTTGACAATGCCGGCATCGAGCTCACCGAACGCCAAGCGATAAAGGTCGGCGACGATCTCCAGACCACGAATCCCCGCGTCTGGGCAGCCGGCGACGTGACCGGTCACCGTCAGTTCGTCTACGTCGCGGCTTACGAGGGCAGCATCGCCGCATCCAACGCATTGGAGGCCGCAGGCCGCAAGGTCGTCTATCACTCGCTGCCCCGGGTGATCTTCACCTCGCCGACATTCGCCGCAGCGGGTCTCACCGACGACGAGGCGAATGCCCGGGGCCTCAACTGTGAGTGCCGGGTCCTGCCGATGTCGGCGGTGCCCAGGGCTATGGTCAATCGTGATACTCGAGGCTTCATGAAGATCGTGGCTGAAGCGGGCACCGGCAGGATCCTCGGCGCCAGCATGGTCGCCGATGGGGCCGGAGACGTCATCCAGAGCGTGGTCCTGGCCATCCAGTTCGGGCTCACGACCGACGATGTTGCGAATACCTGGGCGCCATACCTCACCTTCGCCGAAGCGTTCAAGCTTGCCTCGCAGACTTTTAAGCGCGACGTGTCGAAGCTGAGCTGTTGTGCGGCATGACGACGAAAATTCTCGAGCCGCCAAGCGATTCCCAGGCCCTGGTGAGGACGGTTGCGTTTCGACTTCTCCTCTCCCGCTCAGAGGCGATCGGGGTGGAGGATTTGGCGGCGAAGAGCGGCATCAGGCTTGAGCGGCTCGCCGGGTTGCTCGACCAGCTGGACAGCGCGGGACGCATCCGGCGAAGCGCGGCCGGAAAAGTCGTCGGCTCCGCCGGGCTGAGCGTCATTCCGGATCGGCACGAGATCAAGCTGGAGGGACGCCGCTTCATGTCCTGGTGTGCGTACGACGTCCTGGGCGTCTTTGGAGCGCTCGGCGCGAACGGTCGGGCTTTGTCGCCGAGTCCGCCGGATGGGCAGACGATCGTGGTCCATTTCGCGGGGGGTCGCCCCGAGAAGAACGACGCGGTGCTCTTTCGACCTGACGAGGAGCTGATGGGCTGTTGCGAGAACGTCTATGAGGAGTGGTGCCCCAACAGCAACCTGAGTGCAAGCCATGAGCTCGCGACGCGGTGGGCTGAGCAGCATGGCTGGTCGCGTCCTGGATCTGGACGAGGCCTCTGATCTCGCAACCAAGGCGTGGAGTGACGTTATCTGACGAACGGGTTTCAGTTTCAGCATGGAGTTTCAAATGCCAAAAGAGATAGATCGGGACGGACTGCGTCGAATGGTCGAGGCCGGCGCGCAACTCGTCGAGGTGCTACCGGCCGAAGAATATGAAGAGGAACATCTGCCGGGAGCGATCAGCCTTCCCCTTCGACGAATCGACGCGGAAGCATCGTCGGTGCTGGACAAGAATCGCGCGGTGATCGTGTACTGCTGGGACATCGCTTGAGACATGTCCCCGCGGGCCGCGTGGCGGCTCGAGAGCCTCGGCTTCACCGAGGTCTACGACTACACGGTCGGCAAGCTGGACTGGATGGCCGCCGGCCTGCCGACCGAGGGCACGAACGTGAAGCGGCCACGGGCCGGTGATCTTGCCCGTAAGGACACGCCGACCTGCAAATTGGGAGAACGGCTGAGCGAGGTCAGGGATCGAGTCCGGGCTCTCGGCTGGGACGCCGTTGTGGTGGTGAACGACGAGCGGGTCGTGTTCGGCCTGCTGCGAGCAAATGAACTGGCTCTGGATGGCGATCAACCGATAGCGCAGGCGATGAGGCCCGGCCCAAGCACCTTTCGGCCGTATGTATTGGCCGAGGAGATGGCTCACTCCATGGTCGAGCACAAGCTCGAGAGTTCGCCGATCACAACCTCCGACGGAAGGCTCGTCGGCCTTCTCCTTCAGAAGGATCTGGTGGGCATTGAGAGCTCCGTCCAGTGAGCACGGTCCAGGTCACGAGCTTGAAGTGCGTCAGATGCGGCCGAACAATTGACGCGTGTGCATGCTGTGACGAGCGGGACTGTCCACCGCCAATCTGCTACATCTGTTTGAGCGAAGTTCTCGCCAAGTCGAGGCGTCAGCAGCACGTTCACAGCGGCGCGTCGTTGACCTTAGAGTTCCGCGCTTGAGCCGGCGTGCAAGCCTGCCTGTCTGCAGCGCGGGCTTCGACCTGATCTTTGATAGCGGCCGACAGAGCACGGGTTTCGCGCCCATTCGCTCGCCAGAGCGTCTCAGCGACCGCTATTCTGGGAGGAGGTGGGGATCCAACTTACGCGACGGCTGGCCGTGGACCTTGGGCGTTGCTCATCGGCAATCTGTTGCAGGTGAACTGAACTCAGCACGGGCCGCATCGGGTGTCGCCTCGCCGCCGTCATCACCTTGTCATGCGGCCCGACTCTTCTCCTTGTCGTCTTGAATCCTGTCCGCGATTCACGAGGTTGATAACAATGAGCATTACCGACGAGTTGGTCCGCAACAATGAGAACTACGCCCGGTCGTTTAAGAAAGGTAATCTGCCGATGCCGCCCGCCAAGCACGTCGCTGTCCTCGCGTGCATGGACGCTCGCCTCGATGTCCACAAGATCCTCGGACTCGAGGAGGGTGAGGCCCATGTCATTCGCAACGCCGGTGGGGTTGCTACCGACGACGCTATCCGCTCGCTGGTGATCTCGCAGCGGCTTCTGGGCACCAACGAGATCATCCTGATTCACCACACTGACTGCGGCATGCTCACCTTCAAGGACGATGAGGTCAAGGGAAAGATCGAGTCGGAGGTTGGGATCCGGCCTCCATTCGCGCTAGAAGCCTTTGCCAACCTCGACGATGACGTGAGGCAATCTGTCGCCCGTATCCAGGCAAGCCCTTTCATACCAAACAAGACGAGCGTGCGCGGCTTCGTCTATGACGTTCGCACGGGACGCCTGAACGAAGTGAAAATCACGGTTGGAGTTCGGTGACATGTTCGGCACGATCGCCCGAATGCGGGTTAAGAAGGGGATGGAGCGTCACGTCGAAGAGCTGAGCCGCAGGTTCGAAGCCCGGCACGTTGACGGCTGGATGTCAACGAATATCTATCGAGCCAAGGATGACCTCAGGGAGTACTGGATATCGGTCGTGTTTCGAGACGAGTCGAGCTACAAGAAGAACGCAGACGACCCGGTGCAGGGCCAGTGGTTCCGCGAATTAATGAGCCTCCTCGAGTCTGAACCGGAGTGGCACGACGGCGAGATCGTCCACACCGCCCACACACACTGAAAAATATGCCGCGCACGCACGGCGGCTGAACTTCAGCCGCCGCGCAGTGTTCTGAGCATGCCGACTCTATCGCGCATCCAACTTGATTTCGAGCTGCAGACGACTGACGGGAAGGTATTCGTTGCCAGCCGCCTGCTTGGACGACCAACGATCCTGGTCCTGCTCCGTTCCTCCTTCCTGGACGCCGACGACCCGCGCACAGATTAACTCCGCTCATTCATCGCGGCAAGGGACAAAACCGCCTTCTCGTCAACTTCGCGTGGCTTAGGCTAGCCAGAATGAAAACGAAAGCCGGAACCGATTTGACTCAGCTCAGGCGACTGATCAACGGCTACCAGGTCACTCAAGCCCTTCACGTGCTCGCCGTTCTACGGATCCCAGATGAGCTTGCCGCCGGTCCACGGCCGGTGAACGACCTCGCCACAGCTGTCGGAGCAAACGAATCGGCCCTCTACAGGGTGCTCCGCGCGGCGGCGGCGATCGGAGTCTTAGAGGAACTGCCTGGACACCGCTTCCTGCTGACAGATCTGGGTAACGGCCTGCGCGCGGACGCCCCGGAGTCTCTTGCCGGCTGGGCAGCCTTTGTTGGCCGCCCATACCACCAGGCGGCATGGGCGCGCCTCGTCGATGGGGTCCGAACCGGCGAGGTGCCCTTTCGCATCGAGTTCGGAACCGATATCTGGACGTACCGGCGAGAGCACGCTCTGGAGACGCCCATATTTAACCGAGCCATGAACTCTCTGACGGGATCGGTCACGGAATCGATCGTCGCTGGTTACGACTTCTCACGCTTCGGCCTGGTAGTTGACGTGGGCGGTGCAGGAGGCGCCCTTCTGGTCGCCATCCTGAACAGATTCCCGTCGGTAAGGGGCGTTCTCTTCGACCTTCCCCATGTGGTCGCCGACTCGAGGACCTTCATCGATGAGTCGGGATTCGGCGACCGCATTCAACTTGTAGGCGGGAGCTTTCTGGAGGAGGTGCCGCCTGGTGGCGACGCCTATGTGTTGAAGTCCGTCCTTCACAACTGGGACGACGACGGCGCTCGGCGCATCTTTAAGGCATGCCGCCAGGCGATGACCGGGCAGGCGAGGTTGCTCGTGCTCGAACGCTTGATTCCCGGGCCGAATGAAGGCACCGACGTGAAGTTCATGGACATCAACATGTTCGTAGGCCCCGGCAGCTTCGAGCGGACCGCCGAGGAGTGGGAGCGGCTGTTCGACATTGGCGGTTTCAAACTTCTTCGCATCACACCAGTGGGCGTGTTCGTCGTGATCGAGGCCACGCCCGCCTAGGTTGCTTCGCGTAGCCTTCCCGTCATGACCGACAGCTTCGAGACACTCGCCATTCACGCCGGCCAGGATCCCGAACCGGTTACCGGCGCCGTCGTGCCTCCAATCTTTGCCACGACGACGTATCAGCAGGATGCGGTCGGTGCCCCGCGCCAGGGCTACGAATACAGCCGGACGAGCAACCCGACTCGCAAGGCCCTCGAACAGTGCCTTGCCGCCCTCGAGGCTGGGCAGCGGGGATTCGCGTTCGCGTCGGGTCTCGCGGCCGAGGACACTCTGCTGCGCACCATCTGCAGTCCCGGTGACCATGTCGTGATCCCTAACGATGCCTACGGCGGGACCTATCGTCTCTTCGCCAGGGTCGCCGAGCGATGGGGCCTGCGCTGGACAGCCGTGCCGCTCCATGATCTCGATGCAGTCGCCTCGGCCTTCACGCCAGCGACGAAGCTGCTCTGGGTCGAGACGCCAACCAATCCACTCTTGCGCATCGCTGACATCGCGGCACTCGTCACACTCGCCCGGGGCAAAGGCGCCCGCGTCGTCGTCGACAACACCTTCGCCTCACCCTACCTGCAGCAGCCGCTGACGCTTGGCGCCGACGTCGTCGTGCACTCGACAACCAAATACTGCGGCGGCCACTCCGATGTGATCGGCGGCGCACTGGTCGTAAACGATCCCGAACTCGGGGACCAGTTGGCATATCACCACAACGCGATGGGCGCCGTTGCCGGACCATTCGATGCCTGGCTCACGCTCCGCGGGCTGAAGACGCTGGCCGTGCGCATGGAGCGGCACTGCGACAACGCCGAACGCGTAGCCGAGTTTCTCACCAAGCAGCCCCAGCTGTCGGAGGTGCTCTACCCCGGCTTACCAGACCATCCGGGGCATTCCGTGGCCGCCAAGCAGATGCGGCGCTTCGGGGGGATGGTCAGCTTTCGCGTTCGCGCGGGGGAGGCGGCAGCGATTGCGATCTGCAATCACGCCCGACTCTTCTTGCTTGGCGAGTCCCTCGGGGGTGTTGAGTCTCTAATCGAGCACCCAGGCCGAATGACGCACGCCTCGGCCTCAGGATCACCGCTTGAGGTGCCGTCCGACCTTGTCCGCCTCTCGGTTGGCATCGAGGCGGTGGAAGACCTCATCGCCGACCTGGCCCAGGCTCTCAGCTCCGCCGGCTAGAAGTAGAGACCGCCTCAGGATCCCGGCGCCCGCCGCCCACTCGTTTCCAGGTAGGCCAGCAGGTCCTGGCGCGCAAGCACGCCGCGGGGCTTGCCGTCGATGAGTACGACAGCCGCCCCAGCGTCGGTGAGCAGCTTCACCGCATCACCTACCGGCTGCCCGCCACCGATGGTGGGCAGAGGCGTTGACATGTGTTGGCTGATCGGGTCGCGTAGTTGGGCCCGGCCGGTGAACAGGGCGTCGAGCAAGTCGCGCTCGACGATCGAACCGACCACCTCGGCGATCACCAACGGGGGCTCAGCCTTGACTACCGGTATCTGCGACACCGCGTACTCGCGGAGTATGTCGATCGCATCGCGGACAGGTTCGTTCGGATGCGCGTGCACGAGCGGGGGCATCCTGTCCCCCTTCGCCGCGAGCACCTCGGCCACTGTGACCTCGTCGCCTGGCGGGTGCAGAAAGCCGTAGTGCATCATCCAGCCGTCGTTGAAGATCTTCGAGAGGTAGCCGCGTCCCGTGTCGGGGAGCAGCACAACGATCACGTCGTCCGGCCCAGCCCTGTGCCCCACTTCGAGGGCGGCGCCGACCGCCAGACCGCATGAGCCGCCCACGAGCAGACCCTCCTCCCGGGCGAGCCGGCGGGTCAGCTCGAACGAGTCCTTGTCGCGCACGGCGATGATCTCGTCGCAGATGCTCCGGTCGAAAGTCTCGGGCCAGAAGTCCTCACCAACCCCCTCCACCAGATAGGGTCGCCCCGTGCCGCCGGAGTACACCGAGCCCTCGGGATCGGCTCCGATTACCCTGACTCTCCCGCCCGACACCTCCTTCAGGTAGCGCCCAGCGCCCGAGATTGTGCCTCCGGTGCCGACGCCAGCGACGAGGTGGGTGATCCGGCCTTCCGTCTGCTCCCACAGCTCCGGACCCGTCGTCTCATAGTGGGAACGGGGGTTATTCGGGTTCGTGTATTGGTTGGGCTTCCAACCCCCCGGAGTTTCAGCCGCCAGCCGGTCCGACACTCGATAGTAGGATCGCGGGTCTTCTGGAGCGACCGCGGTGGGACAGACAACAACCTCGGCGCCATATGCCCTGAGCACGTCGATCTTGTCGGAGCTGACCTTGTCTGGACAAACGAAGATGCATTCGTATCCACGCTCCTGTGCGACCAGTGCCAGACCGATGCCGGTGTTGCCGCTGGTGGGCTCGACAATGGTTCCACCAGGTCGAAGTAGGCCGGCCTTCTCGGCTTCGTCGATCATCCGGACAGCGATGCGGTCCTTGACGCTGCCGCCGGGGTTGAAGTACTCGACCTTGGCCAGGACGAGGGCTCGAATGCCCTCAGTCAGCCGGCGCAACCTGACCAACGGCGTGTTGCCGATCAGACCCACGACTGACTCGTAGTAGCGCACAACGTGAGCCTAGTCGATTAGTCGCAGCCCGGCGCCGCACGGCCGCAATGGCCAGCCGGGCGACACGCTACGTTAATTTCGGTGATCGGGTACTTTGCCCGCCGTCCGCAGCGCTTGACACTCGGGATGGCGATCATCGACATCGGGCTTGTCCTGGCCAAGCTCAGCTTGGGCATCCTGACAGGAAGCCTTGCGCTCGTCTCGGACGCAGTCCATTCCGGGCTCGATGCCGCGGCCTCGATCCTTGCTTACATAGCTGTACGCACGGCAGCGCGGCCCGCCGACCGCGATCACCCTTACGGCCACGGGAAGGCCGAGAACCTGGCTGCCTATACCGAGGGCCTCCTGCTCGTCATTGCCGGTTTGGTCATCGGCTTTGAAGCTGTTCAGCACCTCATCGGTCATGGAGTCACGGTGGATGCGACTTCGCTGGCTCTGGGATTTCTGGCGTTCGCCGTGGTTCTCGAGATCGGTCGTACGATCCTGCTTCGCCAGGTCGCAGCTCGATCGAAGAGCGCATCGATCGAAGCTCTGGCCACGGACAAGCTTGCCGATCTGATGTCGGTGGTGGCGGTCTTGGTCGGTCTCGGAGCGGTGCACTTCGGTTTCTCATCCGGCGATTCCATCGCGGCTCTCGTGGTGGCTGGTCTGATCCTGAGCGCGGCGTTCCAGCTCATTCGGCGTGCGACCGACGTTCTGATGGACCGCGCAGTGTCCGCCGCGGAACGTGACGTGTTGGCGGCTGCGAGCGCGGTCGAGGGCGTTCGTGAGGTCAGGAGGGCGCGGGTCCGACAGTCTGGTGCGCAGATGATCGGCGACGTAGAGGTGTCGGGCCGGCCGACATTGCCTCTAGAGGCGGCACAAGGATTGGCCGATCGGGTTCGTGAGGCTGTGAAGCAGCGGGTGCCGGCGTTAGAGCTCAACGTTTATGTGTCATCTGGAGCCGACCCCAATCGGCTTGTCGAGAGAGTGCATGCGGCAGCCGCCCGGAACGGCGCCTTCAGGGATCTACACGATGTGGTGGTCGAAAGGGAGGCGGATGAGACGCTGCATCTGAGTCTTCACGCCAAGCTCCTCGGCTCGATCAGCATGCGCGAAGCAACGCGCCTCGCACGCCAGTTGGAGCGCGACCTGCGAACAGAGCTGGCTGAAGTCTCAAGGATCGATTTGCATCTTGAACCGTTGGAACCGGACATCGTGGTCGGTAGGGCCGTCACCGATCAGAACCCGGATCTCGTTCAGACGATCCGGTCCGTGGTCACCGCAGATGATCGCGTCGTCTCATGCGACGGTGTCGAACTTAGCTCTCGAGGCGGGAAGGTAACCGCGTACATCGAGGTCACGGTCGCGGACGATCTAACCCTTGAGCAGGCTCACGAGATTGAGACCAGCCTGGAGGAGAAGGTTCGAATGGCGGCGCCAATCCTGAAGCAAGTCGTGGCGCGGGCCCTGGGCTGAGCCGCCTTGCGTCCCGGGATCTTGGCGCGTTACTGCGTGCCAGTCACCGCGAACCATCGCGGAGCAGCAGGCGTGCCAATGGGAAGGGACGCCACGAACACGATAGGTGCGTAGAACGGATGGGGCAGGGTGAGCATCGCTTCGATGTCGGCATCGCCCTCCAAGGACGCCGGAAATTGAGGTGTCATGAGATTACCGGCTTCACGAGATCTGCGCTGAAGCCGCTCACGATCGCCACGAAGGCCGGTATTGGTTTGTGCCGCCCTTCGGAGCGGGCACAAATGCGGGATCGAGGAACAGCCCCCGAACTCGGATCTCGAGATGCCCATCCGACGCTAACGATCCGTTCCCTTCGGAAATGATCCAGGGCGCTCCACCACCGTGTACGCCTCGGAAGGCGGACAGCCCAGCATCTCCCAGGAAGGGCATTTGTATCCCCGCCAGGGACGAGAACCGGAGAAGTGTCGAGGCCTCGTTGTCGGGGTCACCCTCAGTGTTGTCGTCAGCGAACGCCATGAGCGGGTTCCTCCTACCTCCAACAGCGAGTGCTGCCGCTGCAACGACTGCGCCCTGGAGGATGCGGCGCCGCGACGCCACAAGCCCTTGCTGTTCCTTGATGGCTGCAATCGATGCACTTGCCTGGTCCATCGCCGAACCTCCCGTTGAGACCTGGCCCCCTGTCAACATTCAGCGCACTCGGGCTTGTCCGGGGCCACTACGGGCACGCCACAGTCTGTATGCAAACACGGGTTACACGACGCGGCGTTCCCGACGCCAAGAGCGTGTCGAGGGGACGAAATGCTGGAGGCCGCCGCCTAACCTTCGGTGAGGCCGAACACAACGTCCACCCTCGTGCCACCACCCTCGCGGTCGCCCACCACCAGCGAGCCACCAGATGCGGCAGCCACCCGGCGGACTATGTCCAAGCCCAGCCCCGTCGAACGGCTGCCGCTATCGCCCCGCGCCACACCGTCTGACGCAATCCCTGGTCCTTCATCCTCGACGCTCAGTCGCACCGTTCCATCCGCGTGGGGTCGCAGACTCACGGCGAATGCGGTGTGCTCCGGGGTATGCGCGAAGACGTTGTCGATCAGGACATCGAGTGCCGCCTCGAGGTCCGCGCGCTCGCCCTTTATTAGCGCGATACCGGACATGATGTCGGTACGGCAGGACCGCCCTTGCTCCTCTGCCAGCACGGCCCAAAATGCAATGCGTCCCCGCGCGACATCAGCCAAGTCCGACGCACTCGTCATGCCCTCACGACTCTGGCGGCGAAGCTCGCGAATGACAGAGTCCACCACGCGTTCCAGCTCATCGACATCGTTTGACAATCGACCGGCCTGGTCGCCTTCGCCGAGCTCGACGTCCAGACGCAGCGCGGTCAGAGGCGTTCTCAGGCGGTGAGAGAGATCGGCGGCAGCTGCCCGCTCGGCTGCCAGCAGCTCACCGATCCTGGCGGCCAGCCGATTGAATGCCCTACCCACCCCGACCAGCTCGGGAGGCCCGGCCGGCTCGACCCGCGTCTCGATTTCGCCTTGGCCTAGCCTGTGGGCCGCATCCGCGAGCGCGCGCGTTGGCGCAACCACCGAGCGTGCCATGCGGTCCGCCACCAGCCCGGCCAATCCGATCAGGGCCAGGCCAAGGGCTCCGAGAATCAACCAGGCGTTGTCGACACCACGCCGCAGCGTAGCGTTGGACACAACGGCCTCGATCACGTCAATTGAGCCGTCGGACCCGACCACCGGCACGAGGACCGCCATGCCATCACGGGCTGTTGTGGTGAAAGCGCGACCGTGACGGGCCAAGGCAACGTTGGCGTCGGGTGCGACGAAATGCCCCAGAACGCTACCGTCGGCGAGGAAAACGGTGAGCTGGCCCGAACCTGCCTCGCTGACAGATTTCACAGCCGCAGCGAGCGATGCCGGATCGCGCTCAGTCGCGAGAATCGGTGCCAGGGATCGCGCCTCGAGCTCAGCTGAGTTGAGTGCGCGGTCGCGGACGATGGTCTGAACCAAAAAAGCGAGCGGAATCAAGAAGGCCAGAACGACCATCGACGTGGTCGCGGTCGCCATCAGTGCCAACTGGCGCCTCATCGCATCAAGCGGCTTGACGGCGAGGCATCATGCGCGCGGGTCTACGAGCTGCGCGCCGACGCCGCGGATAACCCGCAGGTATCGAGGGTTCGATGCAGACTCTCCAAGCTTGCGTCTCAGCCATGAAAGGTGCACGTCAACCGTCCGGTCGCTGCCGCCGAACGGCATGCGCCAGACCTCGGCCAGGATCTCGCGCTTGGTGATTACCGTGCCTGCGCGTGCGGCGAGGTAGTAGAGCAAGTCGAATTCCTTGCGGCTCAGTTCCAGTCGGCGGCCTTCGAGTGTCGCGGTGCGCAATCGCGGGTCGATGGCCAATTCGGCGACAACAGTCGCGCCGGCGCCTTCGCCGACCCTCGAACGGCGTAGGAGGGCGCGAATTCGGGCGTCGAGCTGCGCAGCAGAGAACGGCTTGATGACATAGTCGTCAGCGCCGGCGTCGAGCGTTTGAACGATCTCGGACTCGTCATCGCGAGCGGTGGCAACGATTACTGGAATGTCGCTCACGGCGCGAAGCATCCGGAGCAATTGACGACCCTCGATGTCGGGAAGCCCGAGGTCGAGCACCACGACGTCGCCCGGATCATCGGCGACCGCGCTCAGACCATCCAGGCCGTTCGAAGCGGATCTCACCGCGTAGCCCTTTTCGACGAGTCCCGCGCGCAGCGCATCGCGGATACGAGCATCGTCCTCGATCAGCGTGACCACTGGCACAGAGTCAGTCTATGGCCGCGCCCGCATGTCATTGATGCTTTGGCCTTCTCAACAATCGCCACGTTAAGGAAGATTTGATGCAGCCTTAACATGCTCGAAAGGGAGTTCGGTCCACGCTGACCTACATGATCAGCACACTAATCCGTAAAGGTTGGCTCGTCGGCGTTGTGGTGACCGCCCTTATTGGCTGGGGCGCTCTCGGGGCCTTGGCCGGCGCGGGCCATGGCAGCAATCACGTGAGCGGTGTTTCGTCGTCGACACCCACGCATCAAGTGGAATCTACCGAGGACCGGAAGGTGACCGCGGCAGAGGTCGAGCCGACGGCCGCTCCTGCCCCTCAGGCCAAGGCTGAGCAGGAGAACGAGGCTGCCGAAAATGAGGCTGCCGAGAACGAGAACAACGACGAGGATGAGGTAGAGGACGAGGCGCCAGCTCCCGCGCCGCCGACCGGAGCAGCCAAAAGCACCCAAACGTTCTCACTCATAGGGGGGACTGTCAGCGTCACCTGCACGGGCAACGTCATCTCACTCAACTTTGCGACGCCGAACAGCGGTTTCACAGTCGAGTCCGAGCGAAAGGACAACGGGCAGCAGATCGAGGTGAAGTTCCGCAGCGACAGCCACGAGTCGAAAATCGAAGTTGGCTGCCGGAATGGGCAGGTTGTCGCCGAGGAGATTCGCGAGGAAGCCGACTGAACGGATACGAATTCGCACCATCGCACTTTCCGGGAGCGGGCGCGCCGGCGTGAGGCGCGCCTGGCTTCCGCTGCTCTGGCTGCTGGGTACCGCGGCCGCTGTGGTCGTGGCTTGGAGCGCGGTGCAGGTGATCGCCAGCCAGGTTGTTGAGCGACGGCCAGAGCCGCTGAGCGCTCAGGCGGTGCAGAAGCTCGAAGCCACACCCACTACTTCGCCCTCGCCCGAGTCGGTTCCTGAGTCGCCCAGACCGGCGTCGACAGTACCGCCGGCTTCCCCACCGTCAGGTTCCCCGCCGGTCACCACTACGGCTCCGCCGAATGGGGGTGCCGGCTCAACCCCGAACCCTTCTGCTGTCAGATCGTCACGGACTTTCACGTTGCAGGGCGGAACCGCCAGCGTCAGTTGCCAGAACAACCAAATTTCTCTGAATTGGGCCACCCCGAATGCCGGCTTTCAGGTGGAGCTGGATTGGCACGACAGCAACTCGGTACTCGAGGTCCGATTCAGGAGCGACACGCACGAATCACGGTTGGAATCGTGGTGTTCCGGAGGCCAAGTGCAATCCTCGGTTGAGGAGAGTTCGAGCTAACGCGCAATCAGCGCCAGTTGAAAGGTTCAGGGTTCGAAACCCTGCTCCGGACCCAAATGATCGCCGGGTTCGCGGAGGAGCAGATCCATCCTCCGCCTAGTTCCAAGCGAAACCCGCACCTGCTTGAGCAGACCTGGGCAGCACGAAGGCATTCGGATAGCGCTCCAACTCGTTCGCTGACAGCCAAGATGACAGCCAAATCTGCGGATCTCAGTGGACAATGGCGCACGATCGCGGACTAGCGACGCCTCCGACCGAACTCCAGCGTACGTTAGCGGACGCTCCTGGACGGCGACCCCGCGGTCTTCAAAACCGTTTGCGGGGCGTCCACAGAGATCCAGCCAAGTTCACTCTCGTCCACCGACGTTCGCTCTCGCTGCAAGTGACAGCCAACGACAGCCAAGCCAGCTGCTCAATCGGCGGATTTCCCTCCTGCCAGGGCTGCCGCCCGTCCGCTCCCGCCATACCCCGCTAACGGTTTTCTAGACCGTTTGCGGGTCTTGGTTCATGCGCGTCTCTTTTATGTGGAGCCGCCCGCGCCTGATCTGAAGGCCGGTCAGTTGCGATTGTCCTAAATGCACAGTTCTCCAAAGCGATGGACCATCGGGTCTTGGGTGGGCGCTCGCTCGTTTAGGCCTCTTGTCACTCGCGGGCTCGGTAATCTCATTCCATGGACGTAACGGAGAGCAACTTCGCGGCGGCCGTTCTAGACCGCTCTCACACACTCCCGGTAGTGGTCGACTTCTGGGCCGACTGGTGCGCGCCCTGCCGGCAGCTTGGGCCCGTCCTGGAGTGGGAGGCTTCCAAGCGCGCCGGCAGAATGGAGCTCGTGAAGCTCGATGTCGATGCCAATCCGAGCGTTTCGCGGTCATATGGGATCCAAGGCATTCCCGCAGTCAAGGCTTTTCACAAAGGCCGAGTCGTCGCCGAGTTCGTCGGTGCTCAGCCAGCAGCCGCGGTGGAGCGCTTTCTCGACTCACTCCTCCCATCCGAGGCGGAACTACTGGCTCAGAGGGGCGATGAGGAGTCGCTTCGCGCGGCCCTAGAGCTCGAGCCGGAGCACGCCGACGCTGCCGTCCAGCTCGCCCGGATCCTCCACGGCCGCGGGCAAGATCAGGAGGCGCTTGAGATCCTCGGAAATGTTTATGGAAGCTTCGCGGCTGATGGCCTATCTGCCCGAATCAGGATCGAACAGAGCGGGGTGCCGGATCTGAGCATGGCTTTCGCAGCGCTCGACGCGGGTGACAACGAACAGGCGCTGGACGTGCTTATCGAGGCGATTACCTATGCCCGCAGTAGCCGCGACGAGATCCGCCGCGTAGTCGTAGGCATCCTCGACGAACTCGGCCTTGATCATCCACTCGCCACCGGGTCGAGGAGGAGGCTCGCCTCAGCCCTTTACTGAGTCGTGACGACGCTGGGCTGACCATTCGTCAGCTACGGCACGGATGCTCCTTATGAGCCTCTGCTATCGCGAGCGGGCGCTGGCCATTTGTGGCAGACACTACGCGCTGGTCTCTACGGTACGCGCGCCTTCTTCGCCTTGCGAATGATGGTGATGCTGCCGCCGCTGAGGAAGAAAGTGCTCTCGTGCCCGTCCTCCCACCGTACGCGGTAGTGGACTCCTTCGCCGGCCCGCAGCACCTCAAGGATCTCTCCCTCACGGGCGGCCTGCCCAGTCCTCTTCGACTCGAGAACCACCCGATCTCCGACCTTGCCCTCAACCATCGTCGGACCTCCCTGCACTCGATTGTGTTCAAGAGCATGGTACCGAGTCGGGATGGACTTAAACGGAGCGAATGACCGCCAGCGAGCAGGAGCTTTGGGCCAAGTGGGGCCGGTATGTCGGCCCTGCTCGCCCCCCCCGGATACCCCTTATGGATGAGAGACCCCTGGAGTGGCCGACCGAGTCCACGCCACGAGGGCGTGGGCACCCCGCTCGACCGCTAGCGTGTCAAGTCGGGAGTAATCTCACGTGGCGGGTGATGCCTGTGCACTTCGAGAAGTTCTCATTCGGCTCCATGCAGATCGATGGCCGGGTCTATGACTTCGACCTGGTCATTGACCGAGGCGAGATTCGAAAGCGCAAGAAGAAGGCTTCCAAACGGTATCGGGACGCCTATGGCCACACGCCCGTCTCGATCGAGGAAGACATTCCGTGGCGCTGCCGCCGGCTGGTTGTAGGCACCGGAGCAGAGGGCCGGCT
>WNFA01002478.1_pt1 | contig 20936 bp, 22 predicted proteins | sample 5400481 | NCBI WGS metagenome assembly WNFA01 (sample SAMN13153340, study PRJNA577476) | soil metagenome | isolation source: 120 cm saprolite under Douglas fir tree site 2 hole 1 replicate 2 | place: USA:California | collected 2015-04-18
GGTACCTGGCTCCGTACTCGCTAGCAACTTCCTCGTCGCTCACAATGGTGAGTACGACGTCACCGGATACGGGCAGGTCTTCGGCTTTAGCACGCAGGAAGGCAGCCAGCATCATGGCTACTCCGCCTTTCATATCCAGAGTTCCACGTCCCCAAATATAGCCGTCTGCTGCGGTCCCCGCGAATGGTGGGTGTTGCCACTGCTGGTGCTCGGTAGTCACGACGTCGACATGCCCTTGAAGGAGCAATGCAGGTGCATTCCTTTGTCCTTTCAAACGCGCGACCAGGTTGGGTCGCATGGGGTCACGCGCAAGGATAGTTGCCTGAAGACCGGCCTCGGTGAGCAGGTAGTGGATATAGCTGATGCACTCAGCTTCGTTGCCAGGCGGGTTGGTTGTATCGAAACGGATGAGTTGTTGTAATAGTTCGGCCGGACGGTGATAAAACGGTGATTGGTTGCTGGTCGATGGCATGAGTGTCCTCACTTTCCTGCTGCGTGAGCTGGCTGAGCAAACCTGAACGTCTTTCCTACCCGGCTGTAGTGTACCTCATCCACAATAGAATAGTAAAGCAAAGGAGTTATTTCTCCATAATGGTTTTTAACCGCCTCAAATCCCCTTTCAGATTTCTCTTCACTATAGGAGCCATCAGAAAATCAGCAAACCCATAATAGCCACCGGCACTTCCTTGAACTCTAATTTGCGCAAGCGTTATGTTGTTCTCGAGGGCATCAAATTTGTAGGTCACTTTCATGGGGAAAGGACTTTTGACTGATTCCATAACCATGAGATAATCTGGCTCAAAATCGTGCACCTCGAGAATGTAGTCAATGGTTTTCCCCATGAATTTCGCCAATCGTTGCACCTGTGTTCCTTTCTCGATCGGTCTGTCAGTAAGTAACTTTGCTTGCGTTATAGCGCCAATCCAAACCGGATCATTGGTAGGCTCAAAAGCGTATTCTGCAACATCTTTTCTATTTTTGTTTATTTCAGCTGTTACGACAACGTCTAATGCCATAGAAGTCCTCTTTCTTTCATATTCAATTTAGGCAGGCTTTTCAGGTGGAGGCGACTATAGTGTACTTGGTGAACATGATGCGCACTTCCCACTCTAGCATGTTACCTTCCTGCGCTCTCACCTGCCTGGGATCTCCTTTCCTCAGTTTCTGCTTTCTGCTTTAGCAGCTGCAAGTGATCTTGCCAGAACTGGTCCAGGAAGGTACGCAGTTTCGTCAGCCCCTCCGGTCTGGCCCGATACAAGCGCTGCGTCCCTTGTCGACGCATGGTCACAAGTCCGGCGACGAGAGAACCTGCAAGTGCTGGGAAATGGCTGGTCTTGTCACTCAAAGTGAGCCGCGATCTCCCCAGATGAGCGTTCTGTGTCCCGGATAAGACCAAGAATCTCACGTCGGCGTGGTTCGGCAATGGCATGCAATACCAGATCAATCATGGTGTTTGTATAGCATACATTACGTAAATATCAACTAACATTAGTGAGAAGTGGATGTTTTCAGGGTAGTTTTTCATGCGTTTTTGTGGTATTCTCTTGACAAAAGATCATTCTGTCGACCGATTTGCACTGGAACTAATATACTGCAAGTAGGCACTTTGTACAAAACTTCCTGACCCAATGAAGCTCGTCCGTAAGCAGAGGGGAGAAGAAAGCAAAGTACCGTATTTTTCCGTCGCTCCATATAGCTTGAAGAGCCATAAAATACAGGTCTGGCACGACCAAAGAAAGGCATGAAATGTTGTTCTGACGTAGCAAGAAAGTATGCGAGGTGGAGAGATGTCAACTTCCTCAGGCGGATCCCGCCTTCCCATGGGCATTCCTGGTGGCGTGATCGCTTTGCTGCTGATCCTGGGCGGTATTATTGGTGCTTTTGCTGCTTGTACACCTTCGCTGTTACCCTCGCCCAGTGCCACAGCTACTGCCCAGGCTGTCGCGACTGCGCGGGCTCAAGCTACTGCTACCGCCCAGGTTCATGTCACTGCTACCGCCCAGGCTCGAGCTACCGCTACCGCCCGGGCCAGCGCTACTGTCCAGGCGGTTAATGCTACCAAGACAGTCACAGCGATCCTAGCAGGCAATTGTCCAGCTCCCTCAGACGTTGCGCTAGCAATAGGTGTTAATGCAAGTCTCGTTTCAAAACTTCCCCTCGCTAGTGAAACATGCGCGTTCACATTGCCAAAAGATACTCAACGCACTGTTCACTGCCCTACTAGGTATGATGAGGTAAGCTTTCAGTATATATCACCTATTGATAGTAACCAATATATTCGCAAGTGCGATGGGACTGAAGCCACGCCTTTCCAAATTTACGGTGCGACTGTGCGTTTTGTGAATTGGGAGCCGCCTGGTGATGCGTGTACCGTCTGGCCCAAAAGCCCTGGGTCCTTCCTTGCGTCTGGAACCACCTGTCCTGCGATAGCACAAAGCAGTTGTCTAGATCCCTCAGTCGTTGCACAAGCAATAGGTGATGATGCAAGTCACGTTTCATCTCGTTTCGAGACATGCGGGTTCAAATTGCTAGAGGGTATTCCACGCGAAGTTCACTGCCCTACTGGATATAGTGAGGTAAGCTTTCAGTATACACCAGGTCCTAGTAAGACTCAAGTCATTCGCAAGTGCGATGGAACTGAAACCACATCTTTCCAAATTTACGGTGGAGTTGTGCGTTTTGTGAAGTGGGAGCCGGATGGTGATGCATGTACCGTCTACCTCAAAAGCCCGGGGTCTTTCCTTGCGCCTGGAACTACCTGCCCTGCCCGTAGTTAAGGTATCGGTACGGAGGGAAACTATGAGATTACATAACAAAGCCTGATGGCTTGGCGCTAAATACAGCCTTACTGTATATTGGACACCATACGTGCCACGTAATCCTTCAATGTGGGCATACTACCGTATAGATGGCACATAGAGGTATTAGGGAAAGGGAACATCCCATGCAGTCAAGGAAACGGAGGCTCAACTTCTCGCTGGTGCTGATTAGCCTCATCATCGTTGTGATCGGGGCAGTGATAGTTACCACAGCCCTAAGAAACACATCACCCAAGCACTTGCAACCGGCTCAGGCATCCGCTTTGACAACAATGACTGATATAGCTACGGTAACGTCTATTCCAACTACACCCCCAGCCGTTGCAAATCTTGAAGACGATGCTTCACAATGGGGTATCTTCTACGATGGTGGGAACGCTCTGGCGAAGCTGGAAAATATCTCTCAACCAAGTGTGGATGGGTCCGCACTGAAGATTTCCCTCCTCAGCGGCCAGCCCTATACGGGCATTCACGCTTACCGAAACTTGCCAGCCAATGATACAGCCACAAAGTTTGATCTGAAACTCTTTTTTTCTTTCTCCTCCGTGACTCCCATTCAAGCCTTAGAATTCACGATGAATAGCTGGGTGAATAATCAGCGATGGGAATGGGCACTTCAGTGGGAAAACATTGGTGATGGCACTACCCAACAGGGTAATCCTCCTACTTGGCGGCTCTGGACGGGTAGGAGCTGGCAGAACATCGGTGTGAGGCAGCAACTGAGTCCTAAAATTTGGCATAAACTTCACCTCAAAGGTGATCTCTTACATGGGCAAGTACACTACGTTGGCTTTACATGTGATGATACTTCGGCAAATCTTGACCAAATATTCGCACCAGTTTCCGCGCCAGGAAACAAGATGGCAGTGGCGGTGCAATTGGATGGTGATAGTCGTGAGGACGCATACCAAGTGTACATCGATGGAGTTGACTTCCAATGGAGTTGAGATGCGATGCATGAACCCACTTGCTATTACAAAGCCGGGCAAAAGAGGATCGAAACGTAGAACAGTCTCCATTGTTCGCGTCTGAAACAAGCCGTGTCTGGTTCGAGGGAACTGCTCATCTGGCTGCTGCGCTCCTTCTGCGCAACACTCAAGGGGAAGAGCTACAGCCACAACCTACTTGCAGAGCATTCAATCAGCGCAATTGCATGCAGCGAACAACAACCAAATGGGAATTGTTGCCGCCTCTCACGACAGTCTGCAAACAGGATTTGGCTTTAGCTACTATGCGGCTCTTCATGTTGGTGCGACCGCTTGGTACTGTATCGCCAAGCAAAAGGGTAATCCGTTCAGCGGATTTGTATCTGGTTAGAAGGACCCTCTGCCTGTTCGGACCTCTTCTGCCGAAACCTCACCCAAAGCTTCTTGATGCCAACATAAATTGTAGCACCCAGAAGCGATAAAGACGCATAGATGGCCAAGTCAAGCAATACAAATCCTATTGGTACGGCCCCTAAAAGATGAGAGGCAATAAATAAAAAAACACAGCCGCCAGCAAAACCGCTAATGAGGGCAGGAACCAATCCATCAAATCCTTTACGTCCTGAGGAAACTACAGCTAGTATTCCCATTACAAAGGGCAGTATCCATAGGACAAATCCAGCTACATCCCCAAACGGGCTTGAGAGAAATGCTACAGCAGGCCCTGCGATTACCAGGTACAGCACGGCAGCCAGCACTACAGCCAGGATATCCCTCTTCCCCAGTTTATACCAGGGCCGAGCAGCTGCCGGATCATCAGGTCCCATAGTCCGCATCGCAGCGTTGAAATCTTGCAGCAGCGCTCCTGCCGTCGCGTACCTCTCCTCCGGCTTCTTTGCCAGTGCCTTTTCTACCAAAAAACCTCCCCAGCTTCTCCTCATCCAGCCGTAGCCGAGTTGTCTTGCTTTTGCGTAAGCTTGTTGGGCTTCTTTTGATCTTCTGAGGCGTGTGAGTGTATTACCCTTGCTGTTGTAGGCGCGGGCATAGTTGGGGTCAAGCTGGATAGCGCTATTGTAGGCAGCCAGAGCCTCCTGGTAGAGTCGGAGGCTAAAGAGAGCGTTGCCCTTGCCGTTGTAGGCAGGAGCGTAGTCGGGATCAAGCAGGATAGCGCGCTCGTAGGCGGCCAGCGCCTCCTCGTAGCGCTTGAAATAATAGAGAGCATTGCCCTTGCCGTTGTAGGCAAGAGCGTCGGTGGGGTCAAGCAGGATAGCGCGCTCGTAGGCGGCTAGCGCCTCCTCGTAGCGCTTGAAATAATAGAGAGCATTGCCCTTGCCGTTGTAGGCAGGAGCGCAGTCGGGGTCAAGCAGGATGGCGCGCTCGTAGGCGGCCAGCGCCTCCTCGTAGCGTTTGAAATAATAGAGAGCATTGCCCTTGCCGTTGTAGGCAGGAGCGCAGTCGGGATCAAGCAGGATAGCGCGCTCGTAGGCGGCTAGCGCCTCCTCGTAGCGTTTGAAATAATAGAGAGCATTGCCCTTGCCGTTGTAGGCAGGAGCGCAGTCGGGATCAAGCAGGATAGCGCGCTCGAAGGCGGCTAGCGCCTCCTCGTAGCGTTTGAAATAATAGAGAGCATTGCCCTTGCCGTTGTAGGCGCGGGCGAAGCTGGGGTCAAGCAGGATGGCGCGCTCGTAGGCATCCAGCGCCTCGTCGTAACGTTTGGCGTCGTAGTGGGTATGACCTTCGTCCAGCCATTGCTCTTTCGTCTTCGGAGGTGTGTGTAACGCCTTAATGAAGGTAGCAACATCCGTGTAACGCTCGGTACGCTCTTTTGCCATAGCGGTGAGGATGGCTTGCTCGATGTGTACGGGCAATTGGGGATTGAGTTGTCTGGGAGGGATCTGACTTTTCTCATCAAAGGCTGCAAAGGGTCTCTGCCCGGTAAAGAGTTCGTAGGCAATACAGCCTAAGTACAGGATTCCACAAATGTGTTCATATACGATTCTAGGCCTGAGGCCGATCGAGAACCTCAAAGCTCGGAAAGAACTTGTGATACGCTGTACTAAGGCATATTGGTCACTCTTCTTACTGATGATCTTCTTAAATTGCTCTGGTGCCATGTAGGCGAGAGTGCCACTGGCATCGGCCTCTGTGGTTCTTCCTGCTGTCTCGAGCACTATGGCGATGCCGAAGTCGGCAAGCAGTGCCTCCCCTTTGGCATTAAAGAGGATATTTCCTGGTTTGAGGTCACGATGAACGATGTTCTGGTCGTGGGCATAGTGGAGGGCTTCTCCAACCTGTGAAAGGATGGTCATGACCTCCTCGACGGGTAACAGATGTGGGGAATGCTCTCCTATCCGATCGCGGAGAGAGCCATGCGGAGCATACTCAGCGACCAGGTATGGCAAGCCTTCATGGATACCAGCGTCAATCACGGGGAGAATATGACGATGCCTAAGTACAGGATTCCACAAATGTGTTCATATACGATTCTAGGCCTGAGGCCGATCGAGAACCTCAAAGCTCGGAAAGAACTTGTGATACGCTGTACTAAGCCTTTCGAGCAATCGAGCTTCTGCGAGAAAGCTTTCACGATTCTTTTGGGAGTTGAGGTACCTGGCATGCATGAGTTTAATTGCGACGATGCGATGAGTGAAAATCGTATGCTGGGCCTTATATACACGAGCAAAGGTACCACTGTCGAGCTCTTCTAGTAAGTGGTAATTGCCGATGATGTCGTTGACACTTGCCATGTTGCTCTCCCTCGAAGACCAAATGGAATTTCTCACCGTGTGAGGTTATACGGATGTGCATCTATAATATAACAGGGAGCGCGGATCTATCAATAGAGGTGGTCTCGCCAGGGTGAGGTTCTTTTTTCTTCTGAAAGTCTCTCACTGGACAGAAAAAGTCATACACAGAGCGACTTTCATCCTTGGTGGTGCGCCTCTGGAGCATGACCCTTTGCACACAGCATGGGGGGCAACCTAGCGACCGCAAGGGCAATACAATTCAAATACATAGAATAGCAAGCTCAAAACGGCTGATTCTAGCTCTTCCTTATGAGCGTGGATTCTCTTTATTTGAAAGCTATTGACCGCAAGGGTCCTTTGTCGCCAAAAAGACGAACCAGAGTTGGATCTGGATCGCACTCTGTCGTCGCACGCGCCAGGTAGTCGCCTATGCGATCGGGGATCGCAGTGAGGCCACCTGCTGCCGCTTGTGGAACGCCATCCCAGCAGCCTATCGCTCAGGCCACTGCTTCACCGATTTCTGGGCCGCGTACCAGGCGGTGATACCAGAGGAGCAACATACAGCGGTCGGCAAGGAAACTGGGCAAACGGCACATGTCGAACGCTGGAACAATACCTTGCGTCAAACGCCTGGCTCGCTTCATCCGCAAAACGCTGTCCTTCTCCAAGTCAACCATATTGCATGAGGCCTGCCTTCTCCTCTTTCTTCACCGCTACAACCGGGACGGGGCTGTCATTCTCATGTGACCCACTACCCGATTTCACTGAAACGCTCCTGCACCTTTCGTACCGTGAATTTGTCGAGATAGTGGATGTTTTCAGGGTAGTTTTTCATGCGTTTTTGTGCTATTCTCTTGACAGAAGGGTCCAGCTTGTTGAAAAAGAGGAAAAAGTTCGATCTCATTGCGTTTGCTCGAAAAAGTACAGATCTGGCACGACCAAAGAAAGGCATTAAATGGTGTTCTGACGTAGCAAGAAAGTATGCGAGGTGCAGAGATGTCAGCTTCCTCAGAAGGGTCCCGCCCCCCCATGGGCATCCCCGGTGGCGTGATCGCTTTGCTGCTGATCCTAGATGGTATGATTGGTGCTTTTGCTGCTTGTACGTCCCTGCCAGGAGTAGGACCTCCGCCCAGTTCCGTAGCTACCCAGGCTGTCGCGACTCCGCGGGCTCAATCTAACACTACTGCCACCGCCCAGGTGGTCAATGCTACCAGTACAGCCGTCGCCCAGATGACCGCCACTGCTGTTGCGCGTACCGCTACCGCAATAGCCACAGGGCCTCCAATAGGTTTCTCCGTGACAACACTACACAGTGGGCAAACAATCCAGGCGAATATTCCTCTCACGATCAAAGGTACATACTCCTCGAAGGGCTCAGGTCTTGTGTGGGTCGTTCTTGAGGACTCCTATAGGAATTACTACCTCCAAAACCCGCCAGTCCAATTTAATGGCGACGGGACGTGGACCGCCACGAACATCAATCCAGGGCCGGGGATCACTATGGTTGATTTTGTATCTGTCACCTCAGCGGGACATAAGGTTTTTCTGGGGATGTTGGCGGGGGGGTTTGGTGCCTTTCATATGCTTCCTGCTGATGCCAACAATTTTTTGCAGATTCCTGTTGTGGTCAGCTGAGGTACGTTCTACACGGAGAGAGTGCTGTAGGGTAGGCACCTGGCGGGGCCTGTGTGGGAACCTCTTTCTTTTCCTGTGGCTCAGTCTCCCATGTAATTTTCCCGAAGAGCGTTCCTTCAGTGAGAATATTGCATGCATGTCTCCCCGCCACAGAATGCTGAAGAACTTCAGGACTCTCTGTCGTAGTTCATGTGTTCGAGCCAAACGTTGCAAAGAGGTTCAGAGGTAATATCATTTTTTCGTAAAGTGAGTTTACATAGATAGGTGATGTATTTGGAGGTGTTTTTTTTGTGAGTTTCTGTGGTATTCTATAGAAAGGCATTAAACATTGCTCTGAGCAGCAAGAAAGTATACGAGGTGCAGAAATGGCAACTCTTCTAGGACCTATACGCATACGTTTCATCACGGGCATTCTCGTTGGGGTAATCGTTTTACTCGTTGCTAGCGGCACTACCGCCCAGGCGCGAACCAATACCGCTGGTAACCCCAATGCCACCACCCAAGCCGACGTAGATGCTGTCGCGACAGCCACAGGGCCTCCAATAGGTTTCTTTGTGACAACGCTACACAATGGACAAACAATCCAGGCGAATGTTCCTCTCACGATCAAAGGGACATACGCTTCGAAGGGCTCAGGTCGAGTGTGGGTAGTCCTTGAGGATTCCCTCAAGCGATTCTACCTCCAAAACCCACCAGTCAAATTTCTGAGCGGTGGAAAGTGGATCGCTAGGAACATCCATCCTGGGAAGGGGATCACCATGGTCGATTTTGTCTATGTGACCAGGACGGGAAATGAGGTTTTTCGGCACATGGTGGCAGCGGGGGAATTTGGTGCCTTTTCTTCACTTCCTGCTGGTAGCAAGATTCTACAGGCTATTCCCATTCGGGTCAGCTTATGAGTTGAGGTGCGTCCTACATGGAGGAGTGCTGTAGGGCAGGACCTGTACATCCCCTGATTCCAGATCTCCTACCCTTCTGTGGTATGATAGAAACCTATATAGGTGATCGCTTCGCGGTCCCCCATAGGGTCCATGTCGTGGTGACTATAGTATCCGGAGCAAAACATACGCTCAGGCTTCTCAACGCGCTTCTGACTTCTGCTTTTGCGGCGAGAAGCGAAAAAGATGCATTCTAATACAGCGGGCAAGAAACATTGACGCTTTCAACATCTAGAATGAATGAGCCTGAGAAGGGCCTTCACGGCTTAACGTATGTTTCGCTCCGGAGAATATAGTTACCCCACAAAGGTCGATTTTGTCTATGTCACCTCAGATGGAAATACGACTTTTGGGGGATGGTGGCGGCGGCCGCTTTTGGCTCCTTCACTTCACTCCCTCCAGGCAACCAGATTCTGGTGGCTATTCCTATTGATACCTCACAGGTGAGTCCATGAGTTCAGAAGACGCTCGAGGGCTGAGGAGGAGATCTTGATGGTCCAGCGCTTTCTTCTGGTTGCTCTGCTGGCTACGCTCGCACTGAGTAGTTGCGGCCGTTCGGCCACGCCCGATGCTACCAGTCATAGGCAGCCATCAGTCCCTCAGGGAAGTCTCACCGTCGCGCAGCAGGCCGTGCTTTCTCAGATTGCACGCCAAACGTGGGGGTTCTTTGAAGCTGATATCGACTCTACGACCCATCTCCCAATGGATAACTTCGGCCTGGATGGGGCTTCTTCAAAGCGTGGAACCTATACTTCTCCTACGAATATTGGCGTCTATTTCTGGAGTGTTGTCGCCGCCCAGGACCTCTTGATCATTTCCCGCGCAGCGGCTCTCCAGCGGGCCAATGCGACCCTCACGGCAGTCGAACACCTCAGCAAATGGAACGGGTTTCTCTTTAGCTGGTATGATACCACGAATGGGCATCGCATTTCAGGCCCAGGCGGGACTGATCAGGAAGGACAACCGGCCAGAGGAGCATTTATCTCAACGGTGGATAATGCCTGGTACGCGACGGGTCTGATTCTCCTTCGACAGGTCTACCCAGAGCTGGCATCGCGTGCGACGACGCTGCTCAACGCGATGGACTTTAGCATCTTCTACGATCATGGCAACCAGAGCGCGAGCGAGACAGCAGGGCAAATGTATGGCGGCTATCAGGCTAACGAGGGCCCAGCGACTTTCCACTACAACCTGTTAAATACAGAGACCCGTATGGCGGCCTATATCGGTATTGGCACACATCGCATGCCAGGAGATGTGTGGTGGCGAACCTGGCGTACCATGCCAGCCAGCTACACCTGGCAAGGACAGACTCCGCAGGGATCTCTAGTAACCATGACCGATCCCCAGTCAGGGAAGCAGTTCTCCGTCTTTTAAGGGCACTTTAGTTATGGCGACTCTCACTTCGTACCCAGTTGGGGCGGGAGTATGTTTGAGGGTCTCATGACGAATCTTGTCGTCCCAGAAACGAGCTGGGGGCCGAACAGTTTTGGACACAACGACCAGCTCTACGCCCGGGCGCAAATTACCTATGCGCAACAGAGGCTCCACTTTCCTGTTTGGGGATTGTCTCCTTCCAGCACGCCGGACGATACTGGCCGTTACGACGCCTATGGCACGCATGCTCTTGCAACCAACGCCAACACCTCTCCCTACGAAGAGACGGCGGTGACTCCCTACGCGTCTTTTCTGGCCCTGACTGTTGCACCGCAGGAGGCGTTCACGAACATCCAGAAGCTCCGTTCACTTGACGGCCTGTATGGACCCTACGGCTTCTTCGATGCTGTCAATCCCGCCACCGGCCGGGTCAGCCATCGCTATTTTGTCCTTGATCAGTCCATGATTATAGCGGCTCTTGACAATGCGCTGCATGGTCAAGCGATGCAGCAGCATTTTGCTCACGACCCGGTCATCGCAGCGGATCAAGCGTACCTAGCTATCGAAACGTTCTCTGTCTAGTACTGCATTGTTATTTCCGACTCGGCCGGTTCTACAAGCCAGCTGACAGAAACTGCTTTTTGGCAGTCAATGCAAGAGCAACGAGCTTGTCAGTAGGCTTGCGGAAAACTGCCTTATAGAAACTAACAAAGCAGTACTAGTATGCTGCAAGCAGGCACTTTGTACACGACTTCCTGACTCAATAAAGCTCGTCCGTAAGCGGAGGGGAGAAGAAAGCCAAGTACTGTGTTTTTCCGTCGCACCCTACAGCTTGAAGAGCCATAAAAGTACAGGTCTGGCACGACCAAAGAAAGGCATTAAATATTGCTCTGAGCAGCAAGAAAGTATACGAGGTGGAGAGATGTTACCTTCCTATTTGTGGTCACTGCGGAAGTCCCCTTCCCCAAGGGAACCCTCGAAATTGCCCAGTTTGCGGGGCTATGTCCCAGAACAGCGCAGAGCAACCGACTATGGTTCCCCACCCCATGGAGTGCCATCGGGTGGTCTCGATCCTAACGCGCTAGTGCTCCCTTCTTCACAACGCCACCCAGCTCCAGGGGGACCCTGCCCTCCCAAGGGTATCTCTGGTGGCGTCATCGGTGGCGTGATAGCTTTGCTGCTGACCATGGGTGGTATTATTGGTGCTTTTGCTGCTTGTAGTGGGCTGCCAGGAATAGGGTCCTCGGGCAGTGCCACAGCTACCCAGACCCAGGCTACCGCGACTGCGCGGGCCCAATCCAACACTACCGCTACCGCCCAGGCTCAAGCCAGCGCCACTGCCCAAGCCCAGGGGACTGCTACTGCCCAAGCCAGCGCTACTGTCCAGGCGGTTAATGCTACCGCGACAGCCACGCCGTGCCAATACATGTACTGGAAGACTGGCCCTGCCACAGGGCCACCCAGAGACAAAACTCTCACGAATTTCGTCGTGCCCCAAGGATGTGTCCTAGTCCTGGATAGCGAGAGCGGGCAACTCCAGAGCGGGAGCTCCAAGCCCGCTAACTGGAGCATGGGGGGAGTGATGGCCTTCTCACCGGGAATCTACAGCGGGGATATATATAACGGTGAGTACGAAATCGTTCCAGAAAGGGCTAACCCCAACCCCGAGCAGGTCTTTTGTAATAGCGTGCAACAGGTCGTTACCAATCACTCTGCATTTTCTCAGGCACAACCGCTCCCGGCGTGGGTTCTTCCCTCAGGGAATCTTCCCCCAGGGCCGCAGATAGTGGCCCAGCGCCACTGCTAGCCCTCCGCCAAGAGAAAGTCTACATGTCGAAAACGGAGTTTTCAACGTCTCAAACACATCTCATGACTCGACGCAGTTTCCTGAACCTTGGTCTAAGGGCAATTACTCTCGCAAGCGCCGTGCCGCTGGGATTACTCGAGGCAGGGTGTGCCTCCACGGTGTCTCCTCCGGCCCAGCAGCTCACGAGCTTAGATAAAGCGTATATCTTTCTGGAACAGATGATGGACGTACACGGTCAAGGCCAAACCATCCGACTGCTCCAAAGCTACCTGCCAACAGCGGCGCTCGATCTTGGTGATAGTGGCTTCACGTACGATAACGCAGTGGCACTCATTGCCCTTTTACTACATGGACAACCAAAAGATATCGAGCGAGCTAAGATATTAGGAAACAGCCTCGTGTATGGTCAACAGCACGATCCTGCTTTTGCTGACGGACGTCTACGGGATGGCTATCATGTACATCCCTATGTCATGTCTCATGGCCAGACCAACCTGAACCCTTCTTTCGCTGGGAGCACAACAGGCAATGTAGCCTGGGCTGGGCTTGCGCTGGGACACCTCTATTGCCAGACCAAGCAAAAACAGTACTTGGATGGTGCTGTGAAGCTTGGGACATGGATTCAACAAAATGGGTATGATACTCGTGGGGCTGGAGGATACAAGGGCGGTTTTGCAGCGGATCAGTCTCCCATACTCTGGAAGGCTACTGAGCATAACATTGATGTGTACGCCTTTTTCACGATGCTAGCCAGTCTCACAAACAGTAAAACATGGTCTGCAGGCGCAAGGCACGCTCAGCTCTTCGTCCAGGCAATGTGGAACAGCACTGAGAAACACTTCTGGACTGGCACCACCACCGATGGCGTCACTATCAACATACATCCTATTCCAGAGGATGTACAATCATGGAGCTATCTGGCATTGAGGGACGCTATCCCTGCGGTATCTCTTGATTGGGCAAAAACGCACCTTGCTGCCGCTGATGACTCATTTTCAGGAGTGAGCTTTAGTAGTGCCGATACAAGCCGTGTCTGGTTCGAAGGAGCTGCTCATCTGGCTGCTGCGCTCCTTCTGCGCAACGCTCAAGGGGATAGAGCTACAGCCACAACCTACTTGCAGAGCATTCAATCAGCGCAATTGCATGCAGCGAACAACAACCAACTGGGAATTGTTGCCGCCTCTCACGATGGTCTGCAAACAGGATTTGGCTTTAGCTACTATGCGGCTCTTCATGTTGGTGCGACCGCTTGGTACTGTATCGCCAAGCAAAAGGGCAATCCGTTCAGCGGATTTGTATCTGGTTAGAAGGAGCCTCTGCCTGTTCGGGCCTCTTCTACCGAAGCCTCACCCAGAGCTTCTTGATGCCAACATAAGTAGTAGCACCCAGAAGAGATAGAAACGCATAGATGGCCAAGTCAAGCAATACAAATCCTATTGGTACGGCCCCTAAAAGAGCAGAGGCAATAATTAAAAAAACACAGCCGCCAGCAAAACCGCTAATGAGGGCAGGAACCAATCCATCAAATCCTTTACGTCTTGAGGAAACTACAGCTAGTATTCCCATCACAAAGGGCAGTATCCATAGGACAAATCTAGCCACATCCCCAAGCGGGCTTGAAAGAGATGCTATAGCAGACCCTGCGATTACCAGGTACAGCACAGCAGCCAGCACTACAGCCAGGAGATCTCTCCTCCCCAGTTGATACCAGGGCGGAGGAGGTGACGGCTGAGCTGGCGGAGGAGGTGGCGGAGATGGAAGCGCAGCATTGAAAGCCGCTAGCAATGCTCCTGCCGTCGCGTACCTCTCCTCTGGCCTCTTTGCCAACGCTTTTGCTATCACTACTCCCAGGGCTGGAGGCAAGTCTGGTCGCTCTGTACGCAATGGCGGTGGTGGCTCCATTATTTGTTTGAGCATGACTGCTTCAGGAGTGGATCCTTCAAATGGCGTGCGACCCACCAACATCTGGTAGAGAATAATACCAAGAGCATAGATATCGCTGCGTGCTTCCGGGTGGCCGTTGATCTGCTCTGGAGCCATGTAGTGCGGGGAGCCAAAACGCAGACTAGTTCCTCCCTCAACTGCACCTTCCTTCATTAGGTGGGCCAAACCGAAGTCCGAGAGCAGGAGGTTTCCATCTTGATGCAGCAGGTTGCGGGGCTTGAGATCGAGATGGACCACATTGCGTGCATGTGCATAGTCCAATGCAGCACAGATTTGCGTCAGGTAGTGCTCCGTCTCCGTTAGACTCAGTGTTCTCGCTTGTACCAACATATCATGCAAAGTGCCACCATTGATAAATGGCATTACCAGATAGGCCCTTTCTTGCTCTATCTCAAAGTCATCAACGTGCAAGATATTGGGATGGTTCAATGCTGCCAACGTTTGGGCTTCACGATTAAACCGCTGGCGGAATCTGGGTTCACTCAGATGTCTTTCCAATATGACTTTGATAGCTTGTGGACGATTGAGGAGGATATTCTTCGCCTTATACACTTCCCCAAAGCCCCCATACGCCAGTAGTTCGCCTAATAGGTACTTATTACCTAACCTCTGGTCGGAAAGCTGACCTTGCATAGCCATTAGGAGGCCCTCCCTGATGCATCGTATGAGACCCAATGGACGTCTTTTTCTCGAATTAGCTATAGTATAGCAGATGTTGGGGAAGTCGAATAGGCTATTTTTCCATTATTGAGAACTACTATTCGGTTCGACACTAACAGTCTACAGGAAGGGTATGGTAGCGAGCAGAGGTCAATAACACGTACATAAAAACCATTCCATTAGAAGCCTGAGTATGCTACGATAGAAGTACAGGGGGAGCGTAGGGAAATGCCTATAAAGGTTAGAGAACTCAAGGCAAGGTTGCGTAAGGCGGGTTTCTACCCGCGACCAGGAAAGGGAAGCCACACAGTCTGGAAGCATCCAAGTTTGCCTGGTGAGAGGCTTACACTCTCATCCAGTATGATCCCGTTGATCGGATTTACGTTGTCACGGTTCCTGAGCTTCCGGGATGTCGGACACACGGAAAGACCTATGAAGAGGCTGTTCGACAAGGACGTGATGCCATTGCAAGCTGGATTGACGATGCCAAAGCTTCAGGAGACCCTATCCCTCCTCCTAGAGTCATGATCAGATTGTGATAAAAAACGGCTTTAATCTCATCATCGGGCAATCGGGCGGGGCTACCGCCGTCATCAACGCCAGCCTGGTCGGAGCTGTACAGGCTGCGTTGGGGGATGCACGCATTGGGGGCATTTTTGGCATGCTCTACGGCATTGAAGGGCTGCTCAAAGAGGAGCTGATCGATCTGCGACGGCAACCCAACCAGGTGTGGTCGCAGCTCCTCAACACGCCGTCGGCCGCCCTGGGCACCTGCCGTTATAAGCTGCAAGCGGGTGATACTGAGCGGGCTGTCGAACTACTGCATCGCTATGATGTTCATTATCTACTTTATATCGGTGGAAATGACTCCGCAGACACAGCCCACCAGTTGACATTGGCCGCACAACACGCCGGCTATGACTTACAAACAATTAGCGTTCCCAAAACGATCGACAACGACCTGCTGTTTACCGATCATTGTCCCGGCTATGGCAGCGCGGCACGTTTTCTTGCGTTAGCCACAATGGATTCGAGCATGAACACGATTTCGATACCCTGGCACTATCCTGTCAAGGTGATAGAAACGATGGGGCGCGACGCGGGCTGGTTGGCGGCTTCATCAGCTCTGGGCAAACGCGATGAGCATGATCCACCGCATATCATTCTCATACCGGAAAAGCCCTTCAACGCTGAACGTTTCCTGCAACAGGTTGAAGAGGTCTATCAACGGTTGGGGTATGTGATCATTGTCGCATCTGAAACTATTCGTGATGAAAAAGGACAGGCGCTGGGTGCCGCCGGTCAAGTGGGGGCAGATGCATTTCAGCATCCACTGTTGAACGGAGCGGCGCAATACCTGGTAGAATTAGTAGAGCAACGTTTGAAATTGCGCGCACGTTTTGACAAGCCTGGTGACTTGCAGCGTATGGCATCGAATAGTATTTCACGTACCGACCGGGATGAGGCGTACCTGGTGGGACAGATGGGGGTAATGGCCCTGCTCGCCGGCGAGAACGATAAAATGGTCACACTGGTTCGTCATATGGACCCTGGGCGCGATAAATCGGGCCCCTACGCCTGCACGACAGGGCTGGTTGAGCTTGCACAGGTCGCCAATGCGCAGCGCCTGTTGCCCGACGAGTACTTGAGCGCGGATAAAACGATGGTCACGAAGGCATTCTATGACTATGCGTTGCCATTGATTGGCGATCCATTGCCACAATATCCGACTTTGGAAAAGATAGGGATAAGACAATGACAACACTACGACGAGCGATACTTGTTGTCCTTGATGGGGTGGGTGCGGGAGCAAATCCTGACGCCCATGCCTATGGTGATGACGGGGCCAGTTCGCTGGAACATTGCGCGTTGGCCATCGGAGGCCTGACTCTGCCGAACCTGGGAAGCATCGGCCTGGGAAATATCACCCCTATTTTGGGCACACCGCCGACTTCAGATGCCAGTGGAGCCTATGGCCGCATGGCAGAGAAGGGAGCAGGCAAGGATAGCACCACCGGCCATTGGGAGATCACCGGCGTTGTGCTGCAAAAGCCTTTACCGACCTATCCACATGGGTTTCCTGCCGATCTGGTAGCGGCGTTTGAACAGGCGATTGGCCGCAAGGTGATCGGCAACAAGCCTGCATCTGGTACAGAGATCATCAAGGAACTCGGCGAGGAACATGTACGTACCGGCTACCCCATCCTCTATACCTCCGCCGATAGCGTCTTCCAGGTAGCGGCTCACCAGGATGTTATCCCACTTGCAGAACTGTATCATATCTGTGAAATTGCACGTGGTATGCTTACAGGTGAGAACGCTGTCGGGCGCGTTATCGCTCGACCGTTCATCGGCGAACCGGGAGCGTTCCGGCGCACTGAGCACCGCCGCGATTTCTCGCTTGCTCCGTTGGGAACAACGCTGCTCGACCTGCTCAAGGCCAGCGGTAAGGAGGTCATCGGCATTGGCAAGATTGAGGATCTCTTTGCGGGACGGGGCCTCACGCAGCGCGACCATACTGAAACCAACCGCGAAGGTATGGCGGCGACACTGCGCTGGCTCGAACGCGATTTTACGGGTCTGCTCTTCGTCAATCTGGTAGAATTTGATATGTTATGGGGACATCGTCGCGATAGCCAGGGTTATGCGCAGGCGTTGCGCGATGTGGACACATGGTTCGGACAGGTTCAACAGGTCATGCGGCCTGAAGACGCCATCTTCTTCACTGCTGACCACGGTGTCGACCCCACCTATCGCGGCAGCGATCACACTCGTGAAGAGGTGCCACTGCTGGCGTATGGCAAGCCCATACGTGCCGGAGTTGATCTGGGAGTACGTACCAGCTTTGCCGACCTGGGTCAGACGTTGGCACAAACCTTTGGCGTTGGACCCCTGGCGGCTGGAATTAGTTTTGCAGATACTGTAGGACTTGTATGACCGAGACACAACGCTATAATATGACAGGGCAACCGCAAGGGAGATACTTGCATGGTGAGCGGATTTACCTGCGACGGCCTGTGATGGCGGACGCTCGCTACGTCTTCAATTGGGAGCGCGATGATGAAGTATGGCGCTACGACCCGCACCGTCCTTTCTCACAGAACTTTGCAGACTTCCTGCCCCTTTTTGAGCGGAACTACGTACAAGGCAATGGGCGGCAGTACTGGTTCATCATCGAAGATGAGCAGCATACACCCATTGGCACCATTACCTATTTCAATGTCGACTACCGCCGGGGCCAGGCCGAGATCGGGCTGGGTCTGGGCGACAAAACCCGCTGGGGCAAAGGATACGGGCCAGAGGCAATTCGCACACTGGTACAATACCTTTTCAGTTTCCCCGGTCTGACACGTATCTACGCGGAGACGGCTGTCGCCAACCGGCCAGCTCGTCGGGCTTTCATCAAGGCCAACTTCGTCGAAGTCGGCCAAATCTACGATCCCCGTAGCTCGGGTGAACCCTGGATAGAATTAGAAATCTGGAAGCATAGGAGGGTTTGACAGTTGAATACACCAATTGATCCTAGCATTTTCCTGGCCTACGATGTGCGCGGCATCTATGGCGAGAACCTTACCGACGAGGTGGCCTATCGCATTGGACGTGCCGCTGCTCAATATTTGAATGCCCCGGAAATCGCGGTGGGCCGCGATATGCGACTTTCTTCCCCGCAGTTGGCCGAGGCCTTGATACGTGGCATCACCGACCAGGGTGTCAACGCGGTTGATCTAGGCATGACCACGACCGACGAACTGTATTTTGCCGTGGGTAAGTTCAACTATTCAGCCGGCGCGATGATTACTGCGTCGCATAATCCAGGCAAATACAACGGCATAAAATTTTGTCGCGCCCAGGCGTTCCCAATCAGCCTGGATACAGGCCTGGCCGATATTCGCGACCTGGCAATACGTGGCGATTTCTCCAAACCTGCCTCCAAGGGTAGCGTGACGAAGCGTGACGTCCTTGATGATTATGTCAAACACGCCCTCTCGTTCATCGACGTGAGCAAGGTGAAGCCGCTCAAGGTGGTAATCGACGCGGGCAACGGCATGGCAGGACTGGTAATGCCACGCGTTTTCGAGCATCTACCCTGTGAGCTTGTGCCGCTCTACTTTGAACTGGATGGCACCTTTCCCCATCACCCGGCCAGCCCGATTGAGCCTGAGAACATGGTGGATTTGCAAAAGAAGGTGCGCGAGGTAGGAGCCGATCTAGGAGCAGCCTTCGATGGCGATGCCGACCGTATGTTCCCAGTGGATGAGCACGGCAATGTGGTCGATGGTTCAATGGTGACGGCAATTGTGTCAAACAGTCTACTGCGCAAGTATCCCGGTTCGACGATTCTCTACAATCTGATCGTCTCCAAAAGTGTGCCCGAACTGGTCAACAGATTGGGTGGCAAGGCTGTGCGCACTCGCGTGGGGCATTCCTACATTAAGGCGGAGATGCGCCGGACGAATGCCATCTTCGGAGGTGAGCACTCTGGCCATTTCTACTTCCGCGACAACTGGTACGCCGATTCCGGCTTGATTGCTCTTCTGCTCACGTTGGAACTCGTTTCCGCCGAAGGCAAGCCGCTCTCCGAACTGCTCAAGCCGTTGGATCGTGGTGTACGCAGTGGCGAGATCAATACCAGGGTAAGCGATGTGCAGGGCAAGCTGCATGCGCTGGAAGAGCGTTATGGGAAGCAGGCACAGCTGGTGGATCATCTGGATGGGGTTACATTTGATTTTGGCGACTGGTGGTTCAACGTGCGCCCCTCTAATACGGAGCCATTGCTGCGCTTGAATATCGAGGCGAACAATAGGGAATTGATGGAGCAGAAGCGCGACGAGGTGGTTGGGTTTATACGGGGGTAGTAAAGCCTGGCACCCGCAAGGGGCGCCACTACATTTCAGCTGTCAAATGAACATTGACAGTCTCTAGCTCGACGGTGCCGCGCCCGGAGTGAACTTAAATGGAAGGGGCGAGATGATAACGAGGACACAAGTTGGGATCCTCCAGTCGGTGCAGGTGGGTACGTCACAGCGATATAGCATCGCGAGCGCGGCAGATGCTATGGAGCGTTCGTGGAAATCGTCGTTCTTCCGCACGCCGAGCGTACAGCCGCGCTGGCTCTACACTACTCACCTCGAAGGCAACGTGTAGGCAGATACGAAAAATCACGGCCAACTCAGTCAGGCGGTGCTCTTGTATGCCGCTATACATTACCCTATATGGCAGGCAGAACTGGGCCAACCGGAGATTGGCCCCGGAGGTTAATGCCTTTGCGCTCTCGTATGCCATCGACATCGAGTGTATACAGACCGACATACCCGGCGTTTTGGAACACACCGAAGTTGCGACTGAGGACTCCAGAGTTCTGGGCAGCTTCGACGAGCTTCGCATTGCTTTGGGCCACCCGTTCTCGTTGTAAAAGCCTTTTCTCTTGCTCCTCGCGCAACTGATGTAGCTCGTTTGCACGTGTGGCAACCGCAAAATATACTTGAGCTGCAGCGATCTCTGGCTTACGAGGATCACCGTTCTGTGCAACAATGTAGCAGGCAAAACGACTGAGCAGATAATCGGTAAGCCGTTGTTTTGCTCCTTTGCCCGTTGTGATCACTTTGATGGCGTCAACAAAGTGATCTGAGACGGCTCGATTGGCTTGTTCACAAGCTATCTTTGCTCTATTAATAGCTACCTCAAAATTTCGCCAAGGAATATCGCTCTAGGACAAGTAGCCCTCCTTCACATTCTTCGCACCACATCCTGCTCGCACCTCCCCATTGCTGAAGGCACCAATGGCCCACAGCTTCAAACCTGGAAGGCGAAAAAAGCTGCTTGTGACCGAAGAGGATTTCTGGCTCGCCCTGTTCATACGGGACGGCAAGAATGAGCCGCCGGGTTGTTACCCGCAATAGGTTCCTCAGCACACGATACATAGCCTCCTCGGTAAAGTGTTCAAGAACGTGAAGAGCGGTCACGGTATCAAAATAGCCAAGCGTACTAAGATCATCGGTGAGCAGGTCTGATTGAGCAAATTGCACATTCTTCAGTCCGCGTTCCTCTGCGATGAGCCGTGTAGTCGTAAAAGGTTCTGGCCG
>WNFA01001967.1_pt1 | contig 20930 bp, 16 predicted proteins | sample 5400481 | NCBI WGS metagenome assembly WNFA01 (sample SAMN13153340, study PRJNA577476) | soil metagenome | isolation source: 120 cm saprolite under Douglas fir tree site 2 hole 1 replicate 2 | place: USA:California | collected 2015-04-18
GCAAATCATCAACAGCATCAAGACGAACGCGAGCATTCGCCCACTCACGCCGCCATTGCTTTCAGCTCTCGTGCCAAGCCTTCGCAGCAGCGGCTTGCCAATAAGCAAAACCACCAAAGCGTAGAGCACCCCGCCGCCGATCGCGAAGATGGCAATTGTGGCGTTACCGCTGAAACTGGCCAGCACAATTGCCAGGATGCACCAGGCGGCAGCGTCGTCAATTGACCCGGCGGCCAGAGCAAGCGTGCCTAGAGACGTTCCCGTCAAGCCACGTTCATAAATTATGCGAGCCAACATTGGGAATGCGGTGATGGACATCGCCGCTCCCATAAACAAAGCAGCTTCCCAACCTGCTACGCCTTCAGTGAAGAAACTGTGGTTGCGTGTCAGGAAGGTTGAAATAATGCCGCCAAGTGCAAAGGGTAATAGAATCCCGGCAACTGAAACCGTAGCCGCGCTGCGCAATCGCTGCTTAATTAGATCGACCTGAAACTCAAGGCCGATAAGAAACATGTAGAGAACCAATCCTACCTGGCTCACCGCGTAAATGATGGACATCGAAGCTTTCGGAAACAGTTGGGCTTGTACTGCGGGCAGCAGCAGGCCAAATAGCGATGGCCCCATCAAGACGCCCGCAATCATTTCCGCCACAACTTGAGGCTGACCGACTCTCTTCGCCAGCAAACCCACTATCCGACAAGTCGCCACGATGAATGCCAACTGAAGGAAGAAGCGAATTGCAAGATCGTTATTCGACATGAGGATCCCCTGCGCCGCCTAAGTCTGACTTGGGAAATCGAGGACTCTTCAAGATATCGTCAATTTGAGATTGGTGACGCTGCTCGTGCAACGCAAGAAAGCGCAGCATTCCGGGGACGGTGTTATTTCCGAGTAAGGGATGCTCGATCATCATCTCGCCGTAATCGAGATCAGGGCGAGACTCCAGGAGCGCCTGCGTCTCTTTCAAAGAAGAGATCAGATCGTCGCGTAGTTCACCGGCGGCGCGGCCCTGCCGCGGGTTCGTAATGTCCGGATTCTGTGCCGGGACCAGCCTGTACCGCGTCATAAGATCTCTGACGCCGCCGGGAAGAAACATATTCAACATAGTGAAAGGAGCTTCCAGTGCGGGTAGTAGGCTCTTCGGGATATAGCCAACCGAGACATCTACATCCGTAAAGCTCAGTCTCAGCGTTGATCCCTGTCCCGCCTCTTTCATGCCAATCACTTCTTCTATGTAAGAGAGATAGAGCCTCTGGCCAAGAATTAGGTGATCCAACACCTCTCCGACGGACCACTTGCTCGGCGCAGGCTCAAAGTCCATCTGACTCTGAGAGAGTTTTAGAACGATTGCCAGAGTCTGAGCGCGAGTCGCCCGATGGAATTCGAGGGCTGACCGAAATTCTCTTCGCTCATCTCCCGCGCGACTCCCGCCGCGGCAGGGGTCGGCGCGCCTCTCGCTCGATGTGAAATCTGCGTTCATTTCTCGGAGCGTTGATGTTCTGAAATCACGCATGGCCGATTCTCTCTCTCTCTCTCTCTCTCTCTCTCTCTCTCCCTCAGGCACGGGCACCATAGCTGCCAACATTTCTCGGTTGTCTCAAAACGCTCTTCGATAAGCGGTCAGGCTTGAACGAAGCATGAAATCCCAGGTGGATTGGCTCTTTCAACCAGATCGTTGCCAGTGGACCACGTGCTACTTTGAAAGCATCAAAAACGACGAATGAGCTTCGCTCACGTTCCGCATCAAATAGCTGACAAATTATTGTCCCGTTTTTCTCATCTCGCGGGTTGCCAATGAATATCGGCTCGCCACCCAGGTAATGCAGAGGCGGCGCATGGTAGATGTCGCAAGCCTTGGCACAGCTCCAATTCGCGTGAACGAGTTGGTCGAAGAATTTGCGCCCGTGACGGCCCATCGCAGAGATGCCCAGCATCCAGAAGTCTCGATACGGCTGCGTAAATTCAGATGGAGCGATGGACGGAAAATCCGGCGCCGACAGATAATCGATCATGGCGGTTTGCACCACCTCACGATCATTCAGATCAATCACAAATCGGACCGGCTGGCCTTGGCACACATCGGTAAACAAGTCCGGCACTACTTGGTATTGGTCATAGATCGGGCGGTCGAGTTCTATTACGTCAACCACGAGCCGGCTCTGTTCCTCATAGCAGTTGATGAGGTGCAAGCAATAGCGATTGCCGATTGGAATCGTCGCCACTTGCTCGCCGGTCTCACGACACGCGATCAATAGACGGCTGCCGCGTTGCGGCTCCCAGTTGAGCGCCTCCATCAACGTCCGGCCGTCGCGCGCCAGCGATTCCATATTCAGGATATAAGGGCTGAGGTAAAAGACGACGTAGCTCTGACTCAAACAAAAATCGTGAATCGAGCAAGCATAGTCCAGCGGCAGGCGCTTGCGATAAATCAACGCAGCATCCTCGCCGAAGCGATAAAGATTCAGTTGCGGATCAGCCGCAGAATAAGCTATGCCGAAGTTGAACATCTCGCCCGACGCATGATCGAACTTTGGATGAGCGGCAAAAGGGCTGATATCGTTGAGGGCGCCGCCGAAGTTATACTCGCCGCGCGTCTCGAGCGTAACCGGATCCAATTCCCAGGGCATGCCTTGCTCGCCGAAAGCCAGCACCGAGTTCTGATATGGATAAACGCTGACATTAACCGGTGACTCAAGCCCGATTCTTCGCTTCATTCGATCATTCTTGAAACTAGTCCCGAAGGTGCGAAAGATCGGACGACCCGCCTCTTCTTCGGCGACGAATTTCGCGCTTCTCACGAAGCGGTTCGTGAATCGCACGCCGCCATTGTCGAATCGAAGGGCACAAACCATTCCATCACCGTCAAGCCAGTGACGATAACTGAATCCTCCGCGCGAGAATCGCGCCGGCCCATTGAGATAGTAAGAGCCGCGGATGAACTCCGGAATCTCGCCTTCGATACTGTCGATTACGTATGACTCCTCGCGCGGTTCAAGCGCGAAGGCGCGTTCGATTAGAGGCGCGTGGTCGGTCATCGAACGCCTCCTTGCGCGACGCGCAACGCGACGTCCTCCATTGACACCTCATACAATTCCATCTCTTCTGGCTGGGTCCGAAATCGTTGGAGCACGAACGGGTCGAAAGACCATTGGTACTCGTCGGTCGAGTCCGCAAACTTTGCGTAACGCCCGCGCATCTCGTCGAGATCGAAGGTCACGTCATATGGGTTGATGCTTGCGACAAATGGACGATTTATGAGAACTCGCCGGTCGCTCAGAACAACTGAGCAGACATGCGCCACGACATAACGGGCTAGTTCGAGCAGATTGGCAACCTGTGTGTCGAGAATTGTCCGGGCCTCTTCGACCGAAACGCCGACGCGGTAGAACGTGCTCTCGGCGGTCCGCAAGGCGCCCAACTCGGTGAAATCGTTGAAGACAGGCGAATGCACGGGCTGCTGCGCAAATTTCTTCCAGTGGTAATAGTTCTTGACGAAGAGTTGTAGGTTGCTATTAACCAGACCAAGATGCGCGAACTTGCTGAAGTAGAGAGGGATGAATCTCTTGTTTGTGAATAGGTCGTTGATGAACGGAAAAACATAGAAGGCAAAATACACACACAGCTCCCAGGTGTATTTAAGGGTCATCGCCTCTTGATCTCCGAGCACGTCATAGCTCACGGCAAAGCTCGGCACGTACGCGCCGTAAAAAGACTTCATCAGGTGTTCGTATGGTCCGACTTTGGAAGCGAGCTCGCTCTTGTCTTCAGTAAGGATTGCGTCTGTGATTAGGGTGTTATGCAGCGCGATGAGATCGCCACCGGGACTGTAAAGCGGGTCGGTGAATCTTCCAGCCTCTCCGGCAATCGCCCAACGCGATGAGCTGATGGTCTGCATACAGTCATACGAAAAATCTTTGAGCGAGCTATGGTCCAGGACTTTTCGGTACGGTAGGTCGCGCGCGAAAAGGGGAAATTCCTCGCAAATCCAATCAATCAGTTTCGGCAACGAGGAGACTCGCTCGCGAGGGAAGGTTTGATTGTCATAGACGAGGCCCAAGCTCGTCTTTCCTTGCAGCGGAATCACCCAAAACCAGAAGCCTTCGCCGCAGAAGTGATTCGTGGACAGCCAAATCGGTAGATGCCCGATTGACTCTCGCTCTCGCCTTAAACGAATCTCTTGCGGCGAACGGTCAGTCAATTTCTCAATGTTGACGAGACCTTCGACCCAGAAGAAAGCAGCGCCATGACGAATGGGATTCTCGCGTGCGAGAAATTTGCCTCGGCCCGAAGTATCGACGACCCAGTTGGCATCGAGCGACACCTCCGCGTCCTCGGTTTTGAAACTGATCGAATGCTCGCCGTCGTCAGAGAGTTTGACGTTAAGGTTCGCGACAGATTTACAGAAAGTAAAGTTAGGATGCTCGAGATTAAGGCGGAGCATCTTGCCCTCCAGCTTGTTGCGGTTGAGCTGATAGCTGGCAATGTTCGAAAGATTGCGTATGTAAGCCTGGCCGTAGTCTTCGAAGTTGCGATTCTCTCGCCCGGCGGTCTTCCAATAAAAGCGCAAGTTGTATTTCATGAAGTGCTCGCTTAGAAGGTGTTCTTCAAGATCCAGCACCTTTGAGAAGTAATAGGCGCTCAACTGCACCGTCGCTTCGCCGACTTTCTGATGCGGCGACGGAATCTGCGAGCGCTTGTCAAGCAGAAGCACCTTCTTGTCGGAGTTAAGCAAGAGTTGCCGCGATAACGAGAGCCCGGCCAACCCGGCGCCGATAATCAACACATCGTAGTTATCGACGAACTGAGAATCCCCTGCATGCCTCACACTAATCTCGTGGGTGGCGTCGGCGCCGTTTTCTGACACTACCAGTGATTGCTTGTTACTATTCGCGCATGTCATGAATTTTTATCCTTGGTAACCCACTTAGGCGGCACTGCCGCCTTGATCGACCCGTTCGTTTGTCACGTGCTTCTTCACTTTTGTAGCTTCGTGTATGCGTTGGTCGCCTACGCGCTGGCCAGAACGCAATTGCTGGTTTTGCAGTTGTGAAAAATCGCGTCCTGAAAGCCGCGTTCGATCAGATCCAGAGTCTTATTGCGATCGAAGTTAAGTAATCCGAGAACTGTCCTGAGGGTATCGCGCGGTTGATAACGATGAATCGTGATCTTTCGGTACTTGGAATAGTCCTCAACTCGCGAAAGCCTTTTCGCGGCGAGAATGAAAGGGCGCACGTCTCTTGCTGAAACAGGGCCACCGCCGGCCGCTTTCGCAATTACCTCGAGTCCCTCATTAATTTGTCTTGCGACCTCGATATCCCTATTTACAGTGGCGGCAAACTGAACTGCGAATAATCTGCTGATGGTATCAATCGTATTGCGCACCGGTAACAGAGGAATGGCTTTCACTTCAGGGTCGAGATAGACCACGTGCAAAATGTCGGCCCCGGCGTCTATCGCCAGATTCATCGGCGTGTTCATGACCACGCCGCCGTCGGCGTAATATTCGCCCTGGAGCTCGATCTGTGGAAAGATTCCTGGTATCGAGGTAGAAGCTAGCACGGCCTTCGGGCCCAAATCATCGGTGAAGTGGTCGTTTGCAAAGACCCGTAAATGACCGGTGCTCCAATTGGTCGTAGCAACCCGCAGCGCCTTGTCAGATTCGCGAATGTTCTGGAAATTGATCGTCTTTTCAATCAATCGACGTTCAGGTTCATTCGAAATAATAGAACTGAGGTCGATCAGCTTCAGCAGGCGTGTTTCGATATCATCGCTCGATAGAAGGAAGACCAGTCCTCGGCGGTAAAAATCTCTGGCAAAAAACGAAAGGTCGCCGGCCAGTTGTAACGAGTCCGCGATCGGATGTCTCAGAACATAATTTGGGCTAAGGAACTCGAAAGGGTCGCCGCGATAGCGCGCAACGAAGTTGTGACCCGTATTATCATCCTGAGGCAGAACGTCGAGCCAGATGTGCTCAAGGTAATCAATCGCCGCGAAACTTCTATTCCCGATTTCAGCTACCAATAAAGCAGCGTTGTAAGCGCCGATAGAGGTACCCGCAAAAATATCCGGGATGAGCGGTCTGTAATTAGTCGCGGAGGAATCTCCCGCAAAGAGTCCCTTAATTACACCCACTTCGTAAGCGCCGCTTGCGCCTCCGCCAGATAGAATCACCGCATGCTTGTTCCCATTTACCATAGTCATGCGTGCATCCCTGAAAGGGCTTGTTGCGGCAACTGCGCTGGATCAAGCCAGTTTTGAGTCTGTCTCCAGGTCACGATCGAACCGACGATCAAGTCGTAATGCCGGATGAAGCTCTCGAGCAGCATCTGCTTTTCAACGGTCTCCATCGAAACGCACAACTGCTCGACCGAAATTCCTGCGCTCAACTTATCTACAAGTGACATGTAGGTGGTGACCGGGTCAAAGTTACCGATGCGGGGCGAAAATTTTTCGAGCACGCCGCTCACTGGCGAGAGGAGCTGGGAAGCAAATCCGAATGACAGCAGGTCTGCCAAGCCCAAGCCCAAGGCGACCGGATTGAGGTCCATGTCAAGAATGCTTCTGGGTCGGTTGACGACCAAAACCAGTCGCGCGCTGCTTTGGCCCTGGTTGTCGAGCTCAAAGTTGAGAACTTGGAAACCGGTCCTGAAGATATCGGCGCTCGGCGCGAAAATGCTCCGGTCAACCTCGCGTCTCAGAATCGCGTAGCCGAAGCCATAACGACCCAGCACGTCGGGCGTCGGGTTGTCCTGGCAGGTCACGAATTCCGGACTGATGACGAGATAAAACTCCTCGGCTTCCGGCAGTTCAATGGTGAACGACCGGGGACCAAAGGGCTTGAACGCCAGACTCGTATCGAAGACGTGGACTTTGACGATAATCCACTCGAACGTCTTGCCAATCTCGCGTAGGTCAACGATTGAATACCAATCACGCTCGCGGAACTTGCCCACCAACCCGGAGTCTCGCAGCTTGAAGTAGTGCTGCGAATATCCGAAGCCCGCGAGAGTGTAGGCGCCAGCCGGACACCAGCTCAGTGGTCGGAAAAAAGATTGCACGTCGCTATGTCTGGATTGCCCTGTCTGGATGATGGCAGCGGGCGGATGGTAACTGGCGACCCGCATGAAGTAGTGCAGGATGAACTCGCGGAATTGATCTCGCAGCCTATCGTTGGGTTTATCCTTTTGCCGGTCATACAGCATTTCATCAACGCTGCCCATGACAGGAAGGGTTTGACCGTCATATGAGACCTCATCAAAGAAAGCGAAACTGCTCTGAGACTCATTGAACTCGCGCACCAACTCGGATCGTTTGGCATAGCTACTGGTCGCATTCGTCTGTTCCCACCAGCGCTTTAGCGCCACGCCAGTGGCCAGCGCCTGGTCCACACCGCGGAGTAGGTCGCGATCTTTATCGGTCAATTCGACGCTGCCACTCAAATCTATGTGCTCTTCCAATTGCGTCATGAACTCTTACCCGTTACGACCCATTCAGGCAAAGCATCTCTGTCGGTCCAGTCCGGAATCTGCCGCCACGTCAAAAGCGATCCCACGATGGTCTCGTAATGCTGCATGAAGTGCTGCGCCAGAAAATCCTTTTCGAGCTGCTCTCGGGAGATGCATAACTGCTGTCCCGCCTGATTCGCGGTTAGGCCGTTCGCCAATGAGATAAAGGTGTACACAGGATCAAAGCTGTCAACACTGGTCGGTATCTGCTCGAGTGAATTCTTGATCGGCGCAAGAAACTTTGAAGTCATCCCTAACGAAAAGAGGTCCGCTACGCGGAAACTCCAATCAACTGGGTTGAGCGAAACATTCGCGATTCTTTCGGGCCTATCGGCGACAAAAATCATGCTGACGCGGATCTGCCCTTGCGTGGAAACTTCAAAGTTAATGATTTCGATAGCGGCTCGGAACTGTCCCGGTCCGTAAGCGATCAGCCCTTGAGTCGGATCTCTGATAAATGCGTAACCAAGGCCGTAGCGGCCCAAACAATTCGGCGAGGGGTTGTCTTCGTTGAGGATGAAGTCACGGCTCAGAACCAGATAGCTCTGTTCCGTGAGTGGCAAGGACAGTTCCGGCCCGTCGACGCCGAATGGTCGAAATCTGAGATTAAAATCGAAGATGCGCACCTGGACGACAAGCCATTCGTACTTTTCACCGATTTCGCGCAGGTCAACGATGGCCGTCTCTTCCCGCTCGGAGAATTTACCGATCTGTCCCGAGCCACGCAGCTTGTAGTAGTGCTGTTTGAAACCGAAACCTTGCCGCAATATCCCTGGTTGCGTGCACCAACTTAGTCTTTCAAGATAGCTGGACAAAGACTGCTTGGATTCGACATAGACTTCGGGCTGGCGAAAAGCGCTGACCCGCATGAAATAGCGAAGTGCGAACTCTCGTATCTGGTTGCCCATCCATTCGGCTGCTCTCCGGTTCAAGTTGATGGGTGTCCTCGGTTGGTCATAAAACATATCCTGAAAGTTCCCCATTACCGGAAGACTGCCCTGTTTGAACTCGACTTGATCAAAAAACCCGAAGCTGTTATCGGGCCGGTTGAACACACGCTCCAGCTCAAAGCGCTCTCTGAAACCATTCGCCGGATACACTCGCTCCCACCAGTTCTTGAGTACCAGTCCATCCGCGAGTGCCCTCTCAACCGATGCGATGATGGCGAGATCATGGTCTGTGAGCGCCGCCTCGCGCTCTTGATGAAGCTGGGGGTTCGTTATCGGCTCGCTGAGCATGCGCATTCCCTTTTGGAATCAAGACCAGGCATTGTTTGCCAAAATGCGGAACCTGCTGTCGGGATCGATGATGCGCAGCATGTACAGGCTCGACAGTGTGTTCGGCTTCAGGCTCAAAGCGCCGTTAACCGATGCCATTCCGATGGCGCCCATGAACTGGCCCGTGCCTTCGATAAAGGGTCCGGCCCCACCGATACGAAAGACTGTGTGTGACATCCCAGGAAGTTCGGTTCGGATGGCCCGGCCCTCGGCAATATTCGCGTTGACAGTGCCAATAGTCTTTCCCTCCCGGTCATGGAAGGTATAGATGTCGTTTGCGGAATAGAGGGGAGTAACGTCAGTCGGCGCATCGGGGTTGAACACGAGCGTGCTGCGATGCGACCCGACGACATCGCCTTCTATCATTCGGCTGCGGATGTCCTGCGTCGTATTGATGTCGAAGTTGATGTGGACAAGGCGGAGACGCTCGAACAAGTTGACGCTCAGTATTCGACCATCGCCTGCCAGGTTCAGAGTGATCGGGTGATCTGCATCCACCTCTCCAAGGAAAAAGAAGAATGCGGTAGTAGGATCGGGATCCGGCACTAGCACTGGAGGATTGATGGGCGAAGCCGCCTGGAGTACTCCCTCCGGGTCCATGATTCGCGGCATCATAAAGAGAGCGAGATCATTGGGTGGCCTGATCTCACCGTTCACGACGACCATCCCCTGAAGCCCAGCAAACTTGCCAAAGCCTTCGAGTACCTCGATCACCGCACCAATCCGGAGATGGAGGCCGCCGCCAATCGTGATCGGGAAGGTACGCCCTGCACCGAAGCCACGGAAACCGCTCTTCTGGCTGTCCAAGAACAAAAACTCTCCTTGCGGAAAACTAAATCGTTGTGAAAAGAATGGGATCAAAAGAGTAGGCGGAGGAACTCTGCCTGGACCTGCTTCGAAGTTCTCCGGCGTGATCGCAAAGTGAACGTGGATGTTGGCGATTTGCTCCCCGACGCTATGCCGGACCGCCAACCCCCTTGCGGGAGAGGGCTCTTCAACTTGAACCTCGAAGCGGTGAGGAGCCTCGTTGACATGCATACCCAGCAGGATCAGGTCCCGCAGAGCCGGCACTAGGGAAAACGGCCAAACAGAGATCGGCACGTCCGGATCTCCAGGATTGGGCATCGAAAACAGCGGCAGGTAAGCGGCGCGCTTCAGCAGTCGAGTCACTTCTTCGAAACTGCTGGTTCCAAAGTCCGCACGCGGCCCGAGAGTTGGGACGATTCCCTTCACACCGCGGTCGGTTCCAATCTTCCGATGGTCTCTTTCCTTTTTCATCTGACGAGCTTTCTAGTCGATCAGGACCAGGCAGCGCCAACAGCTTTGCGGAACTTACCGTCCGGATCGGAAATGCGCATCACGTACAGGTTCGAAAGCGTACGCGGAAAGACGCTAATGACTGCGTTCATCGATAACATCCCCAGCGCGCCGGTGAATGGTCCTGTGCCCCCGATAAAAGGACCAAAGCCGCCGAAACGAAAAACCGGCAATGGCGCCCCGGCAAGCTCGGTCCTGAAAGCTCTGCCCTCCACCACGTCCGCGTTGAGAGTGCCGATGGGGTTCTCTCGTCGATCAAAAAAGGTGAATACGCCATTGGAAGTTGTGTATGGCGTCACCTGGTTTGGGTCCTGCGGGTTGAAGGAGAGCGTCGTGCTCAGTCTTCCCACGATTGGGCCTGTTGTGGTTCTGCTTCGGATGCCTTTGGAAGTTCCAACATCGAAGTTGATATGAACGAGTCGAAGCAGTTCGTGCACGTTGGCGCGTATGCCCGTGGGCGTAAAACTCGGCGTGGTCGGGTTGTCGGGGTCGTCCTCTCCCAGGAAAACCAGAAAAGTGGAACGGGGATCAGGATCGGGAATACGTCTGAGCGAAGTGAGGTGCGGGCTCGCCCGTAATTTTCCCGCGGGGTCCATCAAGCGAATCATGAAATTGAGGAACAGTCCCTGAGGCGGTGCAAGGTAACCATTGACGATGACCGTTCCCTGAAGTCCCTTGAACTTGCCGAAGCCTTCGAGCACATCGACAACCGCACCAACGCGCAGTTGCAACTGATTGTCGATCATCACTGGAAAAGTGCGCCCGGCGCCAAAGGCGCGGAAGCCGCTACCGTGGTGGTCCTTGAATTTCATCTGCCCGTCAAGAAACGTGAATCGTTGTGACCGCGTCGGGTTAAGCTCGGTCGGCGGCGGGACTCTGCCGGGAGCCGCTTCGAAATCATCGGGAATTAGCATCCATTTGACATGGACGCTGGCGACCGCCTCTCCGACTCGATTAGTCGCTTTGAGACCGCACTCGCTTGTCGGTTCCTCAACCGTAATCTCGAAACGGTGAAGCTCTTCGTTAGCCTCGATACCGATCAGGCTCCCCGGATCTCGCGGCGACGGAATCGGGATGTTCGGTACGTTCGGGTTGTGTATCGAGAATATCGAAAAGTAAGCAGCGCTCTTTAATAGACGGCTCACCGTTTCTAGTTGGTAAGTTGCGGGGTCGACGCCCGGTGGAAATGTCGGTGGCAACGGCGGCAAAGATGGCAACGCCTCAGACACTCCCGCCGCGTCAGGCATAACCGCGGACTTCTGGTTGGCTTCCGAGCTAATCATTTCAGTTCTCCCGGTGATTGCTCTTGCTAGACCCGGACTCAGTTTCACCCGTCAAGTAGTGTCCTGCGCAAACGACGCGATCAGCACGCATTCTTCGCGCATGCGAACACCGACACACGTGTTGTCAGCCGGCGATTCGTAGCCACCTGAAGCAGTTCGGCAAATCTGATGATGACAGTGCGCGGCGGCCCTTTCGCGGGCCACGACGGAGCGCATGGTCAGCTGCACTGGATATTTGCGCGGGTCTTCCTCGCTCTATGGGAGAGGAGCCCGATCGCCGTGCCTAACAACCTTGAAGATATGGATCACTTTCGCTTCAAACGAGAACCCTGGCTTTAGATCAGGTTTACTCGTGAAGTAAGTCGATCCCAACGAGCACTCCTGCCCGATCGCTCCCTCATACTGCCCGGTCCCTCCGGTGATAAACGCAGCCGCGGAAACCCAAAACTGGACGCCACCGTTCTTCAACGGCGCAATGTAACTGACGCCCGGTCCCGGCGCTGAGAGCGAGTCTCCGCTTGCGAACGTCCACCTCGCCTTTGTCAGGTTCAGATAGGTCACTTCCGTTACAGTGCTGGGCCGGTCAAAGGGCGGCTCGGCCGGCTTGGGATAGTCGAGCAACTGGGCTTCGCTGGTAAATCCAGCTTTGAAGACCGCTTCGTATTGGCCATCCTCTTCGCCGTTAAGCTTATACATGGTGCCAGTCACAATGATGTAAAGCCCGGCCTCTTTGCCTTTGCCTTCTCTTACCGTGCCAGTCCCGACACTGTATCGAATGATCGCCTCTTCAAATGGCCCCGCTTCGAGTTGCTCCCGGTCAGGTCCGGTCCCCGGCCCTATCTCACTGAGGTTGGCAGCAATCTCGTTAAGGGCGCCAACCAAGGTTCCTTGTTTCGGCATCCTTTTCCTCCTCTTAGATTTCAGCCCTTCGGCTGATGTTGTTACCCTAACCACGCTAAGGGCCGGCATACAGTCTCGCCAGGGATTCTTTCCTCGTGATTTTTCGAGACGATCTTTGCCCTTCTCGGAAAATGCTGGACTCACACGAGCAGCCAGCGCGGTCTCCCTTCACCGTGACGAAGCTCGCGACCGTCTACTACAAGTCGATCCGTTAAGCGCCCGTAGTGCCAAGGCCGGCGGCGACTTGCAGCCACATCTTCGAACTCATACTTCCACACGAGAAAGCGGCTCGGCGGGATAACTCCCGAGACTCTCCATCTTCGGACAAGCAACGGGCCGATTTACTCCACGCCCGGGTGTGGCCCGATGCGGTCCCGGATCTCTCTAAGAACCTGTACCTGCTGCTTGTCGTACTCTGCGCTTTCCCTTTCCCAGCGTTGCAGGACCTCGAAATAGATCCGGACGTACTTCTGGTCCTCTTCAGGTATGTATTCTATTTTTTGACCATCGACTCCGGGTGGGTAATGTTTTTCCCGCCATTTATCGGGCCTATCCGTTGCTTTGAGGCCTCCCATGAAATGGGAGATCTGCAAAGCGGCCCAATCTGTGCCGGTTGTGTCGTAGGAGACAAGGTCCTCTTTCTCATCGAATGCCACCTCGAAATCCCGTTTCACGAACAGAATTTTGTAGCGGACGAGTTTTAGTGTGTCTTCTCCGCTCAGGTCTTGATCCATCATTCTTTCCTCCTGACGTATTGTTTCGGCGCCATCTCTGGCCGTGCCGTCGGTTAAAAAACGAGTTGTATTACTGGCGAGATCGCGTTGACTACCTGGACTCTCGAGGGCCCGCGTCGTCTCGCCCACCATCGCATCCATTCCATCGTCGGCTGCTCTTTGCATTCCTTGAATCGTTTTGATGAACAACTCCATGCCTTGAACGAAGACCGTGAACGGGAGCATCACCATCTGGCCGAAGAGACGCATCAAATTGTTCGAACGTTTCTCCTCGGTTCGGTTTTGAAATCCGTCGCTACGATTATCCATTTGACCAGCATCCATCCTTTAGCTCGCACACCTGCTGGCTCTCATTTCACGTGACTCACCGCGCGCAGCAGGAGCGCTCCGAATACCACGAAGACGATCATGTTGATTCTGTTGGTCCACGCGCCGGCAACTGTTGACGCGCCGATGTAATGCGATAACAAAACGACTGCCGCAAGAACCAGCATTAAAGCAGCGATAACCGCCGAAGAAGCCCCTGCCCCGCGATGCTCAACTGAGGCAGACTGTAGCTTGAACCTCCCGCGGGTTTCAGACGCGAACGTCAGCGCCTCATCAAAGCTCTGCGGCAGGCCCGTCACCATGGCTGCGTACCTGTCCATTCGATCAGCGAACTGGCGCTGGCCCATCAGCTCGCGGAACCCCGCCAGACCAGCGATCAAGCGAGCATCACGCAACCCCTCGGCCATTGGATCAAAATGGGGAGCGAGTCGTCGCGCGGTATCGGCAACGCTAAATAGGCCGCGATAGAACGCCGGTATGTGCATTAGCGGCAAGTAGCCGCACTCACTCGCGAATCTCCACTGCACGAATAAGAGTTCAGCGAGACTTTGGTTATCGCTGCTTGCAGTCCACCCGCCGTCACGAAAGGGCATGGCCTGTCTGAACCGCTGCCGCACCTCGCCCTCCCTGGCTGATGTTGTTTCTCTTCTCATTTCCATGAGCAAGCAAGAACACGCCTTGTCAGAGTTTTCATTTGCCGCAGCAATCAAGTAGTCCCAAAGATTGGCTTGCGATTCTGCTGACAGACTGGCGAAGGTGCCGCCTGTAAAGGCGATCTGTTTGCCTGGAAGAGCCAGGACGTTTTGTGGATGAGGGTCGACCGGAAAACACCTGCCCTGTAGTGCTTGTATCAGCCAGACTTCACAGAGAAGACGCGCGAGTTCCTCTCGCTCAAAGCCAACACTTTCCAGCAGCGTACGGCTGTCGTCCGCACCTCCCGGCTCGCCTCGAGACGACAGGACAGTGTCCAGCCTCAAGCCATTCAGTTTCTCGACGACGAGCACTTTCGACGTGCAGAGTGACCTGTAAATATGGGGTGTTCGCAGCACTTCATACTCTTCAGCATCTTGAGCAATCGCTTCAAAAGCTCGCGCTTCGTTAACGAAGTCCATTTGCTGGTGGAGGGTATGGCAAAAATCAGTCATCGCGTTCTTGAACGCTGATTCACCCAAACCACCACCTGCAAACGAATCTCTCAAGAGCGGAAGCATCTCTATGTCGCATAAGAGTTGACTCTCTGATTCGGGATGGATGATTTTGACGATGACATCTGTGCCGTTGCCGAGTCGGGCGTAATGAGATTGAGACAGCAAACGGGATTCAAAAGGCTTCGCCTCAAAGGCACTGAAGGCCTCTTCCAGGGAGCAAGCGAATTCAGAACTTAGCAATCTCTTAACTGCCTCCAACGGCGTTGGGTCCAGCCTGTCTGGAATAGTCGCAAGCTCAAGACAGTCTCTTGCCGGCCAAAGGTCTCCACGCGACGATATGTAGAGACCGAACGAGGAAAATATCGGGCCCAGGCCGTCCAGGGCAGCGCGTAGCCTCCGGCTGTGTGTTTCCTCAAGAGTCGCGGTATTCTCAACACGAAACAAGCGGCGCGGGCCGCGCACCAACCCGAACGCAGCAAGTCGTTGCTCAATCTCCCGCCGGCGACTCTTCAGAGCGGGAGGAGAAAACTTCTTTCGCGCACTCTCAATCACGATAGAGATCCCCAAACTTTCTATTTCGATACCGATACGGCATCTAAACCGGACTTTATTGGCGCTTGGCTCGCTGAGCTAAGGTCCTGCCCGATGCTCTTCAGATCCTGTTCGATTGCTGCTTTCGTTGTCGGCCCACGATAGACTTTCACGATTCGCTGCGAGGGATCGAGCACCAGAGTGTATGGGATGCCGATGCCGTTAAAGCGCTGAAAAATATCCTGATCGCCAAGCAGGACCGTATAGTTAATCCCATGGTTCGCGACAAATGGCTTCACGGCCTTCAGTCCATCTTCGTCCAACGCAATCCCCACGACCTTTGCCTTCGAGCTGGCGGCAAACTCTTTGAGCTCGGGGATTTCGCCCATGCACGGCTGGCACCATGTGGCCCAGAAGTTCAAGACCACGACGCTCCCTTTCAAAGTGCTACTCTTGACAATCGTGCCGTCCACGGATGCGAGCGAAAAGCTCGGCGCTTGACTGCCGACCACGACGCTTGCGGGATCGGGATCGCTGGTCCCGCAACCCGACAAGAAAAGTACCAGAATGAAAAGACCATAGAGCATTTTTGGGATCGATAACTTCATCTCGTATCTCCTTGAACCTTCATGAGAGTCTTTGCTAACTCATTTCTGCGTGCTCACCCCGCTGCGAACTCAAGCGCGTCTTCCGCCTTCCAATCGCCCCACCAATTCCGATAAATCTTGATAGCGAAACACTTCTCCGAGGCGATGATGTTTCTTCAGTACGGGATAGATCCGGTGCACTGCATCGTTGGCCGGATACCCGACAAGTTTGTTCCATAGCTCAGTCGCTTGCGGATGCGCCGGTTTGTACGCGAGAAACTGACGTATGTAATAGTCGTCTGGCGTTATGTCGCTTCCCATGATGAGCGTGGACATCACGCCGTTAGTAAAAGCTGGTGTTTTGGAAACTATGTCGCCGTAATACTCCAGAAAGGTTTCCAGGATTTGCGGCTGCCTGACATCGACCACGGTTGTCGCCCATGCTAGACCAGCGATCATGTTGAGCTTGGCCAGTTCATACGGTGGTTCTTGCTCCACCGCGATCCAAGGCGAGAGGAGGCCAGGCACAAAATAGGTTGGAAAAAAGTAAAGCGCGCGGCCTACTCCATGCCAGAAATAACCGACCGCACCCGGCTCGACGTCCTGCATATGCTGGTCGACGATATTGACCATCTGAGAATGCCAAAATCGCGTGACCAGACCGAGCGATTCATAAGCGGCGCCTTCATAACCTTTCCTGGAGTTGTCTTTGACTAACGTGACATATTCCTGTAGCACGGCCCTGATCTGGGAAGCGGGGCTGTATGGCGTGATTGTATCCATGAGTTGCGACCCAAAAGCCAGGCCCATTCCCGCGTGCATCATCGTCAGACACTTGTCGGGCAGGGTTCTGGCCTGGCCTTCGGTCAATATGCCTCGGATAGGTTTGCTTTTCCCCAGGAATCTGAGCGCATAGTCATGGCCCAACCCTTCCACGGCCCAGAGATCGGGGAATTGCCCCAACGCGTACGCCGCCTCGACAGCTTTTCCCAGATCGAAGTCCTGATCACTCGGAGGAATGGCCAACAACTGGCTCGCATTCTTTACCAGAGTGAAGACTTCAACGTTATTCTTGAGTTCCTCCCAGCCCAGGCGGACGTTCTCTACCGACGAAAAGACCCTGCGACTTTCTTTCAACTGTATCGAGAAATCCTGCGTCAACCTGGCGATGTAGCTGGGAGTGAAAGCGCGTAGCTTTAGGCTGTCGAACGTGAGGTCCACCAGGGCGCGTTGCGCATCTTCGCCCAACAGGAAGACTCCGAACAGCAGAGCGCTATCGTTAAGCCGGTCTTCAACGGCTTGCGTAATCGGATAGAAAGCGGCGTTGGCTCTGCGCGTCGGATGTCTCAGGTTGTCTGGCGTTACCAGATTTTTCAACTGTTGAGCGCCAAACAAAGAAATGGCCCACGAATAGCGCATTGCCGACTTGGTCAGTTCAAGCATAAAAAATTCCAGGCGTTTCCCTACTTCTCCAAGAGAGTTTCTCAGGAAGGCATCGGCCCCCATCCCTGACTCTTTGAAGCGCTGCCCGTGTCCGACCCGCATCCGGAGCTTTTTGTCGCGGAAGATGCAGCTTGTTGCACAGTAGACGTGACTCCCTGCAACCCCTTTGTCACGGCCTCCGCCGACTGCTTCGCCGCATCCGAAGCCATCCTTATCCATTTGTTCGGATTTAACGCCTCGCCTGAGAACATCCCGAGCGTCAGGTCCACCGCGTTTCGCTGCATCTTGTCCCCGGCGTCGAAGCTTGCCTTCAGGACGTCAGTGAACTGCCCTTCGGTCGCTTTCGTAACAGCATCGAAAGCCTTGGCAGCCTCGGCCGGCGATAGTAAGTTCGTCGTCTGCTGGACGCCGAACAGCGACATCGCCCATGAGAAACTAAAAATTGACTTGGTAAACTCACGCATGATTCATCTCCTCGCTGAAATGCAAAATTCCGGAAAACGCGTCAAAGAAGAGCGGTTCCCTTCTCGGTCTTGAATCTGACTCTGACTTCCGTCTTCATCATTCACGCTACTTTTGAGCGCCCGCGAAGCGTTCGCAGGAGCATCATTGCGGCGGATGCCATGAGCACAACCTCCGCTGTAAACAGGTTGACACCCAACTGAATGCGTTCTCCTGTTATGGCCATGAGCAGGGAAACGCCGAACACGACAACTCCCAACTGCACCGTCCGCTGTCGCTGACGGCGATCGCCTTGCATACCTGTCCCCGAAGAGTCGCCGCCGATTGGCATCTCGCCCGTCGCAATCCGCTGAAGAAAAGCAGCGACCCTGAATGCGCCGTCCCGCATCATGTGTTCACTCGAACTGGCCCAACCGACCAATGTGTTGTAGGTAAACATCGACTTGCGTACCTGCCACTTGAGATACCTGTCACAGACCGCCTCGAGGTAATGGCCCACGTCGAATCCCGGAGCAAACCGGGTGATCAGTCCGTCAATGGCGATGGAAGAACGGATGTATTTAATGACATCTCGTTCTGGCCAGATGTTCGCTGCGCGTGAGAGCCTGAGCATGTCCAGCATCACCATGGTAAAATTCTTGCGCAGTCGTCGCTGCTTCCCACTCGTCTCGTACCAACCATCCGCCAAGTGCTTCAGGCCATTCCGAAACCTCTGCGCATCAGAATCTCTGTCGATTGCGGAGACCTTGAAGAATGACTCGCACATACCATCAAGATCGCCGCGCGTGTAGGCAAGGGTCAGAGCGACGAGATTCTGGCGTGAGTAACTGCTGATCACTCCCGTGATGCCAAAGTCTACGTAACCGACGATGTTGCCGGGAAGAATCATTAAGTTGGCCGGGTGGAGATCGGCATGAAAGATTCCGTGTTGGAAGGCATCACCAAGAAAATTATCGATAATATGACGGGCCACTTGATGCGCATCGAAGCCTGAAGATTTCAGGCGATGGAACATAAGCTCGTCATTCGTTTCCATGGCTCGCAGGTAAGCGAGTACGGTGTCGCCTTCTATGAACTCGGTAACGAGAGTGCGACGTGTCGTGTACTCCCGGATGACTTCCGGCACGTGCTCTTGGAGGTTGCCTCGCGCGTTATGACGAAGTTGTTCCATGTAGCGTGCTTCAGAACGGTAGTCGAGTTCTTCCTTCGTCCAGGCAACAAACTCGCTCATCGGTTCAATCATCCAGTAGATAAACGTGAGGTGCATGAGCTTGATGATCTTGATCGCTGCAATCATCAGTCGGATGTCGCCCGCAAAGTCCGTCTCCACATTAGGGCGCCGCACTTTTACCGCCACTTTGCGGCCGCCGAGGTAAGCCACGTGGACTTGGCCGATGGAGGCGGTGGCAATAGGCCGTGGGTCGAAAGAATCAAAAATCTCAGATGGTGTCTTTCCCGCTTCCTCGACAAAGGTCCGCTCGATATGTGCATAGTCGAAAGGAGTGCACCGATCGAGCAAGTCGAACAATGCGTCGCAGTACTCAAGCGACAGGATGTCGGGCTGGAGGGCGAGCATCTGGCCGAACTTGATGAAAGTACCACCCAAGTCTTCGAGGACGACGCGCAGTCGCTCTGGACCAGATAGGCGCGGTCGAGAAGGAAATCTCGGCCGGCGGGCCAGCAGCGCGCTACCGGCGTGCGCGATCAAATGCCGCGCCATGACGGTCGCGATATGCACGAGCCTGCGCATGTTCGCCCAGAAAAACATTAGCTCAACTTCTCCTTGTAAATAATCGTCTCTTCGTAACTTGGTTTTTCGCGCAACTGTCCTTCAATGCTGGGCCGCTCTTCGAAGATTGAGCCGTAGAAAATTGACTTACGGCGAACCAGCATCTCGCCAATGGCCGCTTCCATAACGCCCCTTACTTCCCGGCTGATCGCGTGCACGGTCGCCGGGTCATCTGCCGCCTCAGGGGGATATCGAACTTCGATATGGATGGGCTCGAGAAACTGTGTGTGCCATTTCGCGGGAAGCGGAACAGGCATGAGCGGCCACGTCGGCGTCAACGGAAAGAACGGCCACTCGGTCTGGCGTTTCCACCATCCCCAATCGACCCTCTTGAGAATCGGGAAGATGTCCGCGCTACCAACGGTGACGAAGGGAAGTATCGGCGCGCGATGACGCAGTGCTAGCTTGACGAAATCATCACGCCCGAACTTGCTGATTTTGTAAGCATCGCGATAAAGCGAAAACGCACCGCGAATGCCTTCGGGGAAAAGGCCCAGAATCTCTTCGCCTTCGAGCACCCAGGCGGCATTTTTCTGACACGCAACGATGCCGCCTAGTTTGGTCATGTAGTTGAAGAGGAACGGAAACTTGATCAGCCCCGGATGGATCAGAAAGCGCGGATAGCGCCGGAGCTTCTGAGCCATCAAGTGCAAAGCCATCACTCCATCCCAGGGCATGAAGCCGCGATGAATGCCGACCAGAACCGCTCGGCCCTGGCGCGGCACGTGATCCAGCCCTTTGACCTCAATGCGCCAGTAATAGTCGTGCAGGAACTTGAAGAGCGTGCGCCCGTACGCGGCGATGTAATGCTTGTCCATCCCGAAGTCGTCGAACTCACGCTCGACCGCCATATGGTTCTGGTCCGTCACAGCTTCGCCCTTCTCCTCCAGGAAGAACTCGGCTAGCGCTTCGGCGGCCGAGCTTTGCGGCGGACACGACAACTCGCTTCTAACCTTCTCGTCCGAGATGGTCCATGAGTAGCGTACATAGTCGAGTTGCTCTATCGGGTGAGCCAGGCCGAGGCGTTTCATCACCGGGCGTATCACACGCTGTAACAGCCGAGAAACTGGAACACGCCGTGCGCCGACCAGGCGGAAGGCCGCGCGAAGTGTAATTACGCCGTTAGGTGCGAGGTTATAAACTCCACCTTTGCTTTTCTCGATCACACAACGCACAGCCTTTGCCAAATCCCTGGGACTGAGCAACTGCATGGTCGGATCGTGGCCTGGCAGTGTAATAGCAACCCTGCTGCGGAATAAGCGACTGAAATAATCCTTGCCGCCTGGCACTAAAACGGCAGCGGGCCGGAGAATGGTTAGCTCAGTGCAGTGCCCTGAAGGTTCGCCGAAGTATGAAACGGCGAGTACTTCGAGATCATGCCAGCTGCTTGCGACCTGATTGCTGCTGCCACTGAGAATCGGATGCGTTTCAGGAAGGAATCCCTGATTATGGGGACTGGCACCATAAACCATCGCGCTCGACAGTAGGACGAACTTCCTAACGCTCACACGAGCACACTCTTGAAACACCAGCTCGGCATTTCGCAGGTCGGGTGATAAAAGATTGCGCGAGCGTTGCGGCGGAGCATAGACGACCGTATCGATATTTTGTTCTCTCAGCACCTCTG
>WNFA01002770.1_pt1 | contig 20910 bp, 18 predicted proteins | sample 5400481 | NCBI WGS metagenome assembly WNFA01 (sample SAMN13153340, study PRJNA577476) | soil metagenome | isolation source: 120 cm saprolite under Douglas fir tree site 2 hole 1 replicate 2 | place: USA:California | collected 2015-04-18
GACACGAGGACGTTCATCCGTCCGAGCACGGCCGCGCTCAGGAACTCCGCCATCGCAGGGCTGAGGCTGCCCTCACGCGTAAGGTCCTCCATGCCCAGCACGGCGTCCTTGAACTTGCGGATGGTGAGCGCGGCGCCGTGGATCGCAGCCGGCCGGATGATGGCGTTGACACGGCTCCCGTCCGGGAGGCGCGCGTCCACCATGGGGTTGAGACCGTCGATGTGCCTACCGGTGGTGGCGACCATGCGGCGGATCGTCTCCAGCAGCTGGTTCTCGTCCTCGAATCGCACCTCGGCCTTGGTGAGGACGCCGCGCCGCTCGATGAACACCTGGTCGGGGCCGTTGACCATGATCTCGCTCACGGAGCGGTCGTGCAGTAGGCTGTCGAGCGGCCCGTATCCGACCGCAGCACGCAGGATGATGTCGGCGAGAGTCGTCTTCTCGGGAGCACTGAGCTCGATGCCGTCGTCCGCGAGGAAACGGTCGAGGTGCGTGCGAACGGCGCGCGAGAACGCGAGAGTGTCGCCGGTCGTAAGGCCTACGTCCCGTATCAGAGCGAGCCGATCGCGGAAATCGTTGGCGAGCTTGCTTAGGTCGCGACCCTGCCGGGCCGCGGCTTCCATGATGTCGGTGCGGCGCCGATGGGGCATGGCAACGTCAGTGGTGCTGGTCCAAGCGTCGACGAACTGCATCTCCAGCAGCGCAGCCGAAGCAGCGACCGCCGGGATAACACGCTGCCGCTCGGTGAGGCGGATCTTGATCGTCAGGCCGGCGCCATCGGAACCCTGGCCCGGATCCATGTACGCCGCGATCCACTCGCCGTCACGGAACCGCAGGACGGCTTTGCGCAAGGCACTCTTGTCACCGGGGTCGGGCTCGAGGTTGGCGTCTTCAACTGCGCCGAAGACCACGTACTTGATGTCGCGTGCCGGGATCCAGCGGGCGCGATCGGAATCCGGCGGCGTGTAGATCGGAAAGCCCTCGGCGCTGAGAACGCGTGCGTCAGACTCCCCTTCCTCGAGGCCGCCGTCAAGGCGGTGCACAGACACCTTCATGCGCGTTCCGTGCTTCGTTTCGGGACGCTGCATCGCGGTCTGTACGGGCGCCGGAGCCCCGGTGGGGAGTGGTTCGCCGTTGGCGGTCTGCGTGGACTCCACATCACTCATGGAGCGATAACCTCAGCCGATGATAGCTCCGGCCTGCCGCCATCCAGCCTCCTTAAGGCGATCATCGTGCGGGCCCGTGCTTGTCGGGTGGCCGGCGGCGGTCGAGCACCCATTTCGAACCTGGCATGCGCTTGGCCACGCCCTTCACCTCGGCGGCGCGAGCCGATAATGCCGCCGCGCTTGCGTAGCTGTCTGCCTCCGCAATGACGACGCCGATCGAGACCGACACGAATTCAGCGCGGACCTTGTTGCCGTTCCGTTCCTCGTACTCGATCCAACCACGCTCGCGGTCGATCAGGTCGTAAAGAGCGGGCACCGCGGCGTCGAAGCGCTTGGTGATCTCGTCCGCGATCGGTTCGGCAAATTGGGGCTCTGTGAGGACGACGAAGTCATCGCCGCCGACGTGGCCCGCGAAGTGCCGACGCGAGGGATTCTCCTCGAGGACCTCGAGGATGATCGTCGACAAGGTCCGGATCACATCGTCCCCGCGCACGAACCCATAGTGGTCGTTGTAGCTCTTGAATGCATCGATGTCCGGGTACAGGACCGCGAAGCGCTCCTGGGCGACGAGCCGGCCGGTGATCTCACGCAGGATGTCTGAGTTGCCGCTCATCCCGGTGAGCGGATTGAGCTCGCGAGTGGTGGTGGCTCGAGTGATGACGGCGCGCAAGCGCGCCACCAGCTCTTCGGGGATGAAGGGCTTCGTCACGTAGTCATCGGCGCCGTTGAGAAGGTGCTCGACCTTGTCTTTCAGCGAGCTGCGCACGGTGAGGAAGACGATCGGAATCAGCCGCGTGCGAAAGTCTTTGCGGAGTTCGGTGAGGATCTCCTCGCCCGTGGTCGCGCCCAGCATCAGGTCGAGCACGATGATGTCGGGCCGCCAATCGACAGCGGCGTTGTGGGCCGCTTGCCCATCACCTACGGCCACGCATTCGAAACCGGCACGTTCCAGAACGCGCTTGACGAGCTTGAGCATCTGCTCGTCATCGTCGACCACGAGTACGAGGTCGCGACCTGCCTGGGGCGCCACGGCCGGCGCCTCATTGGTGGCGCCTGCCCTTCTCACGATGGTCATGCCGTTTCCGCTTCGGACTCGGAGTCCGCCGCTTGCGCGCGCCGTTGGCGAAGCTTGTCCGTGAGCTCGATAGCACGTTCGGCTGCGAGGCGAATCTCCGCGATGTCGGCCTTGATCGCCTCGGGATCGCTGGTCTCAGCCGCGATCAGCTCGCAGTAGTTGACGATCACCGCGAGCAGGTTGCGGAAGTCGTGCACCAACACGCGGTCTGCGTCGGGCTGCTCCGGCCCGCCAGCTACAGCCGCTTTACCAGTCGCCACGTGTTCACCTCGCCTTCGCGTTGGTATCCCAGCTCATCGAGCACTTTGCGCGCTAACGCGAGGCCGCGACCCGTCTCGCTGGTCGCAGGTGGCATCGCGTGGGTGAGTGGATTATGAAGTGGTGGTCCCCAGTCAGTTAACAAAGCAGTTAGTGTTTCTGACTTCAATTTGAGCTCGAACTCGACCTTCGGTTCTGTCGAGCCTGCCGGGTGGGCATACCTCAGGACGTTGGCGCCGATCTCGGAGAGCGCGAGCTCGAATAGCATCAGGGATCGGTCGCTCGGATCGCGTCCCATGCGCTGACGAAGCAGCTGTACCGATGCGTGAAGCGTATCCAGGCCGGCCTCCAGGCGGGTCAGCGTGGCGTTGAACTCGAACGAGGCTGCCGGCGCGACTGGGTCAGAAATCAGTCAGGGCATCCTCGACCGTGGCGTAGAAAGGGAACACCCGGTCCAGGGTGGTCAGCTCCAGGACCACCCGCACCTGCTGGTTCGGCGCCGCCAGTCTTAAATCCCCTTTCGTGCTTCGCACCTGCTTGAGCGCGGCCACGACCGAGCCCAGGCCCGAGCTGTCGACGAAGCTTACCCCTTCCATGTCGATGATCAGGCGCGGCTGACCCGCCTTGATCGCCTCGCTCACGGCCTCCTTCAGCGCGGGCACGCCCGCAACGTCGAGGCGGCCGGACGGTGCGAGCACAGTGACGCCGTTGTCCGTCTGCCGGCTCTCGACGTCCAAGGTCACTTGGGCCATGTCTCCATGATCGGAAAGCCTATATCGCTGGAGCCTCGATCCGCCCCCCTTACACTCCACGGGAAATGGCCTCGGCAGCAGGCGGTCAACGACAGCGGCTCCTGATCGTCGAAGACGAGCAGGCCCTTGCGCAAGCCATGGCCCGCGCGCTGCGGAGTCGGGGTTTCGAAGCCGACATCGCGCTCACCGGCGCCGAGGCGAGGGAGCGCTTTGGCGGCGTCGATTACGCGCTGGTCCTCATGGACCTGCGGCTGCCCGATGAGTCCGGTTACGAGCTGTTGAGCGAGCTGCGCAAGAAACGCCCCGCGCCGGCGGTCGTCATGGTCTCCGGCGTCGATGACCCCGAGCTGGGCCGAGCCGCCGTCGAGAACGGCGCGTTTGGCTACTTCGTCAAACCGGTTGGAGCGACCGAGATGTACCTGGCGGTCGTCAACGCCCTGCGCCGCCGAAGCCTCGAGATGGAGTACCGCGCGAATCTCGAGCGACTCGAGTCGATGGTCGCCGAGCGCTCGGAGCAGATGGAGCGGGCTACCGCTTTGCAAGCAGGGATGCTGCCGGCGTCACCGCTCAAGGGCGAAGGTTTCGAGGTCGCCGCCCACTTCACTCCCGCGCGCGAGATCAGCGGCGATTTTTACGACTGGCATCAGCCCGATCCCGGATTTGTTGCCGTGACGCTGGGCGATGTCATGGGCAAGGGCCTGCCCGCCGCGATCATGATGGCGACCGTTCGAGCCGCGCTGCGCGGTTCCGCGCGTCTCGAGGGCATGGAGGAGGGCGTGGCCCTCGCGGCCAAGGTGATGGCGACCGCCCTCGAGGTGAATCACGCGTACGTGACCCTCTTCCACGGCGTCTTCGATTGCAAGACCGGCGACCTGCATTACATCGACGCCGGGCATGGATATGCGCGATTGCTCAGAGGCTCGACCGGGCAAGAGATGCTGTCGCAGCGCAGCGCGCCCATCGGCATCTTTCCCGACAGCAAATTCTTGGTGGGGGCGGCGCACCTCGACCCCGGCGACACGCTGGTGGTCTTCTCGGACGGGCTCATCGATCTACGTCCTGACCTGGCGACCAGGGAGGTCCAGCTGCCACACGAAGCGCGGCGCGCCCCCAACGTGCAGGAGATGGTCGACATCCTGGCCCAGGGATCTCGCAGCCGCGAGCTGGCAGACGATGTAACGGTGCTTGCTTTGCGGCGCACAAGTTTGACTTAACAACGAGAGCCTGATTTCAGCATCGAAACAGCGCCTTTAAGTGGGGTCTGGCCGGCTCGTGCGCCCTTAGACTTTGCGTCCTGCGCACCTTCCATCCCGCCAGGGGGGGCGAGGCATTCGGGGTGTTGCCAGCAAATCGTCCGCGGCTTGGGGTCGTGCCGTTTCGGACGCGTAGCCTGGTCCGTCGAGCCACACCCTTCGTCGGTACCGCCGCTGTTTTCGCGGTTGCGATTGCGACGGGCGCGCCCGGGCTGCTGGCGTTTCCGCTGTTCCTCGTCATCACCCTCTCCGTCGCGCTCTTCGACGACCGTGCACATCTGGTCGCGGTCGGGAGCGTGGCAGCGCTCGCGATCTTCGTCATCACCCTGACCCAGCTCGGTCCAACCGAGAACCAAGCCACGGCCGTCTTCGAGGTAGCGGTGCTGGGCATCCTTGGCGGGTCGGTGTACGAGGTGGTGCGGCACGCGAGGCTGGCAGAGGGCGATGCAGAGCAAAAGGCTGTCGAGCTGGAATCGGTCGACGAGCGCCTTCGCATGACCCTCGAGGCGGCCATGATCGGGATCGGGCTGGTGACGGCAGATGGCCGCTGGGTGCAGGTCAACGAAAGGCTGTCGGCGATCCACGGTCGCTCGCGCGACGAGCTGATGCAAGCGGGGCTTCTCGATGTCACGGCAGAGGCTGACCGCCAAGCCGTCGAGGACGCTCTCGGCCAGCTGGGCCGGCGCGAGATTGTTCGCTGGGAAAGCGAGGTCCAGCAGACGCATCCTGACGGCAGGCGAGTCCCCGTCGCGCTTGCCATAGCAGTGTTGGGCGACCATGGTTCCAACGAGCCCCTCCTGCTCGTCCAGCAGACCGATATCTCGGCGCGCAAGCGGCTGGACGGCATGCGTGACGCCATGGTCGATGTCCGTCACGTGATAGTCACCGCCAACAGCTGGGAGCAAGCGGCGCCCGCGCTACTCGGAAGCATGTGCACTCACCTGGATTGGGACCTCGCGCAGTACTGGGGCGTCGATGGCGAGCGACAGTCCCTCGGCATGCGTAACGCATGGCACAAAGATGGCTCGAGTCTCGAGAATTTCAACGACCCGGCCAGGAACCTCTCGATCGAGGTGGGTGGAGGGCTCGTCGGCCGCGTATGGCAATCAGGTGTAGCGGCGGCGATGGACGACCTCGCCGCGAATGACTTTGAGCAGGCGAGTGCCGAGCGCCGTGCCGGGCTGCGGGCCGCGGTCGCCTTTCCAGTGGTCAGCGGCGGAACGACGATCGGTGTGATCGAGCTGCTCGGGCGGGAGCTCCGGCACACGGATGACGACCTGGTGACCCTGCTGTCGACTGCGGGCGTCGAGATCGGGCAGTTCATCCAGCGCATGGAGACGGCCGATGCCCTGCGCCGCAGCGAGGCCGACCATCGCGCGATCTACGAGCGGTCCCCCATCGGAATCGCACGGGTCAGCGGGGACGGCGAGCTGCTCGAGGGAAACCCCGCCCTCCTCCACATGCTCGAGCACGATGTCGACACGATGCGATCGCAGGCATGGCCCGACTTGCTGCGCGCCTACGACCAGGCAGCGGGCCGAGCGCGGCTGGCGCCGCTGCTGGCCGGTATCCCCGACCAACGCAGCGTCCACGTCCGCGCCGCAACAGGTGGCGGCCGCTGGTTGTGGCTCCAGCTGACCGCGACCTCGATCCCGGACAACAGCGGACGCCCCGGGCATTTGCTCGTCATGGTCGAAGACGTCACGATGGTCCGGGAGACACAGGACAAGCTTGCGGAAGCGCTCGACTCGCAGCGCAGCGCCAACGCCACGCTCGAAAAGCTCGACCGCACGAAGACTGAGTTCCTCTCCATCGTGAGCCACGAGTTCAGGACTGCGCTCACTGGGATTCAGGGGTTCAGCGAGCTGATCCGGGACGGCGGCATCGACCCCGAAGAGGTGAAGGCCTACGGAGGCTACATATTCAATGACGCGGACAGGGTCAACCGCCTGATCGGGGACATGCTGGATCTCGACCGCATGGAGTCGGGGCGCATGAGCATCCGCCTTGCGGACGTCGACATCAACGACGTGCTGGGCGATGTCATCACCCGGGCCGCATCGTCGTCGACCGTCATCGTCGAATTCAAGGCCGACCTCGATCCGCGCCTACCCATCGTCACCGGCGATCGCGACCGGCTCATCCAGGTGGTGAGCAACCTGGTGAACAACGCGGTCAAGTACTCGCCCGACGGCGGGACGGTGACTCTGTCGACCCGCTCGGATGGCGGGTTTGCTCTCGTCAGCATTGCGGACACCGGCCTCGGCATCCCACCGGACGAGATCGGCCACGTCTTCGAGCGATTCCGGCGGGTCCGGAGCGGCGCCGCCCAGTCGATACCCGGGACCGGCCTAGGCCTCACGATCGTTAAGCAGATCGTCGAGATGCACGGCGGCAAGATCTGGGTCGAGAGCGCGGTAGGTCACGGTTCGGCATTCCACTTCACCATCCCACTGGCAGCGGAGCATGCAACACCGGCTCAGCTCCGCCATGCCTGAGCGCATGGCCACGGATGGTTATGTCCCTTCCATGGTGTTGGTGGCAGACGACAACGAGGTCGCCCAACGCCTGTGTCGCCGCGTCCTCGAGAAGGCCGGCTATGGCGTGCTGATCGCGGGTGACGGCCTGCAGGCGGTGGACCTTGCGCTGGCCCAGAACCCGAACGTGATCCTGATGGACGTCGCCATGCCAGGCATGGACGGGCTCGAGGCTATGCGCCGGATCAAGGCCGCACGGCCCGAGATGAGGGTGGTCATCGCCAGTGCCCATTCAATGGCCAGCGACCGCGAACGCTTCCTGGCCGCCGGCGCCGACGACGTGCTCAGCAAGCCCTTCCGGTTGGGCGACCTCGTCGCTGTCGTCCAGAAGCTGACGGCACGACCTGAGGCCTGATGAAGGACCTCACCGGCACCAGGGTCGGCAGCTACGAGATCGTCGAGCGCCTCGGCGGAGGAGGCATGGCGGTCGTGTACCGGGCGGTGCAGCAGCCGCTGGGCCGCGAGGTGGCGCTCAAAGCGCTGTCCCCGGAGCTCTTCCAGGACGACGGCTTCGTGAAGCGATTCGAGGCCGAGGCGAAAACGCTCGCGAAGCTCGACCACCCGAACATCCTGCCCATATACGACTTCGAGCTTTCGGAAGGGATGGCGTACTTGACCATGCCGTTGATCCGCGGGGGCACTCTGCGCGACATCCTCAACCGCGGACCGCTGGACACGCTGTCCGCGTGGCGTTACCTGCGCGAGATCGGCGATGGCCTGCAGCACGCACACGACGCCGGCATCGTCCATCGAGACCTCAAGCCGACCAACGTCCTGATCCACACGGACGGGCGGGCGATGCTCGCGGACTTCGGTCTGGCTCGTGGCGCCGGGCAGCCGACGCACCTCACCACTGTCGGCCTGGCCATTGGCACGCCCGGATACATGGCGCCTGAGCAGGTGATGGGCCACGATGTCGACAAGCGCGCCGACATCTACGCGATGGGCGTCCTCACCTTCGAGATGTTGACCGGTCGCCTGCCCTTCACCGGCGCCAACCGCATGGAGGTCGCCTATGCGACCGTCAACACACCGATTCCGTCAGCGGCCAAGCTGAACGCCCTCCTGCCCGACGAACTCGACGTGCTCCTTGCCAAGGTGCTCGCCAAGGACCCTGTGCAGCGACCGCAGAGCGTCAAGGACCTGCTGGCGCAGATGGCCAAGCTTCCGCAGCGCCGCGCAGCGGCGGGTGCGGGCGCACTAGCGGCAGCCGCGGTCGCTCGACCTGCGGCAGCCCAGGCGGCCGGCCAACAGCCCGTCGAGACCTCAGCAATGAAGCTCATCTCCGCCCCGCCGCCCCACCTGCACGGCTCACCGCCGCCGACTCCGAGCACCGGTTCTTCGAGCGGCTCGTCGGCGATTCGGACGCTGCAGATGATGGGCGTGAAACCCGCGAGGGCGCGTGGCCGATTCATCCTCAACTCGCATGTCGCCAATCTCATCCATGTGGCCCGCGACGTCACGGGGGTGCGCTGGCCGGAGATCGCGTACACCGCAGGCCTCGCCCAATATGTCGACCAGGACCCGCCAAACGACGAGCAGCTCGCCACGCCGGTGGAGTATCTCGGCCGGTTGAACGAGGCCTTCGAGACCATCTACGGTCCGGAGGCCGAGGACCAGCTGCGCGCGTGGGGGCGGCGGGCGACTGAGCGCTGGCTCGCCGAAGGCAGGCATGGGATGGGCGGACCGAGATGGCTGGTCCCCGGCCGGCAGCGCAAGCTGGCGGGGATCGTCAGGAACTTCAGCGAGGCGATGGACAGCGTGCGCGGCGAGCACACGCACGCATGGCTTCAAGTCGATGAGTTTCAGTTCTGGCTCGTCAACTTCTCCAACATGTTTGCGCTCGGGCGGATCAAGACGGTGAAGTCGTGCCACGTGTGGGTGGCGACGATCGAGGCGATCCTCCGTTGGGCCGGGCTCGCCAACGACTGGTATGTGGAAGAGGTCGAGTGCGGATGCGTGACGGGGACCTTCGACTGTGTCTTCGCCATCCGCTCGGTCGAAACCTGAGCTACTCGTAGCCAAATAAATGCCGAGTGGAGCCCAAGGCCGGATTTATTCCGGCCGTCTCCTCGCACGCCACCTTCCAAACGCCACTCAGCGTGGCTGAGGAGCGCGGGGTTCCTACGATAAAAGAAGGCCCTCCACCGCCGGGCGAAGGACCTTCAGAAAGGAGGGAGGGCTTCGTAAGCGGGTCGCCCCGCCTCCCAGATCTTAACCCGCCCCGATCCTCCGGGTCACTATGACTTAACAGCCGTCTCGATCTGCCGGCGGCGCACTCGCTAGAGTCGCCTGGTGCCCCGCTTCGCCATCGACGTCACGGCTTGCTGGCGACCGCAGCGCGTGGGCATGCTCACGCTGGCGGTCGAGCTGGCCAGGGCCCTGGTGGCAGGCAAGAATGGTGATCAGTTCACGCTCCTGTGCAGCCGCGAGCGGCCGGCTGCCCTTGCCGACCTCGACTGTGAGGCGGTCCTGGCGCCGTACCGCCACGAGGTGGTTCTGAAAGCCCGCTGGCTGCCGGCGATCGAGACGCAGGTCGGCTGCGACGCCATCCTTTATCCGTACTGGCCGAGCCCGCCCCGGCGCCGTCCCGGAGCGCCACCTGCGGCCGTCTACGTCCACGACCTTGCGTTCCGCCTTCGACCCGCAGAGGTGCCGTGGCAGCAGCGCGCCTACTTCGGCACCGTGCTGGCGCCGGCGCTGCGGCAGGCGGCGGCGGTGCTGGTCCCGTCAGAGACCACGCGTCGCGACCTGCTGGCCGCCTATCCGGTGCCAGGACTGGAAGGCCGGGTGACTGTCGTACCGGAGGGCGTGACGTCGCCCGCCGCTCCCGGCCCACTGCCCGAGGGGATCGAACCGGGCTTCATCCTGTCCGTCGGCACCGTCGAGCCGCGCAAGAACTACCCGCGTCTGCTGGCCGCGTACAGGCGGCTTCGGAGCCGGCCGGGCGCGCTCCCGATCGTGACTGGCCGCCGTGCCGGGGTGCCGCAGCTCGTCATTGTGGGCCGCCCCGGCTGGGCCTACGGCGACACGCTGCAGAGGATCCAGGCCGAGCTGGGTGTTCGCTACCTGGGCCACGCCGATGAGCCAACCCTGGCGGCGCTGTATGAATCCGCATCCCTCCTCGCCTACCCGAGCCTCTACGAGGGCTTTGGGCTGCCGCTCCTGGAGGCGATGGCGAACGGGGTGCCGGCGGTGATCGGCAAGTCGGGAGGACTGCCCGAGCTGGCCGGCGGATCGGCGATCGAGGTCGATGCCGAGGACATCGAAGCCATCGCAGGCGCGCTCGAGAAGCTGTTGGGCGACGCGGCCCTGCGGAAGAAGCTCGGCGAGGCGGGCAAGCGACGTGCGGCTGAGTTCACGTGGGAGCGTGCGGCCGCGTCGACCCTGGAGGTCCTGCGCCGGATCGGCTCGACGGGCTCAGCGTCGTAGGATCTTTCAATGCCTAAAGGTCGCGTGAGGGTGCAGGCTCTGCTAGCCGGCCATGCCCACGACTACCTGCACCTGGCCCGTCCGCTTCTGCGTGCGCTCGAGCTGACTCATCACTTTGACGTCCATGTGATCACGGACCCGGCGGCGCTCAAGCTCGAGCATCACGAGGTGATCCTGGCTGCCAGTGACCACGGCCTGCTGCCCGGGCAGGCCGAGGAGCTCACCGACTTCGTCCGGCGGGGCGGTGGCCTGGTGCTCCTGGGTGGAACGCTCGCAGCCTGGAACGGTCAAGGCGGGCTAGCCGAGCTGGCGCGCTGGACGCCCAGCGGCCCCGGTCCGATGACCGAGCTCGTGCTTCGGTTCGAGCCCTCGCATCCAGTTGCGCAAAGGCTCGGCGGTGAGCTCAGGCTCACAGACGAGCTCTACCTGTCCGAAGGCCCACCGGGGGACGCCTCGGTTCTGCTGAGCACGAGCTGGCACTTCACGGAACAGGTCGTCGGTTACGAGCGTGAGCTCGGAGCCGGCAGGTTTTTTCATCTCGGGCTTGGTCACTCTGCATCGACTTATGAGGACCTCTCATTTCAGAAGCTCGTGCACCGATCCCTTCTCTTCGCAGTAGGACAAAGGCCGCCGTCTCCGGTGGGCGTCGGCTTGATTGGCTATGGCGCGATCGCGCGCGACCACGCGGCGTCGATCGCGGAGGTCGCGGGGCTCCGACTGAGCGGCGTATGCGACACATCACCGGAACGGAGGGAGCTGGCATCGCGCGAGTGGTCCGTCCCGGTCCACGCGAGCGTAGCCGACCTCTACGACGACCCTGATGTCGGCCTTGTCGTCGTCGGCACTCCGCCCTCGGCCCATGCCGAGGTCGTGCTCGCCGCGCTCAAAGCGGGCAAGGACGTGGTGTGCGAGAAGCCATTCGCGCTGCGGGTCGAAGAGGTCGATCGCATGATCGACGAGGCTGCCGCCGGAAATCGCGTGCTGACCGTGTTCCAGAGCCGGCGATGGGACCCGGATTACATCGCCCTTCGGGATGTCGTGCGCTCGGGTGGCATCGGCCAGCTCTTCTACATGGAGTCATTCATCGGCGGGTACTCGCACCCGTGCGGTTACTGGCACAGCCACGAGCCCATATCCGGCGGCACGATCTACGACTGGGGCTCGCATTACTTCGACTGGATCCTTCAGCTGTTCCCCGATGCGGTGAGGACGGTCGCCGCCAACGCGCACAAGCGAGTGTGGCACGACGTCACCAACTCGGACCAGGTGCGTGTCGATCTCACATTCGCGAACGGCGCGCAGGCGACCTTCCTGCAATCGGACATAGCCGGCGCGATGAAACCGAAGTGGTATCTACTCGGCACGCGTGGTGCGGTGGTCGGCGAGTGGCGCGATGAGCCCGTGCCTGCGGACTTCCCAGCGCGCGTCAAGGTCTTCCGCCCTGCCGATGGGGGCGGCTCGCACGAGGAGATCCTGTCCTTGCCGGCTCGAGACGAGCACGGCTTCTATCGCAACCTCGCCGACCATCTGGCCTGGGATGAGGCGCTGGCGGTGACAAAGGCCGAGGCCCGCCGCACGGTCGCCGTCATGGAGGCTGCGGCGCGCTCGATTGCTCGCGGCGGCGCTCAGCTCGAGGTCGACATATAGCCGAACGAGTCGGGTGGGGCGTACTGGGCGCGGCGTTCATCGCCGGCCGCGCCGTGATCCCTGCCATCGCCGCATCGCGCAACGGCCGCCTGGTGTCGATTGCAAGCCGGGATCCCAATCGCGCGCAGGAGGTCGCCTCACAACACTCATTCGCCAGGGTCGGCGCGTCTTACGACGCGGTCCTTGACGACCGTGAGGTGGATGCCGTTTACATCCCCTTGGTCAACTCGCTGCACCGCCGATGGACACTGCGTGCGCTAGAGGCAGGCAAGCACGTGCTGTGCGAGAAGCCGCTCGCCATGAACGCCGCGGAGGCCGAGGAGATGGCGGACGCGGCTCAGCGCGCGCGTCTTCATCTGATGGAGGCATTCATTTACCGCTTCCATCCTCGCGCCCGCGAGTTCGTCGAGAGCGTGCATGACCATCCGCTCCACGCAAATGCTTGGTTCGGCTTTACACTCTCCGACCCATCGAACTATCGCGCGCGGTCTTCGCTCGGTGGTGGCGCCGTGCTCGACGTCGGCTGCTACACGGTCAGCGTGGTGCGTTGGATTCTGGGCGAGCCGGACGAAGTGTTCGCGAGGATCAGGCGCGCCGGTACCCGCGAGGACGCGGTCGACATGTCTGTGGCCGCGCTGCTGCATTTTCCGGCTGGCGCGACGGCGTCGCTCTGGGTGAGCTTCGAGTCTCCGGAGGTGCAGGGCCTCGAGGTGGTGGAGCGGGGTTCGGTCAAGCGCCTGGAGCAGCCATTCACGTGGCGCGACGCAGTCGATCCTTATCAGCTCATGGTCGAATCGTTCGCCGGCAGCGTCATCGAAAACCGGCCGCTGGCGATCCCCGCGAGCGACTCGATCGCGAACATGAAAGTTCTCGATCGGATCCGCGACGCGGCTGATGTTGAGGTTTAGGAGGCGGCGGCCCCGATGCCCCGCCGGGTCTCGGGTCGCGCCTCCTTAGCCGGTAGGCCGCAGCGGGATGTCGGCCTCGAGGTAGCCGTCCTCGAAGCGCATCTTGGTCTTCGGCGAGAGCGCGAGGATCATCGACTGCGCTCGTCGGTTGTCGCCGAGCATGGTCGCGTGGAAAGAGACGATGCCTCTCATGCGTGCGATGTGCGCGAGGCGCCGGAGCAGAAGCCTCCCAAGGCCGCGGCCCTGCAATTCGTCCGCGACCACGACGGCGACCTCATGACTAGTTCCCGACGGAGAAATGCCGTAACGCGCGATCGCGACAATGCCTCGCTCGTCCAGCGCGATCAGTGCTTCGCGATCGTGGCGGTCGATGTCCACCAGCCTGCTCAGCAATGCGTTTGAAGGCTGCGTGATGGGCGAGAGGAAGCGGCGGTAGACGGTTTCGTTGGAAAGACGCCCGAAGAAATGCCGGATGAGGTCTGTATCGCTTGGCTCGAGGAGCCGCAGCCACACGCGCCGGCCGCCTACCACGGTGGTCGTCATCGCTTGAACACCAGGCAGGTCGACGTCCCGTGCGCCAGCAGCTTGCCCGAGCTCTCGGCGACGAGGCGGCCGTCGGCGGTCGCGACCTTGCCTCCGCGGTGGACGACCATGCCCTCGCATCGCACATGTCCGGTTTCGAGCGTGATCGGACGGACGAAATTGACTTTGGTCTCGAGCGTCGTGTAAGCCTCGCCGGCGGACAGTGTGGTCTGAACCGCGCAGCCCATGGCTGAATCCAGAAGTGTCATCGCGAAGCCACCGTGGATGACGCCGATGGGGTTGTAGAGGTACTCGCCGGGTTCGCCAAAGAACGTGACCTTGCCTTCTTCGGCGGTGCCCCCGCTAAAGCCCATCGTGGCCGTGATCGGCGGCGGCGGGAGCTTGCCCCCGAAGATGGCCTGGATGAACTCGAGTCCACTCATTCCGGCCGCGTTCTGGAGCGCCGCCATCGGGTCCTCCCACGTGATGGTGCGAGTCCGTGAGCCCGTGCGCACTAGGCGTGTCACCCCGCCAGCTCGAGCTCGGGGATCGCGGTGGCGCGCACAGGTTCGCTCCTGATGCGACCGATCGTGACGGCCGCAATCGCGCTCGCGATCGCCGCGGCCATCATGACCTCCCATCCGTTGCGGAAGCTCGCGAGTGCTCCTGACTTGTCGGCGCCGCTCAGCACTGCGATGAGGACCGCGACGCCCAACGCGATGCCGAACTGGCGCGTCATGCCGTAGACGGCGCTGCCGGTTGCGAAGCGCGCGGGTGGCAGGGAGCCTGCGACGGCGCTGGCGAGGGTCGGGATCACGAAGCCGAAGCCGACGCCCGCGCCGCCGGCCAGCATCCCGGGCAAAAAGTCGGTCGCGTAGTGCGGCTGCAGGCCGACGTGGGTGAGCCACCACGCCCCGCCGCATGCGAACAACAAAGCTCCGACGGCCGCGCGGCGATGCGTGACGCGTCGAGCGATACAGGAACGCGGCGGTCAGCACCACCGAGCTTGCCAGCAGGCCAACGATGCGGACGCTGGTCCAGCCCCACGACTGGCCCTGGACGATCGCAAGCATCAGTGCGCTCGATGCGAAGACGGTCAGGCCCGCACTTAAAAGGTCGGGAACACGACGTGCTTCGGGATCACGCGACTCGCTCAGGACGCGCGCAGCGAGAACGACCGTAACCAGGCCGACGGGAAGGTTGACGAGGAATACCCATCGCCAGCTCGCCTGCACCAGGAGCGCGCCGATCGGAGGTCCAGCGGCGGCCGCTATGGCGCCGGTCGCCGACCACACTGCGACCGCGAGCGCTCGCTGCTTCGGCGGGAACTCGGCCAGCACCAGCGCCAGCGAGGCGGGCATCAGGATTGCGCCGCCCGCAGCTTGCAGGACTCGCGCCGCGATCAACCAGCCGGCGCCGGGCGCGGCGGCGCACAGTGCAGAGGCGAACACGAAAGTGACCAGGCCGGCAACGAAGAGCCGCTTGCGACCCAACAGGTCGGCAATGCGGCCGGCCGGGACAAGCAGCGCGGCGGTGACGATCGCGTATCCGCTGAGGACCCAGGAGAGCGTCGCGTCGCTGGTGCCGGCGAAGTCACGCTGGATGCTGGGGAAGGCGATGTTGACGATGAAGAGGTCGAGGCTGGCCACAAAGGTGGCGACGGAGACGATCACCAGGACGCGATAGCGATGCGGCATGCCGGGAGCGCCTCCCCCACATAGTCCGTTGCTTGACGCCACGCACCCTAACACAAAGAGTTGCGTGATGCAACTCGATCCTTTATGATCCGCTCAGATGCTAGGCCGCACATATGACTCCCAGATCTGCTCAGTCGCCGGCACCCTCGAGCTTGTCGGGGAGCGCTGGACGCTCTTGATCGTCCGCGACGCCTTCATGGGCACCAGGCGCTTTGAGGACTTCCAGCGCCGCTCGGGTATGGCTCGCAACGTCCTGACCGACCGCCTGAACCGGCTGGTGGAGGAAGGCATATTCAAGCGGGTTTCCTACCAGGAGCATCCCGCCAGGTTTGAATACCGACTCACTGAGAAGGGCATCGACCTGTGGCCGGTCATCATTTCCCTGCTGCACTGGGGCGACCGGCACATCTACCCGGGTCGGGCGCCGTTGCTGCTCGTGCACAAGCATTGCGGCGGCGCGGTCGACGACCACCGGATCTGCGAGACGTGCGGCGCAAAGCTGGGACCGCGTGACGTGGAGGCGCGTCAGGGTATCGGCGGCGGGACGGTGGCGTCGGCGCGGGCCTCAGCTTAGTCGGACGCGATCGTCACCGGACGTGAGGGCGGCACCCCACGCAACCAGTACGCGGGAGCGATATCAGATGTGCTGTTCGTCGAACCGGCCGACATCGAGATCGGCCATGACGACGGTCGGCAATACATCGATGGGCGTGGCCGCGTCGATGCTCAAGCGCGCGGACGATGCGAGACCGACTCCACGGTCAGTTGCGGGGTTCCGGGTCACGACCGCGCGGGCTACGAGGTCGTGATGAACCTCCTCGATGTCAACGGCGACCCATTCGAGTACAGATACGAGGGCCGTTGCGGATTTGTCGCGAGCTTCGATTACCGCTCCAACCGAATCAGCGCTTAGCGCACGATGGCGCGAAAACGTTCGTCCTCATAAAGGGGCGTCAGGTCGGGATCGGCGGGAGCGAGGGCCTTCAGGCGTGGCGCCAAAGAGACAGACTCCTCGATCAAGTTCAGTGCGTCGTCGTAGCGCCCCTCGGCGACGCGAAGGCACGCCAGGTTGTAGATCTCTACACCTAGGATGCTGGAAGGCGCTGAGGCGCGGCGAAGCTCGGGCACTGTTGTTTCCATGAGGCGCAATGCCCCCGCCAGGTCGTCGTTCTCCTTGAGGTACTCGACCATGTGGGTGTGAGGATGTATGTAACTGCTGCCGAGCAGAGCTTCGGTCGTGGTGCTCCACCGATACCACGCGAATGGCCGGTCGCCCAGCGCCTCATACAGATCAATGAGTGATGCGAGCAGTGAATCTGCGGCCTTAGTCGAGTGAGCCAGCGATGTTCGCGCGGCGGTCGCAAGCTCGGCGTCATTGAACTCATCGATGTTCTGCGGGGGCGGCGTGAAGGCGCGTCCGTCGCGAAGCGTTGTGAGAGCATCGTGTATGCGCTCTCTCCATTTGAGGAAGTGGAACATGGTCAGGGCCGCCGACCAGCCTTTCGGATCTGCTCGGTTGCCGGCGACGAAGTCCCGCTCTACGTTTCGCTCGGATTCGAGGATGCTGCGGACATCCGTCATGCCGGCAAGGTTAGTTCAGGCCGCTGTTTTAGGAACACTTTCCTGTGATGGCTCGGTCGCCGGCTCGGTTGCCGCCGGCGCCTGCACTCTGGCCACCGGCACGACCTGCCTGAATCGCGCTATGGCAGACGTCCAATCCGCCAGCAGCGCAGCCGCACGCGCGCTGCCCGTCCTGCGCTGGTGCTCCTCTAGCAGCGCGCGCAACTCAGCCTGGTCTTCTTCTGGAATCTCGCGCGCCACGACGCTGTCGGCGTTAAGCTGCCGCCAATCACTCAGATAGGCGACGCCTCCCGTCATCCCCGCGCCCGCGTTCCAACCCACCTCGCCGAGCGCGACCGCCACGCCACCGGTCATGTACTCGCAGAAGTGATCGCCGGCGCCTTCGACCACGGCCGTCGCGCCAGAGTTGCGCACGCAGAACCGCTCGCCGACCCGGCCGGCCACGAACAGCCGGCCTCCAGTGGCTCCGTAACAGATGGTATTGCCTGCGAGCACCGGGTCAGGCGAAGCGTCGTCCGCGAACGGGCGGATCACGATCACTCCGCCGCCCATTCCCTTGCCGACGTAATCCTGCGCCTCCCCTTCGAGCGTGAGCTCGACGCTTTCATCGATGAACGCGCCGAAGCTCTGGCCCGCGCTGCCCCGATAATCGCGCGCTTCGGCTGAGGCAAACGCGGCGCCGACCGTGCGCTGCGCGTTGTCGATGTGGCCGCTCACTGGAGGTGGCGCAGGCGAGTCTCCATTGCGAGCCCACGTCCGGCGCCGAGGCAACGCTGCGTCGGTAGGGCTGAGGATGAACGAGAGATCGAGCGAGGTTTGTCCTGCCGCCTCGAGCAGGTCGACCCTGCCCACCGCATCGTCGAGGGTTGCGATTCCAATCGACGCGAGGTGCTCGCGCGTCTCGTCTGCGATGTGGAAGAGGTGATTGATCACATGCTCGGGCCGGCCCTCGAACTTGGCGCGCAAATCGTCGCGCTGCGTGGCGATGCCGGTCGGGCACGTGTTGAGGTGACACTGCCTCGCCATGTCGCAGCCGAGCGCGACCAGCACGCCGGTCCCAAAGCCGAACTCCTCCGCGCCGAGCAAGGCGGCAATGACGATGTCGCGCCCACTTCGCAATCCACCGTCCGTGCGCAGGCTCACGCGCTCGCGAAGACGATTCGCCACCAGCACCTGCTGTGTCTCCGCGAGTCCCAGCTCCCACGGCACACCTGCGTTCTTGATCGACGACAGCGGCGACGCACCAGTGCCGCCGTCGTGGCCGGAGACAAGGATGTAATCGGCGCGTGCCTTCGCGACGCCGGCGGCGATCGTCCCTACTCCGGCCTCGGACACGAGCTTGACGCCGATGCGGGCGCGCGGGTTGACGGTCTTCAGGTCGTGGATGAGCTGAGCGAGGTCCTCGATCGAGTAGATGTCATGGTGAGGCGGAGGTGAGATGAGCTGCATTCCGGGCTGCGCATGCCGCAGCCGCGCGATAAGGCTAGTGACTTTGATCCCTGGCAGCTGGCCGCCCTCGCCCGGCTTCGATCCCTGCGCGATCTTGATCTCGAGCTCCTCCGCACGCCTGAGGTAACGGGGCGTAACGCCGAACCGCGCCGATGCGACCTGCTTGACGCGGTTGTCGCGCCGCCCTCTGTCGCTGTCGTCGTAGGTTGCGGGGTCCTCGCCGCCCTCACCCGAGTTGGATCGAGCGCCGATCTGGTTCATCGCTATGGCAAGGGCTTCGTGTGCCTCCGGCGACAAGGCGCCCAGCGACATCGCGGTGCTCACGAAGCGTTTGACGATTTCCTCCGACGGCTCGACTGCATGTAGAGGAAGAGGCTGTTGCGAAGTCTTGATGCGCATCAGCTCGCGAAGCGATTGAGGGGAGCCCATGCTCGAAAGGCGCCGCCACTCGAGATAGGCATCGTGGTCGTTCTCGCGTGCCGACTTCTGTGCGGCGCGGACCGCATGCGGGTTGTACGCGTGATGCTCGCCCGCATTGCGGAATCGCACGCGCCCGTGGTCGGTGAGCGCTGCGGCATCGACCAGTCTCGGGAGCGCCATCCTTTCTATATCGGTGAGGTCCGCGCCGCCGATGTTGGACGGGACCGACGGGAAGCACATCTCCATGACCTCGGCGCCGAGGCCGAGTGCCTCGAGGACCTGCGCGCCCCGATAGCTGTCTACACACGAGATGCCCATCTTGGCCATGACCTTGAGCAGGCCAGCCTCGAGCGCCTTGCGATAGCGTGTCTCGCCCTCGGGCGCCGACGCGGCCGCTGTTGCCAGTGCCAGGTAAGGGTGGACCGCGCTCGCGCCGATGGTGATCAGACACGCGACGTCGTGAACGTCGACCACGTCACCCGCGATTGCGACCAGGTCTTTGGCCATTCGCTCGCCGGCCTTCAGCAGCGACTCGTGCACGGCGCCGACCGCCAGCGCCATCGGGACCGCGATTCGTTCCGGTCCAGCGCGGCGATCGCTGAGCGCGATAATGCCGGTCGTCAGGGCCGCCTCGTGGCACAGCCGCCGGAGGGCGTCGCGCAGCGATTCGCCCAGCGCATAGGTGGCGTCGAGCACGGTCGCTTCCTCGAGTACGCGCGCCAGCTCGGCGGCGCCAAGCACCGGCGACTCGAGCTCCAGCAAGGCGTTAGACCCTACGAACTCAGAGGCTTCGCCGTGAGTTCGCGGGGACCCCTGATTGCTGCCAGGTATCGCCGGGTGGTGGCTGCGCCGCAGCTCGCGATCGGCGCCGCCCTCGGGTTCGAGCGTGCCCCGTCGCGCACCGAGCAGCATGCGAAGCGACATCACGGCCTTTTCGCGCAAGGGATCGATTGCCGGGTTGGTTACCTGCGCAAACCGCTGTCGCAGATAGCCATAGACGCGTCGCGGCGTGCGACCGAGAGCCGCGATCGGGATGTCGTCGCCCATCGAGAAGACCGCCTCGGCTCCGGTCTCGGCCATCGCGCCGACCACGATCTTCACGTCCTCGGATCCCCAACCGTGAATCCTCTGCTGCAACGTGATGTCCTGGGGAGCCTCGACCTCGAGGTGCCGGCGCTCGACCGGCACCAGGATGCGGTCGGCGAGCAGTCCATAGTCGTGGCGCGCGGCCGCCCGCTCTTTGGCATCGGCATCTCTAAGCACCGATCCGTCGCGCGTGTCGACCAGCAGCATCTGGCCGGGGCCCAGGCGGCCTCGCTCTACCACGCTGCTCGGGGCCATCGTGACGACACCTGCCTCCGACGCGGCGGCCACCAGTCCGTCGCGCGTGCGCTGCCAGCGCAACGGACGAAGGCCATTGCGGTCGAGCGCGGCACCGACCACCACGCCGTCGCTGAATGCGATTGCGGCGGGACCGTCCCATGGCTCGAAGCGGATCGATTGGTAGCGGTAGAAATCGCGCACTGCCGCAGCGAGATCGCCGCGCCCTTCCCATGCGTCTGGGACGAGGCTCATCAGCGCCTCAGACACTTCCCAGCCGCGCTGCACCAGCAGCTCGAGCGCGTTGTCGAGCGACGCCGAGTCCGATCCTTCCGGCCACACCACGCCGCGAAGCTCAGGCTCGAGCTCTGCCTCGCGCGCCCTCATCCATGCGCGGTTGCCCGTGATGGTGTTGATCTCCCCGTTGTGCGCCAGCAATCGGAACGGCTGGGCGTTGCGCCAGTCCGGCATCGTGTTGGTGGAGTAGCGCTGGTGGAAAACCGCGAGCCGGCTCTCGCACGTCTCGTCGCGCAGGTCGAGATAGAAGTCGGCGAGCCGCGTGCCCGCCATCAGCCCCTTGTAGACGACAGTCCGGCTCGAGCAGGACGGCAGGTACATGCGCACCGATTCCTCTGAGGCTCGTCGCTCGGCACGCCGCCGTGCGAGGTAGAGCCTTTGTTCCCATTCGATGGGCTCGAGGTCGGGCTTGGCGATCAGCCCGTGCCAGATAGACGGCATCGTTGCGCGGGCGCGCTCGCCGAGGCTGTCCCGATCGACCGGCACCGCTCGCCAATCCTCGAGCGTCAAGCCGGTGCTTTCCAGTGATTCGGCCACTATGGTTCGTGCCCGCTCGTCCCACTCAAAGAGGACTGCCACCGCGAACTCACCGCCGA
>WNFA01001217.1_pt1 | contig 20906 bp, 18 predicted proteins | sample 5400481 | NCBI WGS metagenome assembly WNFA01 (sample SAMN13153340, study PRJNA577476) | soil metagenome | isolation source: 120 cm saprolite under Douglas fir tree site 2 hole 1 replicate 2 | place: USA:California | collected 2015-04-18
GCCCGGAAGCGCAAATATTCCAACAGACCAAAGGCGGCACAGCCGATGTCAGATCTTGATGATGTGCCCCCCTTGCGCGAGGCTTTGCAAAACTATAGTGAGAAAGCATTTGATTGGCACAAGCGGCAGGCAACCTTACATCATGAGTATCAGGCTGATCGAAATATCTTTGATGATTACAATATCTGGGCATTACTCGTGAAGGAGACTATGCTGGGTGGCTTGAACGATGAGCAGCGTCGAGAAGAGTTTGCTTTACAGGCAGCGTATGTTGTCTTTATCCGGTTGCTCCTGATTCGTGTCTGCGAGGATAAAGGTATTTTCCCTGGCCGGTTCATCTCAGATGGAGGGTTAAAACACTGGCAAGAGGATATTGAACGGTATTTTGTCTTCGCCACAGGGAATCCCTATGATCCGCTATTGGATATGGCCTATGCGAATGCTCAGAATATCTATGCCCATTTCTTTACCGGGCGCGAACTTTTCAACTGGTATCGTCTCGACCGTCAGCATTTTGTAATGGCTCTCCATCGACTGAGCCGTTTCAATTTTGAAGGCGTTGACTCGGATATCATTGGCACAATCTACAACACCTATGTTAATCGCAAAGAAAAACGTGAGAAAGGGCAATATTATACGCCTCCAGCGATTGTGAACTATATCCTGGATTCTGTTGGCTACACTGGTACAGCAATGATCGGTTCTAACAAACGCCTGATTGACCCTGCATGTGGTAGCGGTTCATTCCTGGTTACAGCGGCCAAGCGTTTCGTCGCAGCCTATAAGGGGGCCAGTGGAAGAATAGATGACCCGGTAGCAGTGCTGGATCGCTTGCAGCAGAACCTGTTTGGCTTCGATCTTAACCCTTTCGCCTGTTACCTCGCTGAAGTAAACCTGCTGATACAGGTGCTTGACCTGGTCAAACTGGCACACGATGAGAGTAAACGACCAAAGATAGAACGCTTCCATATTTACAATGTTGATGCACTTGCTCGCCCCACCGGCAGGTATTACTACACGCATTTCAACACCTTGCTGGCAGAAGAAAACGATATGGTCGAGCAGATCAAGAGCCGCGCGCCGGATACACCTTTTGCCAATGGTTTTGCCTTTGTCGTCGCAAATCCACCGTATGGAGCTACACTCAGCGATGAGTATAAGGATACGTTGCGCTCTGAATGGGCCGATGTCTTCTATGGTCAGCCCGATACCTATACCTTTTTCCTCAAGCTTGGTCTCGAACTACTGGCAAGCAATGGAAGTCTTGGGTTTATTACGCCAAATACCTATCTGATGGGCAAAAACACTGCCGCTTTGCGTAGTAAGCTACTTACTATGGGACGGATTGAGCAGATTGTAGACCTACCGCAGGGTATCTGGCCTGATGCAAATGTGGATTGTGTGCTGCTATTCCTAGCTGCAGAAATCGACGAAGGTAAATGCAGGTTACAACAGGTTCAAATCAATTCATTGGGATTGCGTGAAACTCTGGACAAACTTACCGAGAGAGCTTGGGCTGAAACCTTGATACAACAACAGTCACGCTGGATGGATGATCCAAAACATGAGATCACTATTCGCCATGATAGATTGTTACAACAGATCGTTGATATTTGCCAGATTTCGACTAATGGTGGTGCCAAAACAAAGACCTTGCGGTTAGGTGACATTACAGAAAGTACTCAAGGGATAATTCCATATACGACACAAGAAGAAGGGAAAAAGAATACTTACATTAAGCCTCGCAGGGAAGTTCCTCCTGCTGAGACTGATTGGAAACCATTACTTGATGGTAGCGGATTCGTTGGTCGATACGAACTGCGTTGGGGGACTAAGCGACCTTATCTAAAGTATGGCAATTGGCTGGGTCGTCCACGTGAATCCAAGTTTTTCGAATCACCCAAATTGCTTGTGCAGGATATGCGTAATCGTGCGCTTAAGCGGCGCCTGGTCGCAACATTCGACGATCAAAAATTTTACAATCGGCACAATTTCAGTGATATCATTGCGAAGGACGCGAAGTTTGATCTTAAATACATTCTAGCTCTCTTTAATTCTTCTCTGCTGAACTATTGGTTTGCGCGCCAGTTTGATAATGTCCATATCAACCCTTCATACTTTCGTCAATTGCCTATCTACCCTGCTGATTCTGCAGCACAGGCAGTTTTGGTAACGCTGGTAGATGCTATCTCAGCAAAACATGCTGAACTAAACAAATTCAGAACGCAAGGCTACATAATCAGGCAGCAACGTAATGGTAATACTCTGATAGAGGTATCATACGATACCCTGCTGAGTGTGCTTCAGTCAGCACACCCCAATTTTCCAACTCTGACTCTCTTCGATGCCCTGGCGATAGGATTATTCAGCATCCCTGAACGTTGTGATCTTCAAGCAAGCATCAGTAGTAATATCTATATTCCAGACAGATATCCTACAAGCCTTGTGCTACACCACAACAAGCTCTGGTTTGAAGTGCCAGACGATGATGTAAGGCGCTATCTTCGCAACTACCTGAGTCGTCCACAGTGGCGTGGCAAAACGTGGGATGATCTCAAAAACAAAGCACTAATTCCTGAAGGCCCTGCTACACTGCGAACTTTCTTTGCTGCCGAAGCGCAGCAGATTAGCCATATTGGGGCGCTTCTTGAGGAGATAAAACGAATAGATGGGGAGATTGATGAACATGTGCTCGACCTGTATGGCATAACGAATCCGGCGGATAGGCAACGTATTCTGGGTAGTGCACCAGTGGAAGAAGAGGAAATAGAAAACGAAGACGAAGAGGCGATTACTCCCCCCATGGATATTGCTTAGCGTGGCTGCCAGTTATGCTTGCGGTAAATCTCCAGCGTCTGCTGGTCGCCGGGCACATAGCTTACCATCGAATAGCTGTTGATGCCGGTGAAGACCGTTGTCGCCGTGCGCAGTGTCAGGCGGCCAAGCTCGCTATGTTGTACCTGGAAGACAAAGGAGGGCGCGGGTTTGCCCTCGGGATACGTCGCGGAGGCTATGCGCCGGAACTCCGGCAGCGTGCGTAAATGCTTCCAGAGTTCTTTATACTCTGGCAGGTGGGTAAGGGTACGCGTATTGTACTGAAAATCGCTTACCAGGCGGTGGGCCAGGTTCTCCCAACCATGAAAATGGCGGCGGCGGCGCGCATCGAAGACGAGCTCCAGGAGGTGCAGTTTCTCACCTCTTGCTATCTCTTCTAACTCTTCCTGTATCTCGAAAAGCGTAATCGCTGCCTCGTTCCAGGAATGCAGGAACCAGAGCCGGTCAAGCGAATGGGCCGGGTAAGAGGTGTTGTGGACAAGCAACCTTGCCAGATGCCCAAGGCCAAGCAATCCACTCTCGGGCTGTTCATCGTCGATATACCGGCCCGTCAGGTCGGTGAAGGCTGAATAGAACAGCCGTTTTTCCTCTCCCTGCAGCTCGAGTGCGCGAGCGATGCCCTGTGCCACGCGCGGCGATGGGTTGCTGCGCATGCCTGCCTCTAGATGATAGATGTAGGTGCGTGAGAGGCGCGTAGCCTGCGCGAGCTGTCCTTGCGAGATACCCCGCCGCTGCCTCTGTTGAGTCACCATTTGCGCAAAAGTGGATAGATTGATTACACTCATCTTATCCAGTCCTGGCACCCACGAGGGGGCACTAATCCTCCCCCGGAGGGTGCTCCACTACATTTCCTCGCCCTTTCGTATGAGTTTGTTAGCTATATGCTTATTATGCCTGAAATTTTGTTAGCTGGCAACGTGTTATTCTAAGTAGTAGCACTATATAATTCGTTTATATAAAGTGTTTTCGCTGTTGTCGTAGCTCAGAGAGGAGCTATAACGAAATGTCTGACCCATCGGTAAACCCTCTCGTCGCTTCTGCCCGCCCGTGGATAGACCATTATGAGCAGGGTGTTCCTACCGAACTTACAGTTCCAAATCATCCCCTGACATGGCTGCTGGATAGAACGGTGAGCCACTACCCAGGGCATATTGCTTTCATCTACTACGGGACAAAGCTGAGTTATGCCCAGTTTTCTTCTCTGGCTAACCGCTTTGCCACCGGATTACAGCGCCTGGGAATCAAAAAGGGTGATCGTGTCGCCATTGCCTTACCAAATATACCACAGTATCCGATAGCCTTTTACGGTGCGCTGCGTGCCGGCGCGGTGATCGTGCCAACGAATCCGCTCTACACTGAACGGGAGATGCAACATCAACTGGCCGATTCTGGGGCGCGTTTTATCGTGATGCTCGACATGTTCTACCCGGTTGTACGTGCAGTGCATACGAATACCGCGTTGGAGCAGATCATTCTAACCAGTCCCGCCGATTTTCTACCACCGATGTTACAAAGGCTCTATCCCCTGACCCAGGTGCGTGCCAGGCACCCGGAGCCTCAGCTGACCGAGAAGGAACTACACCAGGACGAGATGCTGCACACCATGAGTGCCATGCTGGAGTCCCACACAAAGGGTGGAATAGAGGTGTTCAACCTGCCAGTGCAGGCATCTGGCGCTGACCTGGCCGTGCTCCAGTATACAGGAGGGACGACAGGACTTTCTAAGGGTGCAATGCTAACGCACCGTAACCTGCTGGCTAATGCGCTGCAGACGCGGAGCTGGATTCCCAATGCACGTGATGCTGAAGAAGTGACACTGTGCGTGGCTCCGTTCTTCCATGCGTATGGCATGACCGCCGGCATGAATCTCTCGATTCTGGCTGCTGCGACGATGGTACTTTTGCCACAATTCAGGGCGAAGGAAGTAATCAAGGCCATTGGGCGTTACCATCCAACGCAATTGCCAGGTATTCCCACGATGTACGTGGCGATTATGCGCGAAGTGGGCAAGCACGCCGAGGCCTTGCGCTCGATCAAGTACTGTATCAGTGGCGCTTCTGCCTTACCCGCCCAGGTGCGCATAAACTTCGAGAAGATGACCGGTGGGAAGCTGGTTGAGGGATACGGACTGAGCGAGGCGGCGCCGGTGACACATTGCAATCCGCTGAATGGGGACTTTCGCGAGGGCAGTGTTGGCCTGCCATTGCCGGGAGTGGAAGCGGCGATCATGGACCAGGAGACAGGTTCGCTCTTGTCAGCCGGTGAGGAGGGTGAGATTGTAGTGAAAGGCCCGAATATCATGCAGAGCTACTGGAATCGCCCGGAAGAGACGGCTGCAATCTTCAAGAACGGCTGGATGCGTACAGGCGATATTGGGAAAATGGACAAGGACGGCTACTTTTACGTCGTGGATCGTGTCAAGGACATGATTATCGCCAGTGGTTTTAACGTCTATCCGCGTGAAGTTGAAGAGGTCTTGTACCAGCATCCCGCTGTGGAGGAGGCAGCGGTGATAGGAGTTCCTGACGAGTATCGCGGCGAGACAGTAGCTGCCGTCATCGTCTTGAAGCACGGATTTGAGCCATCGGAAGAGACTCGCGAGGATATACTTGCATATAGCAGGAAGAATTTGACTCCGTACAAAGTACCCAAAATAGTGATATTCCGTGAGAGTCTACCAAAGTCGCTCATCGGCAAAGTGTTGAAAAGAGAGTTGCGAGAGACAATCAAGCGGTAATGATGATCACCACGTTTAAATGTTGAAAGTGGGTGCCCTCGTGGTTGCCCGGAGAGGAGAAAGCATTTTACATGTCAACAACTGTGAAACCGACGGAGGCCGGTACAGCCTTCCTCACGACACCGGTGAGTGAGAGCGCCGATAAGATTTTTACGTTTGAGCAGCGCGACGAGGAGCAGCGCTGGATTGCAGAGTCCGCTGCAACATTTTTGCGGCGCGAAATCCTGCCGCATGTAGAGGCTATCGATCACCAGGAGCCTGGCCTGATGCCGGGTCTGTTGAAGAAGGCGGGCGAGCAGGGTCTGTTAAGTATGGATGTGCCGGAGGAGTATGGCGGCGCGGAGCTGGGTCTGTTGACCAGCTCACTGGTAGCGTCAGAGTTGCGAGAGGGCTCATTTAGCACAGCTTTTGGGGCGCACACGACGATTGGGACGCTGCCTATCGTCTTCTATGGGACTGAGGCGCAGAAGCAATATTATTTGCCGAAGCTGGCTTCGGGCGAATGGATCGCCGCCTATGCGCTGACCGAGCCGGGCGTCGGCTCCGACGCAATGGGCTTATCCACCCGTGCGGAGCTTGCGGAAGATGGCAAGTATTACATCTTGAACGGCACGAAGCAGTGGATCTCGAATGCAGGCTTTGCCGATGTGATGATCGTGTTTGCGCGAATCGGCAATGAGAGGCCTTCAGCCTTCATCGTCGAAACCACCTGGCCGGGTATCTCGACGGGTGCTGAAGAGCGCAAGATGGGTATCAAAGGCTCTTCTACGCGCCAGGTCTACTTTGAGAATGCCAGGGTTCCGGTAGAGAATCTACTGGGAGAGATTCACAAAGGCTACAAGATCGCCTTCAACATCCTCAATATTGGGCGTTTGAAGCTGGGTGCAGGTGCCGTGGGTGGAGCACGTGGCGCACTAGACCTGGCTGCTGCCTATACCACGGAGCGCAAAGCCTTTGGTAAATTCCTGCATGAGTTTGGCTTGATTAAAGAGAAGCTGGCCCGCATAGCTGCTGCGGCCTATGCTGCCGAGAGCGAGGTCTTCCGCACCGCCGCCAATATCGAACAGGCGCGGCGCAGCGCCGGCGACAATACCGAGGCCGCTTTTAAAGCCATCGAAGAGTACGCCGTCGAAGCTTCCATCGCCAAGGTGCAGGGCAGCGAGGTAATGGCGTTCGCCGCCGACGAGGGCGTACAGATCTTCGGTGGGTATGGCTTTATGCAAGAGTATCCCATCGAGAAGGCCTATCGCGATGCGCGTATCCAGCGCATCTACGAGGGCACGAATGAGATTAACCGCATAGTTGCCTCCGGCACCTTGTTCCGCCGCGTCATAGCGGGCAAGATTGACCTGATGGCACGCATCCCCTCGATCGAGGCGCGTGTCAAGTCGGGCCAGGCGCCTGATTTTGCCGGCGAAGCCATTCCGGCTGAATTGCGCGAGGCCGTTAATGCCCTGGAGCGTGCCAAGGATGCGACAATCTACGCGGCCATGCGCATTGCTATGAAGTACATGCAGGCGCTTGAGCAGGAGGAGGAGTTCATCGAGTACCTGGCCAACTTGTTGATCGACCTGTACGCTGTCGATAGCGCGCTGGCTCGCGCCACGCAAGCTGTACGCCGGGGGGATGCAAACAGCGCAACCCATGTGAAGCTGGCACAACTGGCAACGTGGCTAGCCTTTTCGCGAATGCGCTCAAACCTCGATCAGATGATTATGACCAACATGGACGAAGACCGCGTGGAGAAGGAACTCGCCCTTGTGCGCGCCTATGTTGGTGACTACCTGGTGAACGGCGTGACGTTGCAGCGCGAAGTGGCTGCTATCGTAGTTGAGAAACAGGGATATCCCCTGTAAAGGAGAATTAATACATGGCAGAAGCAGTTATAGTTAGCGCGGTACGCACTCCTATCGGGCGTGCCAACAAAGGCGTGCTCAAAGACGTGCGCTCCGATGACCTTGCCGCTATTGCAGTGAAGAGCGCCTTAGAGCGCGTGCCAAGTTTGGACCGTTCCTTGATTGAAGATGTAATTATCGGCTGTGCCTTCCCTGAAGGCGAGCAGGGTATGAACCTGGCTCGTCTGGTTGGAGCGCTCGCGGGCATACCGGAGACCGCGGGCGGCGTCACCGTCAATCGCTTCTGCGCCTCGAGCCTGCAGGCCGTGAACATGGCTGCCCAGAATATCATGCTGGGCCTGGGCGATGCCTTTGTGGCTGGCGGGATTGAGAATATGTCGCGGGTACCGATGGGCGGCTTTAACCCCAGCTTCAACCCGCGCCTTGTCAAGCCTCGCGAGGGCGAGAAAGTGGATTCGCCTTATCCTCCAATCGAGCTGGAGTACGGCTACTGGAGCTATATCCCTATGGGCTTAACCGCGGAGAACCTCGCGCGTGAATATAACATCAGCCGTGTGGAGCAGGATGCTTTCGCGCTGCGTAGTCACAGGCGTGCTATCGCAGCCACTGAAAGCGGCGTTTTCGCGCGCGAAATCGTGCCTGTTCCACTACCCAACGGCAGCTTGATGGAAATCGACGAGGGTCCCCGCCGCGATACCTCGATGGAGAAGCTGGCTGCGCTTGAACCGGCCTTTACTAAGGGTGGGACAGTTACCGCTGGCAACTCCAGCCCGCTGAATGACGGCGCTGCCGCCGTTGTGCTGATGTCGGCGGAGAAAGCGCGTGACCTGGGGATTACACCGCTGGCGAAAGTGCTGACGATGGCCGTGGCGGGAGTGAGGCCCGATATCATGGGCATTGGCCCTGTGCCCGCGATGAAGAAAGTCCTGCAGCGTTCCGGTATGCAACTGGGCGATATCGATATCATCGAACTTAACGAAGCATTTGCCGCCCAGTCCCTCTCCGTAGTCAAGGCTATGGGGATCGATGAAGAGAAACTCAACCCACACGGCGGCGCGATTGCCCTTGGTCATCCCCTGGGTTGCAGCGGTGCGCGCATCATCGCCACGCTGATCAACGATTTGCAGACCCATGACAAGACGTTTGGTATTGCCACGCTCTGCATAGGTGGAGGTCAGGGCCTGGCAACGATCATCGAAAGGATGTCGTAGCCATGTCGTACCAGATCCGTAAGGCTGCTGTGCTCGGCGCCGGCGTGATGGGGGCAGCAATTGCCGCCCACCTCGCCAACGTTGGCATTCCCAGCCTGCTGCTTGATATCGTGCCGCCGGACGCAGGCGCAGACCGCGATAAAGTCGCGCGTATAGGCCTGGAGAAGATCGTTAATGCGCGACCCGCCGCATTCTATAGCAAGAAAGCTGCCAGGCTGATCACGGCCGGCAACGTCGAGGATGACCTGGCTGAGCTTGGCCAGGTCGATTGGATCATCGAGGCCGTAGTAGAGCGGTTAGATATCAAGCGCCCGCTTTATGAGAAGATGGAGCGGGTGTTGAGTCCTGGCACAATTATTACTTCGAACACTTCAGGACTGCCTGCTCACATGCTCATAGAGGGGCGCAGTGAAGCTTTCCGGCGTAACTTCTTAATTACCCACTTCTTCAACCCGGTGCGCTATATGCGCCTGCTCGAACTGGTTCCATGCGTTGACACCGCCCCAGAATTGATGCAGTTCGTGCAACAGTTCTCGACCGAGGTGCTTGGCAAGGGCGTTGTGCTGTGTAAAGACACGCCGAACTTCATTGCCAACCGTATAGGTATTTATGGCTTCCTGTCAACGCTCCATCGCGTGCTAAACGAGGGCTACAGCGTCAGTGAGGTAGACACTATCCTGGGGCCGAGTATGGGGCGTCCCAGGTCCGCCGTCTTTCGTACCGCTGATCTGTCAGGGTTGGATACAACAGTACACGTTGCCGACAACCTTTATGAGAATGCGCCCGGCGATGCAGAGCGCGAAACATTCCGCGTACCGGAGGTGATACGCGAGATGATTCGCCGTGGCTGGCTGGGCGAGAAGAGCGGGCAGGGTTTCTATAAGCGCGTCAAGAATGCAGGCGGCGAATCGACAATCCTGGAGCTGAATCTCAAGACGCTGGAATACGAACCGCAGCAGAAGGTGCGTTTCCCGTCGATTGGCGCCGCACGCAGCATCGATGACCCCCTACAGCGCATGCTTACGGTGCTGGCAGCGGATGACCGCGCCGGGCAATTAGCGCGGGAAACGACGGCGGATTCACTGGTGTATGCTGCCAAAATTACTCCAGAGATCGCCGGGAGCATCGTTGACGTTGACGAGGCCATGCGCTGGGGCTTCAATTTCGACGCGGGCAGCTTTGAAGTGTGGGATACACTCCTGCAACATCCCGATGTCTTGCAGAAAGTGCTACAAGCTCGTGGCGATTCCGGAGCATTGCCCGAGCTGGTGACTCGTGTAAAAAGCGCAGGACAGAGTACATTCTATACAGGTATTCCAGGGAAGCGCGCGTACTTCGATTTTCATACGAACGTGTATAAGCCTGTTCCTGAACCCGAGGGCGCTATTTCACTCGCGGCTGCCAGGGCAGCTAACAAGGTGATACGTGACAATGGATCGGGGGCATTGATCGACCTTGGTGATGGCGTGGCCTGTGTTGAGTTCCATACCAAGATGAACACTATCGACGAGGGCATCATTGAAATACTCCACTACGCAGTTGAGGAGGGCCAGAAGCAGTTCCGCGCCATTGTGATTAACAATGATGCGGCGAACTTCTCAGCCGGCGCTAACGTAATGCTGGTGTTGATGGCAGCCAGGTCGGGTGAGTGGAAGCTATTGGAGACGTCACTGAACGGCCTGCAGCAGGCTCACCAGTTGCTCAAATACAGTCCCATTCCCGTGGTCGCGGCTCCCTCCGGCCAGGCTTTGGGCGGTGGCTGCGAGATCGTCATGCATGCCAACCATGTTCGTGCTCACGCGGAGTCATATATTGGCCTGGTCGAAGTCGGACTTGGATTGATACCTGCCGGCGGGGGCTGTAAGGAACTACTGGTGCGCCTGGGAGCTACCTTGGAGAATCAGCTAGCCAGAAAGACAGGTGGACCATTTACACCATCGCGCCGCGCCTTTGAAACCATAGCCTTTGCCACCGTTTCCACCAGCGCTGTAGAGGCGCAGGACTTGCGCTTCTTGCGCAAGAGCGATGCGATCACTGTCAACCGGGACTTGTTGTTGCGTGATGCAAAGGCTGACGCGGTCCGCCTGGCCGAGGCACGCGAAGCTGGCAAGTGGCAACCGGCACAGCCTCCTCTACTGCTTTTACCTGGACCAGGCGCTCGCCTGGTGCTGGAGCAGCAGCTTGAAAATCTGCTGCTTACAGGCAAGATCAGTGAGCATGATGCCGTGGTTGGGCGCTACCTGGCCCGGGTTGTGACAGGGGGCGAATGTTCGCCCATCACGCCGGTTACAGAGCAGCAAGTGCTTGACCTCGAGCGGGAGGCATTCCTGAGCCTCTGTGGCATGGAAAAGTCGCAGGATCGCATACAGGCCCTTTTGACGACGGGCAAACCTCTGCGCAATTAATACTGGGGCGGAGGCGGCGCACACCGCATCACCTCCGCCTTTCATATTACCAATCACACTCCCCAAAAGTACTACTTGTTACTCAGTTCCAAAATATGCCTGTCATGCATATCTCTGTGTATAAATGTGCGTACAAATGTTAAAAATGGGTATTTAACGTGAAATACAAGCCAGATATCAAAAAAAAGGTATTAAAGCACTGGACAAGAGCGGTAATATCGTGCATACTAGAGAAGAGCTTATTTCTGATAACTTGTGCAAACAAGTTATATACATTGTACAGACATCTTCTCATTGTCTGTCATTGTTTAGCCCGAACACTTTATATTTGTGTGAACCGTGAAAAACTCGAATACAGCAACGAGAAGGAGAGGGGAGCCATGCTTGGAGCTGAAGAACACGGTAGCGAAGTGGCAAGATTGCTTTTGCGGATAAGCCAGGAATACGAAGCCGCGCACCGTGGCCTGACCGGACTTGCTTTCGGAACGTCAAAACATGAGTTCATTACTGCTAAGATGGAGAATATGGGGCAGCTCCACAGCGAGTTAGAGTCAATTGTAGGTGATAAAGCCATTGCGCTGATTGCAGATACCCTGGAAAGCCTCTGATAACGCTTCTAAACGAGCTATAAGCATTGAGGTACAGGGCGCTGAGAGTGCTTCACTTTGTTGTCTCATCAAAAAGGGATATGTAGCCGGGCAGGCGACTTGTCCCTTTTTCGTTGCCAACATAAAACGCCTCTTTATATTTTCTATAAAGAGGCGTTTTATGTTGTACAAGGCCAGGAGCGTTGTTATCCCCTGGCCGGAGTCTATGCCAGGACTTCTTCTAAGGCTACGATATGCATGTCGAAGTAGCTGACCGGAGCGGGATTCGGCCGATTCCATACACCGGTAACTACGAATTCTGTTTCCTCGCTAACAAAGGTATCCTGGTCAATTAGGCATTGCTCGTCGTCCAGGAAACATTGCAGCCAGTTAGTGATATCTTCCCCATCAAGTAAAGGTGCGCCCTCACTCACGAACCATTCAGCAATACCTTGAAGGTAGAAGCGGAAGTCTTTAGAAAGGGGATATTGCCGCACAATACGATAGCTTTTCTCCTGAACCTCTTGGTAGCCTGCAGCTTGAAGGTATCCTGCAAGCTTCGAGCCAACCCAGCTATCCTCGAATGCAAAGCTGGCAAATGTTCGCAGTTGCTCCCAGCACTCACGCGCCTCGAAGACACGCGTTTGCAGCCCCGGATCGATATTGTGAAATCGCATGGTGCCAAAGTCAATATCTTTAATCACCAGGCGTCCGCCAGGGACAAGGTAGCGGCCCATAGCAGCAAATGTTGAAATAGGATCGGGAAGATACTGGCTGACATTTGCGCTAAAGATGATATCCACGGTTCCAGGTGGTACCGGCAGCTGCTCCAGGGTGCTACGCTTGTACTGTACCATCCGTTGATACCACTTCCCATGACTGCGCCGGTTGGCGGTCACCAGGGACTCTGTGGAGATATCCACTCCTAGAATACGCCCTTGGAGACCGGTGGCGCGAGCCAGCAGAGGAATCCACAGGCCTGGACCACAACCGGCATCGACTACATAGCTACCACGTTTTAACTGAATGTCCCGGATCATCTGTTCGCGTTCAGTTGCTTTACTGAGATGGTGTCTTTCTAGCCACTCTATCGCGTTAAGGGGCAAACCACTTTCATTGACGTGAATTACGTTGTTTACTGCCATTACACTTCCTCATCTTCCCTTCATGCATTACGCAGCATTAAAGGTAATATTTAAGATGATAGAAGTATAACATGCAAAGATAGCAAATTACAATCATTTACAAACAAATGTAATACTTTCCTGGCTACATGTAATATAAAAATTGGTATCATGGTTATACAGTGTAAAACTTCTCGATAGCTTTGACATTCTCTTGCACCTGCTTGCCTAAACCGGTATACTCTAGGCTGAAAGTAAATCAAATCAGTGAGTGACATATGCAAGGAGGCTTGTGCGTATGCAGTCCTCTAGCCAGCAGCCAACAGGAGAGCCTGAGCAGGAGAGAAATGAGATAGGGCAGGCATCATCGCCGTTCTACGAGTTTCCGGCGGAAAGTACTCTGCCCCAAGATGCCCCTCAACCGGCACAAGCCGCGCAACAAAACCCGGGGATTCCAGGCCTGGATCAGCCACCAGTCGAGCACGGGTTGGTTTATCCACCGCCTCCATCTTTTTATCAGAACATGCAGGCACCACCTGTTCATCCTGCTTTACCTGCTCAACCGGCGGCAAATGCGCCAGGCACATTTGCCCCTCCAGAACTGCGAGGACAGTTCTACCCGGGAGGTTGGCCAATTCCTCCTTACGCACCTGTCCAGGTGCAGCCGCCAGTGAAGAGGTCGTATAAGTGGGTGTGGATTATTGTTACTGTAATCATTGCCGCTCTTCTCATCAGTGGTGGGTTCTGTGCATGGGCATTCTATACTCTTTTCAATACCACCTTCCAGCAGGCAACCAGTTCTATGAATGTAGTAAATGACTACTTTCAGCATGTACAAAGTCAGGGCTACGAAAATGCCTATCGTGACTTGCAAATCAATGGACTGACACAGAATGACTTTCTTGCACAGGCGCAAGCAAGCGATACCCGAAATGGGTCCGTCATTTCTTATACTGTTGAGCAACCAGCGCCTGTTTCCGGCAATTTATCTGAGTGGAGATATACGGTAGACGTTAAACGAACGAAGACCTCGTATCCTGTGCTGCTCACTGTCCAGGAAATAGGAGGGAGCTGGAAGATCACCTATATCGATAGGTATTGACCAGTCATTGCAGGTGCGCACACGAATTAAGGGCTGGAGAGAATTTTTCCAGCCCTTTATAGTCTCTGGCTTAGCAGAGATTGGTCATTATTACATACAATGCATAATTAATCAGCGTTCAGAAAAGAGAGGTCGGCTTGCTCATGGCAATCGCTATAGTTGGCATGCGGATCTCGCTGCCGACGCAGGCGCGAAGATCTTCGCGGTAGAATCGCCAGGTGCTGCCTACTTTATGGCCATTAAGCTGTCCAGACCACATGAGACGATAGAGGGTAGAGCGGCTTACCCGCAGGTAGCTCATAGCCTCTTTGAATGTTAGAAGGACATCATCCTGGATCACTTGCATAACCATGTAAATTCTCTCCTCGATGCAGTTTGGTGTGCTTGACACTAAAAACAAGTGCTGAAAGTTGTATCAGGTGATACAAATAATTGTCTCACCGCATGTTATAGTAACCAATGTTGATACGGTTTTGTGTTGAGGATTAGTTATGATTTGGTTAAGGTTAGCCCATCCACGGTTGGATATTCATTACCAGCTCTTTACACAAGCCAGCTCGTAACAAAGGACAAATCCGCACCCGCGCAATGATGCGACTCAGGCGCCTGCGCGAAATCGCCCCCCGGCCCCACAATTTTGCCCTCCGGCATGGTTCACGCTCCTTTCAAGAGCACGAAGATGTCTCTTGCCGGGACATCTTCAGGATAGCTATAATCCAAAGGAGGGATACCATGGCAAACGAAGAACATTTCAGTGTACTTAAACAAGGTACAACTGCCTGGAATACGTGGAGAAATCAACATCCACCGCTGCAACCCGACCTCAGCGATACCAACCTCAGCGATACCAACCTCAGCAATGCCGACCTCACCAGTGCCGATCTCACCAGTGCCAACCTCAGCGAAGCCGACCTCAGCAATAGCAACCTCACCGGCGCCGACCTCACCAGTGCTGACCTTACCGGTGCCAACCTCACCGGTGCCGACCTCAGCAATGCCAACCTCGTCTTAGCATACCTCACCGGTGCCAACCTTACCGGTGCCGATCTTAGCAATGCCAACCTCGGCAGTGCCGACCTCAGCGGTACCAACCTCGGCGGTGCCAGGCTCGGCGGTGCCGACCTCAGCGGTACCAACCTCAGCAATGCTGACCTCAGTAATGCCAATCTCTTCGCAGCCAACCTCGTCTTAGCCAACCTCACCGGTGCCAACCTCACCGGTGCCAACCTCACCGGTGCCGATCTCAGCAATGCCAACCTCTTCGCAGCCAACCTCTTCGCAGCCAACCTCGGCGGTGCCAACCTCGGCGGTGCCAACCTCGTGGGAACAAATCTCAGAGAAGCTACCCTTACCGAGTGCCGGATTTATGGCGTATCCGTTTGGGACATAAACCTGACAGGAGCACTACAGAACAACCTGGTCATCACACCCGAAGATGAGGCTAACATCGCTGTTGATAATCTTAAGATCGCTCAATTCCTCTACCTGTTACTAAACAACAAGGAAATTCGCGATGTCATTAACACCATCACAACGAAAGTTGTCCTCATTCTCGGTTGCTTCACCCCAGAACGAAAGGCTACCTTAGATGCAATCAGGAACGAACTGCGCACACAAGATTATGTCCCTATCCTGTTCGATTTCGACCACCCCGGCAGCCGAGATATTACAGAAACGGTAACGACATTGGCTCGACTCGCGCGTTTCATTATCGCCGATCTCACCGGTGCCAGGAGCATCCCCCAGGAGCTAGCATTCATCATTCCCGCCTTTCCATCAGTGCCAGTCCAGCCACTCTTACTTAGCTCACAGAGCGAATACGGCATGCTCGAGCACTTCACAAAATTCCCCTGGGTTCTTCCTGTCTATAAGTATTCCGACCTTCCCCATCTACTTACCTCTTTTAAAAAACGGGTCATTGACCCCGCTGAGCAGAAAGCCCAGAAGCTAGCACAACCTTAGCGGCTTTGGATATTCATTACCAGCCGTGCTCTAGAAGCGCATCGAGGACTTTTACCTCGCATGATACCGGGTAAATGCTCATACAGATTGCTTCTTTGAGGCGTTCTATCGCCTGGGCATCACTGGGCTGTGCCATAGCGACAGTGAGGCGATTGTGATCACGGCCAACGGGTGCGCAGCGCAACTCAAGCGCCAGCTGGTGTGGGATAAGATGTTTCAAGCGAGGAGGTAATTGGGTCGGTAATTGCATAAATGGAATGCCGCTGCCGCGTGCAGTGGCAAGCAGCGCATCGTTATCGCTATCCTCGAAACAATGAAAGTCTAGCGCTTTTGGAAGACTGGCAGGCCTGGTACCCCGCAGTTGTGTCGTTACAGCCGGACGCAGGGTTAACCTGTGTGCGATGAAGCCGGTATGGTAAAGCAGGTCTTCCAGGGAAGCACCTGGTTTGGGATAAGAGCCAATTCCCAGCAGAATCTCTGTTTCTCGTTTCAACGGCGGGATAACGGTCTCTGATTGCAGGAGACTGATACTATGATAGACCCGCTCCAATATGCTATGCGCTCCCTCATGGTCAACATCGGGTAAAATGATGGCCACTCCGGTACCTGCATGTACCAGAATCCTGTCATCAGTCCTGATGATGCGACGCACATTCACAAGCACTTGTTCCAGGAAACTGGAAGGCGCGTGGTAGCGATGCCGTTTGTGTAATATGGCTGTTTTTGGTGCAATATGGATGTGCTCGAGTTGTGAAATATGCAGCAGCAATAGGCTGAGAGGTGTCGAGCGCGGAAAAAAGTCGTTCAGTACAGCACGCAGGTGGCGGTTCATTTCCTGAGTAGCTGGCGTCAACCGGGTGATCTGCCCGGAATCTTCCCCGTCTTCCTGCACATTCCAGGGTGCTTCATGCAGCTTCGAGAGTGGCAGGCAGGTGCACTGCTCGGCTGCGGAGCTATCAATATAGCTCAATACAGGGTTTAGTACCCTTCTTTCTTCGTGTTTCATCTGCAATTGCCTTCGGCGCGTAATCGGGATAATGGCTTATGAAGGTGATTATAGTATCGAAGAGCTACGGAAATTGTGCAGAGCGTGTTGTGGTATGGTTAAGAATGAGGAGAATCGGTTGAGAAGAAAAGGCTTGCCATGAGCATAGGGAGGGCGATACATGTATCGTCCTCTCCACACCCAAGAGCTTACTGGTCGATGGTGACAGGCGCTGTAAAAGTATATCCTACGCCGGGCACTGTCATGATATACTGCGGGCTGTTGGCATCCGGTTCGACTTTCTGGCGTAAATGGCGTATATGCGTCTTCACCAGGCCAGAGTCACCGGCCTCGTCATATCCCCAGACTCGCTCGATAATCATGTCGGTTGTCAATACCTGCCCTGTGTGTGTGATCAGCAAATGGAGCAGGCGGCTTTCTGTGGGCGTCAGACGTACTTTCGTGCCATCGCGGACCACCTCGTGGCGCATCGCATCCAATGTTACCGGACCGACAGTAACTGCGGAAGAACTGGAGGAACCTTTGGAACTGGTTGAACGACGCATAATAGCCTTGATGCGAGCAAGTAGTTGCCTTGGACTAAACGGCTTGCGTAGATAATCGTCGGCTCCCATCTCTAACCCACGTATCTCGTCATCCTCACGGTCATGCGCGGTGAGAATCAAAACCATGGAATTGGTTTCGCTGCGCATCTGGCGACATACCTCGAAGCCATCCAGCTTGGGCATTTGTACATCCAGGATAACCAGATCTGGTAACGTTTCGCGCCAGCGTTTGATGGCCTGTTCTCCATCAAATGCACGAATGACATCGTACCCATGTCCTTTGAGCCAGTAGCTCAACATATCAACCATGTCGCGGTCATCATCCGCCACCATGATTTTCATTGATGTTCCCTCCTAGCAGACCTGCTTTAAGCTTACCTCGACTAGGACAGGTCTTCTATATTAGTGGCTCTCACTGCTTGTAACGCGATGCATTCGAGGCAGTAACATCATGGTACAATTTGGTGTATATCGGGTCAAAATTATCAATCGTAGGAGCAACAGATGATTACACGTGAGGAATTGCTGGGCTTAGCCCGTGAAGTTGCATTACGGGCACACTGCCCCTATTCACATTTTCGAGTGGGCACCGCCGTGGCAGCGGGCGGAGAAATCTATACAGGGGTAAACATTGAAATATCGAGTTATGGCCTGACGTTATGCGCAGAACGCTCCGCGCTGGCCGCTGCGATATCGGCAGGCGCGGGGCCAATCACCCAGATCGCGGTGGCATGCATCGATGTTTCCCCTCAGGCTTCTCTCAATGAGCGTACTCCTTGTGGCGCCTGCCGCCAATGGATCGCTGACCTGGCGCCTGGCGCAGTCATTTACATCGATGGCGATACGCGTGCTTTTACAATCGAGGATCTACTGCCCTACGCGTTCGGCTTGCAAGCGAACAGGCCGGAAAGCCAAAGCTCATCTCATGCCTAATTTCCCGCTAAGGACGCAGACCTCTCAATCACCGGTCTGGCCGTTTGTGCATCTCACCCCTTGACAAATCGCATACATCTTGTGTACGCTATGATTCCAGGACTTTTGTATGTAAGGCTACATAGAAGTGTGCTACTCCTGGTGCATGGATCGCATCACGGCTTTGAGGAGCTTGTATGCCTGCACGCTCAACCGCATACTACCTGCTGCTTAAACACACCAGCCGGACCGTGGATTCGTACTGCTCATTCCTGGATATTCACCTTTTACGTACCCCACCCTGCTATGTGCAATTGGCTCTGCATCTTGTAGGGGGACGGCGGGCGACCATAAAGGCCCTCCCCACCTCTCCTCACCTCCCTCGCCCCTACGGCAAGGGGATTGCCCCCGCAAGGATGCAAAGCCCGCGATTTGGAGAAGGAGCATGGGCATGCAGGCGCACTTTACCCTCGGTGTTGAAGAAGAGTTTCAAATAGTAGATCGTCAAACGGGCCAGTTAGCTCCGCGCGTCATGACTATTCTGGAAAAGGGCGCCTCTCAATTTGGAGAGAAGATCAAGCCAGAGATGTTACAGTCGGCAGTAGAAGTTGTCACAGATGTATGCCCAAACATTACCGCTGCCCGCCTGGAACTACAAAACCTGCACAGCCTGTTGTTGCGGCTGTTGGAGAAAGAGGGGCTGACGCTCATAAGCGCAGGTACCCATCCCGCCTCGTCCTGGCTGGACCAGCCTCCGACTCCTAATGAACGCTATGCCGAGTTGGAAGAAGAGCTTCAGGATGTTGTACGTGCTATTTTGATCTTTGGCCTGCATGTGCACGTCGGTGTCGAGAGCAATGAGATAGCTATCGCGCTGCTGAATCAGTTGCGTACCTGGATCCCGCATTTGCTCGCGCTCTCTGCAAATTCTCCTTTCTGGTGCGGGCGTTTCACAGGACTCAAGTCGTATCGCTCTATAGTGTGGCGACCTTTGCCGCGCAATGGGGTATCAGAGGTATTTGCCACGTGGAGCGCATACGACGCCTATGTCCAGAGCCTTATTCAGGCCGGGTGTATCGACAACGCCAAGAAAATCTGGTGGGATATTCGCCCCCATCCTTTTTTCAACACTATTGAATTTCGTATTTGTGATATGCCCGCCACGCTTGAGGATACCATTGCCATTGCAGCGCTCTGCCAGGCACTCGTTGCAAAATTGACATAGCTGCATAAACGCGGGATGGCGACGCATGTGCTGCCGGGCTATTTCATCGATGAGAATAAGTGGCGCGTAATACGTCATGGTCTGGATGCGGAGTTCATCGACTTCGTACAGAGCCGTCGCCTCAGCATGCGCGATGCTATTGGGGAGCTGCTGGACTTCGTGGATGATGTGCTGGATGACCTGGGCAGCCGGCGCGAGATCAACTACCTGCGCATCTTGCTTGATGATCCCCAGGGAACGGGGGCAGACCGCCAGATTGCCGTCTATCAACGAACCGGCAGTATCGACGCGGTGACGGAGTTTCTGGTGCAGCAGACAATAGAGGGGCTGCCCATGAATTCATCTATCAGGTAGGTCTTCTGACGAGCTCTGCATGAGTTGTGTCATTTGTGTCATTTGTGTCATTTGTATCGCTTGTATCACATGTATCGTTTGTATATGTGTTACTCACATTTGATGATGAATTCGCCGCGTCACTTCATACCCACAAGTCCTATTTGATTGCTCCTCATGATACAAGATGATATAATCCGAACGGCTAAAATCCTCACTCGCTTAAGATCATGTGCCAGGGTACAAGGCTGAAGGACAAATGGGCAAAAAACTCGCAGTGCTGTTCCTCACATTGACGCTGCTTAGCGGATTCTCGGGATGGTATATCGCCACCGGCATTCGAGCTTACTCTCGCTACCAGCAGAACAGTGAGGAACATTGTGGGGGGCAGTCACCTGTACATATCTGCGTACAGCCTCCGCCTGCCATCTTCAGCGCCTACTACCCCTATTATGTCGCTACCCATGCTAATTTGTTCACTATCAACTACAGTAGCAGCAGCTCGATTACGCTGATTATAAGTGTCAATGTTGCGGAATTTAGCCAGGTGGAGACACATACGGTCAATGCAACGGCCAGCGTGCAATCGATCAGTTTTACGCCGCAACTGTTGAACAGCCAGGCTCTGCGTAAATTGACTTTCGAGGATAACACTTGGCTGCACGTCAGCGTTATCGATGCTGCCAGGCATGTCTATTATGTCAATGATAGCCCGTTGTTGCTGCGTTCGCGCTGGCTGATGCAGTGGATTGCTGCGAACCGCCTGCAGATTGCCGCCTGGGTCACGCCCGACGATCCGGCGGTGATAGCGCTGGTCAGCAGAGCCGCCGCACATTTGCAGTTAGAGCCGGCCACTACCCCGCGTGCGATGATCGGGTACGATAATGGCCGGGCGAGTTCCAGGGCCGTGAGAGACCAGGTTGACGCAATTTTTGATGCCATGCGACTTGATTATCATATACGATATAGCCAGGAGAGAGTTCCATACAGTGGCCCTGGTGATACCAATGTGGCTCTACAGAATATCAAACTGCCAGCAGAGGTGTTGCAACTGCGCAGCGGCATG
>WNFA01003841.1_pt1 | contig 20902 bp, 20 predicted proteins | sample 5400481 | NCBI WGS metagenome assembly WNFA01 (sample SAMN13153340, study PRJNA577476) | soil metagenome | isolation source: 120 cm saprolite under Douglas fir tree site 2 hole 1 replicate 2 | place: USA:California | collected 2015-04-18
GCTGCAGCCCTCAACCGTGTCGCTTCCGCGAAGTCCCTAGTCTCCAGATGTTCCTCGCTGCAAAGTTCGTCCAATACCGGCATCGCTCGATCCGCCTTGGACTGATCGACCAGTGCTCTCGCCAGCAGGAGCTTGCACTCCTGTGCAGTGGTCCCGCGGGACAGCGTGGGCAACAGCACACTGAGGATCTGCTCGGCCTCCAGCGGCGCACCGACTCGCAGCGCTGCTTTTGCCCCAGCCACGGCAACGGGAAGGGCTCGCGCCGGGTCAGCAGCCCTCAGAAAGTGCCAGGCCACCTCGAGGGCTAGTGCCTGGCGGTTCGGCGACAACAGACCCTGGAGCATCTCCCCCACTCGCCGATGGAGGTGCCGGCGTTCAGGGCCGGCCACGGCGTAATACGCCTGCGCCCGGATCAACTCGTTGCGAAACTCGAGCCCACCATGCACCTCGCGGAGCATGCCCTCCTCCATGAGCCGAGCAAGGGCCTCCCCCGCGGCCGTGGCCGAGAGCTCTACTACCGTGTAGAGCGGGAGATCCGCCAGGCGGCGACCGAGCACCGCGGCGAGATCGAGCGCCGCGCGCGTCCGCGCATCGAGCCGTCGCAACTGACGCTCGAACACGGTCGCGATGGCGCGCGGGATGCCGAGGTTCGCGACCGGCTGCGTGTTCAGCGCCTCAAGATCGCTCAGGAGGGAGCTTGATCCGTGCTCCAGCCACTCCTTGGCGAGGAGCTCGAGCGCCAGCGGATTCCCGCGTGCCGCCTGCAGGATGCGCGGCACGGGTACGTCGGCGATGCGACCGTCGGCCTTGGCGACGAGCGCCGCCACGAGCCGCTCGGCGGCGGGCGGCGCCAGCGGTTCCAACTCGAGCGTCTGCAACACGGGAATGGCCGTATCGGCGACCAGTGCGGCTGGTGCCGCGGTCATGCGCAGCTCATTGGACCGGGCGGTGAGGATCAAGAGCAGGCGCGTTTGCGGGAGTTTACGCGCGATCACATTCAAGATGGCGACGCTCGCGTTGTCGGCTGCGTGAATGTCGTCCACCACGAGGACTAGGGGAGTCTCTTCGGTCGTCGCCTCCACGGCCTGGAGAAACGCGGACGCGAGCCGCAGCGGTATCACTTCCGCCGACCAATCGGGCGGCTTCGGTGCACCGGGAAACGCGGCGGCGATATCGGGTGTGACACGCGTCAGTTCGCTCAACGCTTCGGGCGCAGCCCCGCCAATCGTGCGCTGTAGTGTCAGCTGTCGGACCAGCTCGGCGAGCACCGCGAACGGCAGCTCGCGCTCCGCATCGTACGCCTGTGCGCGGGCGATCGCGGCGCCCTCCATCTGACAAGTCGACACGAACGCATTCGTCAGGGTCGTCTTGCCTACCCCGGGGTCGCCGAGGAGCACCATGATCCGCGGCTCGCGCCGCCGCACGTCGAGCCAGGCGTCGTAGAGGCAGGCGAACTCAAATTCGCGGCCGATCAGCGTCTCCGACTTGAACCGCCGCTCGCGGCGCTCCGACACGCGCCCTGCCGCGGGCGGGCGCGGGCCCGCGCCGCGACCCTCGTGCAGCAGATTCGCGATTCGCTCCAGCCCCGCGCTCGGGTTCGCCCCTAGCGCGGCGGCGAGCCGCGTCTTGAAGTGGCTGTACACCAGAAGCGCGGCGGCGCGATCCCCTGCCCACGCGCGCGCCTCGATCAAGCCGCGCACGCCGTTCTCGGAGAGGGGATCGAGCTCGAGGAGGACCTTGGCGTGACGCTCAACCGTCGCGAAATCCCCCACGCGCCGCGCAGCATTCATCTGCGTCACGAGACAGTCGTGCATCCGGGGCATGAGCCGCGTGCGCCACTGGTCCTGCCACTGCGAGAATCGCACGGCCCTCCGCACTTCGAAGCCATCCAAGAACGGCCCGCGGATCTCGGCTTCGCCGGCGTCGAGCCGTTGCACATCGGCATCGAGGGCGTCCGGGACGACCGAGATCCATGCCTTCTGCGAGACAAAATGCGCATACCCGACTCTGTCCCGGACGGCGGAAAGCGCTTGGTTGAGGGAATGGCGGGCCCGTCGCTCCGGCACGTCGGACCAGAGCAGATCGGTCAGGTGGTCGCGCCGGATCTGCTTCCCCGCTTCCACGGCCAGGCGGATGAGGAGGGCGAAGTGCTTGCGCGTGCGGAAGCGGACTGGCTCACCGGCATCGGTGAGCAGCTGCGGAGTGCCCAACGTGAGGAGCTGCAGGTGCGAGGCCAACCGACCGCTCGAGGCGTTTTCGGACTGGTACTATTAGGCAGGCAAATCAGTGCGCTGTCAACACGTTGGTCGGCAGACTGTTAGCGTCGAACTGCGGCGCCGCACGACCCCGCTGTCAACCGCCGGGGCGACGGCATATGGGGCAAGGGCCCATCTGCGGGTCGCGGCCGAATACCAGCTGCACGGGGCCGAGCGTAACGGCGGTGTCGGTGAGCGTCACGGTCAGAGACATCATGCGGCCATCGGTCCACCCCGTAAAGCGCGCGGGGTGGTCGGGGCGTCGGTAGACGGGATAGGCCGTGACGTTGTAGACCCCGGGTACGTCGAAGCGCCCGCCTGGATCGATGACGATCGCCTGATGAACGTTGCCGAGCGTGCAGCCGATGTGGACGTGGGCGCTCGTGTCGCTTGCGATCAGGCCGGCGTTGTCCCCACCCCAGGTCCCCGTGGCAAGCGGGCCGGGCCGGAAGAAGGCACCGCCGCCGCTGCAGGCGGCCAGACCGACGAGTCCGGCGATCAACCAGCGGGGTGTCACCGTGCGATCCACCGGCCGGTCGTGAGGAGTTCGCCCACGATGTCCGGAGCGCTGCGCCCCGCCGCCTCGGCTGCGAAGTTGATGACCAGCCGGTGCGTAAGCACGCTCGGGGCCACGCCTCGGAGGTCGTCCTCGTCGGGCATGGGCCGGCCGTCGAGCGCCGCTCGCGCCTTGGCACCGAGGACCAGATACTGCGACGCGCGGGGGCCCGCGCCCCAGGAAACGAACTCCTTGATGAACGCGGGCGCTTCGGCATCCGCCGGGCGTGACATCCGCACCAGCGTCACCGCCGCCCGTACCAGCTCCTGGGGGACAGGGATTCGGCGCACGAGGTGTTGCAGGGCCAGTACGTCCTCGGCCGTGAGCACCGGCGTAATCGACGCCGCCACATCGCCCGTCGTCGACGCGACGATCCGTTCCTCCTCTTCCTTCGTCGGGTAGGCGACCCGCAACTCGAACATGAACCGGTCGAGCTGCGCTTCGGGCAGGGGATAGGTCCCCTCCTGCTCGATCGGGTTCTGCGTCGCGAGCACGAAGAATGGCGCAGGGAGCGGATGCGTCTGCCCCGCAGCCGTCACCTGATGCTCCTGCATCGCCTGCAGCAGCGCCGCCTGGGTCTTGGGGGGTGTGCGGTTCACCTCGTCTGCGAGGACGATGTTAGCGAACACCGGCCCGCGCACGAACCTGAAGCCCCGCTTCCCCGTGCTCTGGTCCTCTTCGATGATCTCCGTGCCGGTGATGTCCGAGGGCATGAGGTCGGGCGTGAACTGGATGCGTGAGAATTTGAGCTCGAGCGCCTGCGCCACGGTCTGCACCATCAACGTCTTCGCGAGGCCGGGCACGCCGAGGAGCAGCGCGTGCCCGCCCGAGAACACGGCCGTGAGGATCCCGTCCAGCACGTCCTGCTGACCCACGATGCGGCGGCCCACCTGGGCGAGCAGGTCGGCACGGGCGGCACTGAGCCGCTCGAGCAGCTCGACATCGCCTTGCGGCGGAGCGGCGCGGCGCGGCAAAGGGGCAGGGGTCGGTGCCATGGAGTTGTCTAGGTTACCACATCATACCCCCAAGCGCCACATAAGTTTGCGTCGCTTCGCCTTTGCTTGCGAAACTTTTCACAAGCGCGTAGCTTTGGCGGCGTGGCAGGCGCGGGACCGCTTCGCTACGCCGGACTCGGGATCCAGCTTGCTGCTACGATCCTCGTCGGCGTGCTGCTTGGGCAATGGGTGGACCGCAAGGCAGGGACTGACGGCGTGTTCGTGATCCTCGGCGCGCTGCTCGGGTTCGGCGGCACCCTGTACTCCTTGATTCGTGAACTCTCGAGAGCTGATAAGGACGGGCGGTGACGCCGGGCCGGCGCTACCTGTTCGGCATCGCAGCGGTGGCCGCGGCGGCCGGGGGGCTTAGCTTCGTCCTGTCGCCCGCCGCGCGGAGCGCGGCGTGGTTCGCGCTGGGCCTTGGACTCGCCGTGCAAGGGCCGCTCGGGTGGTGGCTCGTGCGGGCGGTCGGGACCGAGCGACTCTTGCCGGTCTGGGCGGGTGGCATCGCCGCGCGACTCACGGTGCTAGGCGTGGGTGCGTTCCTGGCGGTGCCAAAGCTAGGGTTCCCGCTCGAACCGACACTGATTGCCCTCGTGGGCGTGCTGATGTCGTTCGTCGGAGTGGAGGCGTTCGTCGTTTGGTTCGGGGGACGGAGAACTGGGGCGCGATGAGTCAGCTCGCTCGGGTATGGGTCACGATCGCGGCGCTAGCGGTGCTCGCGAGCGGCGGGGCGGCGGCTCAGGAACGTACGCCGGGAACCGCGTCGAACGAGATCGACATCATGGCGCATTTGGGCAATTCGCACTGGATCGAAGTCCCGTCCTGGAAACCTCCCTACTTCGTCGAAAAGGAACTGCCTCGCTTCGCGCCGATTAAGATCGGCCGGGTCAGCGTTGACCTGTCGCCGACCAAGCACGCGGTGTTCCTCGCAATCGCGGCCGTGCTGGTCGCACTCGTGTTCCTGTACACCTCGCGCGTCGTAGCCCGGGCGCAGGCCGCTGGCCGCCCCCCGCGCGGGTTCGCCGCGGCGATGGAGGCGATGGTGCTCTACATCCGGCAGGAGGTGATCCTGCCGAACGTCGGCCCGCACGGCGAGGGGTACGTCAATTATCTCCTGACGGTCTTCTTTTTCCTGCTCGCCTGCAATCTGTTGGGCCTGCTGCCATGGAGTGCGACGCCCACGGCGAACATCGCGGTCACCGGGGCGATGGCGCTCGTCTCGCTGACCGTGATCGAGATCTCCGGGATGCGGTCCCTCGGTCTCAAGGGGTATCTGGGTACCATCTTCTACTTGCCCCCGGGGTTGCCGACGCTGCTCAAGCCGGTGATGCTCCTCATCATGACGCCGATCGAGATCATCGGTAAGCTCGCGAAGCCGTTTGCGCTGGCCGTCCGTCTGTTCGCCAACATGACGGCTGGGCACGTGGTGGTGCTGGCGCTGATCGGGCTCACCTTCTTCTTCCGGAGCTACGTAGTGGGTGTGGCCGCCTCGGTGATGGCCACCGGCATCATGCTGTTGGAGTTATTCGTGGCATTCTTGCAGGCGTTCGTGTTCACGCTGCTCACGAGCGTGTTCATAGGGCTTATGCGGTCGGAACATTAGGCTATGGTAGGCCGACGGCCCGGGCGCTCGCGCCGCCGTCGGAGGTAGTCCGCCGAGCGGCGGACGAAGCTCACTGATCGCTTGGGCGATCGAAGGGAGCCACCGCGGCGACGCCGATCCGGGAGAATCGGGGCACGCGCGGCGAGCGCAGCACCATATGATCTCCCGCTCACGCATCGGAGTGCAACATGCTGAATCTGCTCGCTCTGCTTGAAGAGCCGGCCGCTGCCGCCGCCGCCGGCAAGGGCTACGCGCTAATCGGCGCCGGCCTCGCCGCCGGCCTGGCCGTGCTCGGTGCCGGGGTCGGCATTGGGCGGATCGGTGGTCAGGCGGTGGAGGGAATGGCCCGCCAGCCGGAGAACAGCGCCCGCATCCAGACCGCCATGATCATCGCGGCGGCCCTGGTCGAGGGCGTCGCGCTGTTCGCGGCGGTGGTGGCGTTCGTCATGCAGGGCAAGGTGACGTTTTAGTCGTCGGGCGGCCGGGCGCGACGTCGCGCCCGGCCTTCTCTCTCGTCACGAGGACGGCATGCGGAAGTCGCTAGGCTTCGCGCTGCTGCTCATCGCCGCTACCGCGGTCCCCGCATGGGCCCAAGCAGAGGGCAGCGGCCCGCTCACGGTCGATGGCGGCCTGGTCATCTGGACGCTGATCGTCTTTGGACTGCTGCTCTTCGTCCTGCGGCGCAGTGCGTGGCCGGTATTGCTCGCGGCCGTGCGCGAGCGCGAGCGACGTCTGGAGCAGCAGATCGCGGAGGCGGAGAAGAGTCGCGCAGAGGCCGCGGCCCTGCTCGAGGAGCAACGCAAGCTGCTCGCTCAGGCGAGGGGCGAGGCCCATGAGATCCTCAACAAGGCGAAGGCGGTTGCCGACAAGGAGCGCGCCGCGCTGCTGGCCAAGGCACGAGAAGAGTACGAGCAGCTCCTGACCAGAGCGCGCAAGGAGATTGCGGAGGAACGTGAGAAGGCGCTGCTCGCCTTGCGGCGCGAGGCAGTCGACCTCTCCATCGCCGCCGCTTCAAAGCTGATCGAGGCGAGCCTCGACACCGATGCCAACCGCCGCCTGGTGATGGAATACCTGGCGAGCCTCGAGCATCAGCGGTGAAGAGTACCACCGTCGCACGGAACTACGCCGAGGCACTGCTTCTCGCGGCTGAGGCACGCGGTGAGCAGGCGATCATGGAGTACGGCCGCCTGCTGGACGCGGTGGCGGGCGCGCTGCGAGCGGACGAGCGGATCGCCGTGGCGTTCGCGTCGCCGCGCGTGGCCAAGGCCGTCAAGGCGGCGCTCCTCGAGCACGCGCTCGGCGACTTGGCACCCATCGAGTTCGTGCGCTTCCTACAGGCTGTGGTGCGCCGCGGCCGGCAGGGGCTGTTGGGAGAGATCGCGGAGCAGTATCAGGAGCTCGTGGACCTCAAGCTGAACCGCGTGCACGCGGGTGTCGTCCTCTCGGAGCCGCCGGACGCCCGGTTCGAACGGCAGATCGTGGAACGGCTCTCGGCGACGCTCGGCAAGGAGGTGCGGGCGCACGTCCGGGCCGAGCGCGGCATCCTCGGGGGCGTCGTGGTGCGAGTGGGCGACCGTATCTACGACGGCTCGCTGCGGCGCAAGCTCGCGGTGCTGCGGCGGAGGATGCTCACGGGCGAGTGAGGCTGGCGAGCGCCCGCGTCCCCCCCGGGCCGCGCCGTCTGCTCTGCGCTCTCGTAGCGCGTTCGCGACCGCCTCAACGCGCGCCGCGTCTCCCCGCCGAGCCCCGCACCGTGTAGTTTCCCCATCCCCATGCTCCCGCTCCTCCTCGTTCTCCTGGCCCCCGACACTGCGGGCTACTGGCAGCAGCACGTCACGTACCAGATCACTGCCTCGCTCGCCGAGCCGTCCGGCGTGCTCTCGGGGCACGCGCGCATCGGCTACGTGAACCACTCTCCCGACGCGCTGCACGACTTCTTTGTGCACCAGTACTTGAACGCGTTCCGGCCCGGCTCGCGCTGGGCGGCGGCGGACTCAGCCGAGGAACGCGACCGCTTTCAGCACTTGCCGGACCCGCACTATGCGTTCGAGCGCATCGCCGGCGCCACCGTCATGAGCCGGTCCCTCCGGCCGGACTACCCCTACGCGCCCGACTCGACGATCGCCCACTGGACGCTGCCCCAACCGCTCGCGCCGGGCGATTCGCTGGTCGTGGAGATCGACTGGCAGGCGCGGCTCTCGACGGTGCCCCGTCGCCAGGGGCGAGCGGGGCGCCGCTTCGACTTCGCGCAGTGGTACCCCAAGGTGGCGGTCTACGACCGCTACGGCTGGGAGGCCCACCCGCTCTATCCGGCGGGGGAGTTCTACGGCGAGTTTGCAACCTACGACGTGACCCTCGACCTCCCGGCGGACCAGGTGGTCGGCGCCACCGGCGTCCCGATCGAGGGCGACCCAGGGTGGGAGCGGCGCAAGGCGGATCCGGCGCTCGTGATCAACTATCAGCGCGACTGGTACGACTCCCCGCTCTGGGGGCCGAGGTGTGCCGCGCTGGCCGTGCCCGCGGGACGCAAGTGCGTGCGCTTCCGTGCCGAGCAGGTACACCACTTCGCGTTCTCCCTCAACCCCCAGTACGTCTACGAGGAAGGCCGCTACGGCGCCGCGGTAGTGCGGGTGCTGTATCAGCCGGGTGATAGCGGGTCATGGGGGCGGGGCGTCGCGCTGCGCAACACCGTCCTGGCGCTCGCCTGGCTCGACTCGCTGTACGGGACCTACCAATGGCCGCAACTCACGAACGTGCACCGCATCGAGGGCGGGGGGACCGAGTTCCCGATGATGGTCATGGACGGGAGCGCCTCGATCGGGCTGATCGTCCATGAAGCCGGCCACCAGTACACCATGGGCCAGCTGGCGAACAACGAGTGGCGGGAGGCGTGGCTCGACGAAGGGTTCACGAGCTTCCAGACCGGCTGGTTCTTCGAGGCCCACGGCGGCGGGCCCGCCTACGATGCGCTCGAGCCCGCGGTGCTGGAGCTCGACCTCGAGCGCTGGAGCGAGCCGGTGTCGCTCGTGAGCGAGCATTACCGCGACTTCCTCACCTACAACGAGATGGTGTACACGAAGGCGCAGCTCTTCTTCGAGGAACTGCGCTACGTCGTCGGAGATCAGACGATGCGCCGCATCCTGCGGGCGTACTTCGCGCACTGGAGGCTGAGGCATGTGGACGAGGATGCGTTCCGCGAGGTGGCCGAGGAGGTGTCCCGTCGGGACCTGAAAGGGCTGTTCGCCGAATGGCTCCACGCCACGCTCCTGGTCGACTATCAGCTGGCACGCGTCGAGCGGCACCACCTCGCCGACGGACGGTGGCGCACGCGGGTGACCATCGCACGGCGCGGCGACGGGCGGATGCCGGTCGAGATCGCCGACCGCGACACGATCTACGCCCGGGCCACCGGGGAGCCGGACATCGAGCGCGTCGAGTTCACGACGACGCGGAAGCCCGGGCGCCTGATGCTCGACCCGCGCGGCCGGACGCACGACTACAACGCGCTGAACAATCACGAGCGGCGGCCGTTCGTGGGGCGTGCGGCGGTGGCGCTGCGGATTGACGATCCGACGCGCGAGCGGGCGCGCCGGGATGCCCTGGTGAGCGCCTGGATGCCGGTCCTCTGGTCGAACGATTTCGGCGGGTTGACGGTCGGACTGCGGCAGCGCTCGAACTACTTGGGCCGCTACGACCGCGGCTTCGTGCTCGGGACGGTCGCGACTGGGGCGGACAGCGGCCACCGGTTCGGCGTCTACGGGCGCTGGAGCAATCCGATCGGCCACCTGGCGCCGCGCACCGAGACGAGCGTCGCTGCCTGGAACGTGGAAGGCCGCGCGGGCGTGGCGCTCTCGGTGGACCGCGCGCTGCGTCAGCACTTGGGCTACGGTGCCGACCCTCACGCGGGCTTCGACGCCGTGTGGTTCGCGACTACTAACATGGACTACCTCGATCGCCGTCTCTGGGAGGACGCGGGGACACTCGAAGCGGGCCCCTGGGTTTCGACCGCCGTCCAGCGCGGCGCCGCCCAGCTCGCGGCGCGGCTCAGCGCCCACGCGGGCCTGGTGTACTGGAACCCCGGGATGGGGGTGGTCGTGTCGTCGAGCCGCTACGACGTCGCAGGGTTCGGCCGGTTCACCGGTGCGGTGAGCGTGCGGGCGCCCTTCTGGCTGGGGACGAACGTCGGCGTGCGCCTGTTCGGGGGCGCCTACGCCGGCGTCTCGGACCCGGTGCGCCAACGCCGCATTCCCGTCGCTGGCGCCGATCCCTACGAGACGTTCACCGATCCCCTCCTCCGCAGCCGCGGTGCGCTGTTCGTGCGCCCAGACTTTCACTACCATGCGCCGGGCAACGCGAATCTGCGGGCGTTTCGGAGCGATCTCGGGGGTCGCTGGGCCGTGAGCGCGAACCTCGAGCTCACCCGCTCCGTGTGGCGCCGCGACGGCGGTATCTTGCGAGAGCTGGCATTCGAAGGGTTCGCCGACGTGGGGTGCGTGGATACCCTGGCGGTCCCGGCCACCACGCCGGGTCAGGGCTACACGGTCCTATACGACGGCGGGATTGGCCTCGTCACCGGTCACCAAGTGCGCGATTTGAACTGGACGATGCGGCTCGAGCTGCCGCTCATCGTGAGCCGCTGGGAGTACGCCCTCGACCCGCGGCTCGGTCACGCGCGGCTCGCGTTCCGGTGGCAGGTGAGTCTTGCCCCGAGCTTCTGATGGAGACACGCGCGCGCGACCGACGGGGATTCTTGGGCGACGCCTTGGGGCGGTTGCTGCGCGAGGTGACCGTGCGCACCGAGCGCCGCGTGGCCCCGCGCCGCTACTTCCGCCCCCCCGGCGCGGCGGACGAGATCAGCTTCCTCGCGTCCTGCACGCGCTGCGGCGACTGCATCACCGTGTGCCCGGTGCACGCCATCATCAAGGCCGCGCCCGGGGCGGGCCTCGCCGCCGGCACGCCGATCATCGATCCCGGGATCCAGGCCTGCGTCGTGTGCGCCGACATGCCGTGCGCCCGGGCCTGCGAGACGGGCGCGCTCGTGCCGCCGCTCGGCGGGTGGGACGGACTCCATATGGGCATCCTGGAGCTCGACCCCGAGCGCTGTATCACGTTCCAGGGCGTCGCGTGCGGCGTGTGCGCGCGCGCCTGCCCCGTGGGGGAACGGGCGCTCGCGATCGACGCGGGCGGGCATCCGGTGCTTCGGCCTGAAGGCTGCGTGGGGTGTGGGGTGTGCGTGACGGCATGTGTCACGTCGCCGTCGTCCCTTAAACTGAGCCTCCCGGAGGCGCCATGACCGAGCTGCCCTATCGGGTCGAGAAGCCCTGGGGCCACGAGCTGATCTGGGCGCGGACCGACCGCTACGTCGGCAAGATCCTGCACATCGAGCCGGGACACGTGCTGTCGCTGCAGTACCACAACAAGAAGGACGAATCCATCTACGTGCTCTCGGGGGAGATCGTCCTGCGCATCCAGCGGGACGACACGCTGATCGAGCGACGCATGGCGCAGGGCGAAGCGTGCCATATCCAGCCCAGGGTGATCCACCAGTTCGAGGCCGTGGCTCCGACCGATCTGCTCGAGGCCTCGACCCCCGAAATCGACGACGTGGTGCGGCTCAAGGACCGCTACGGGAGGGTGTAGCGTGAAGGTCATCGTCCCGCTCGCCGGCAAGGGTACGCGGCTGCTGCCGCTGACCAAGCGGGTCCCCAAGCCGCTCGTGCATGTGGCTGGGCGCCCGGTGATGGACTACGTGATGGACACGATCCGCGGCCTCGACGTGGAGGAGCTGATCGTCATCACGGGCCATCTGAAGGAGCAGGTCGAGCGCTACATCGTCACGCACTACCAGATCCCCGCGCGATTCGTGGAGCAACGAACGTTGGACGGCACGGCGGGAGCGATCAACCTTGCCCGGCCGTACGTCGAGGGTCCGGTTCTGATCATCTTCGTCGATACGCTGTTCGACGCCGACCTGAGCCTCGTGACCCGCGTCGAGGCCGACGGCGTCATCTGGGCGAAGGAGGTGGAGGACTACCAGCGGTTCGGAGTGATCGTGACCGACGCGCGTGGCTATATGACCCGCATCGTGGAGAAACCCGCGACGCCGGTGTCGCGGCTCGCGAACATCGGCCTGCAGTATGTCAAGGATTGGCGGACCCTGTTCGAAGGCATCGCGCACGTGATGACGCAGCCGCCGGGAAAGGGCGGGGAGTACTACCTCACCGACGCGTTCCAGTACATGGTGGACCGGGGGCGCCGCCTGCTCACGGCACCGGTGAGCGGGTGGTACGACTGCGGCAAGGTGGACACGCTGCTCGAGACCAACCGGCACCTGCTCGCGGGCGGACGGGCGCGCGCCCCCACGGGTCCCTGCCCGGGCTCGACGATCATCCCCCCGGTCTATATCGAGGAGGGGGTCAGCCTGCGCGATGCCCGCGTCGGGCCCAACGTCTCAATCGAGACAGGCAGCATCGTCGTCGAGAGCACGCTCGCGAACGCCATCCTCGGCCGCAACGTGCGGGTAGCGCGCAGTACGGTGCGCGAGGCGCTGGTGGGGGACGATCAGGTGATCGAGGGCCGGGTAATCGAGTGGAGCGTGCTCGACGCGGGAGAGCTCGCGCCCGCGACGTAGCACCGGGGGATGACCGCCCATGGATCTCGCGGAAGTCCGAGAGCTGTTCGCGTATAACGCCTGGGCGAACCGCGTCTTCTTCGACGCGCTCGGCGCCGTGCCGTCCGCGGCGTACGTTCGCGATCTGAAGAGCAGCCACGGCGGGCTGCACGGCACCTTGTGCCACATCGTCTGGGCCGAAGCGTTGTGGCTCAGCCGCTGGCTGGCCCAGCCGGGCCCTCCGGTCGCCCAAGGCAAGGACCTCGCCACGCTCGCCGCGGCGCGGGCGCGCTGGGAGCGCGTGGAAGCCGAGCGCGGCGTGTTTCTTGCCGCGTTCTCGGAGCGACGCCTCGCGGACACGGTGGTGGTAACGCCGACGACCGGCGGGCAGTTCGTCCACACGTTCCGCCAAATGTTTCGCCATACCGTGGACCACTCATCCTACCATCGCGGGCAGCTCGTCACGCTGTTGCGGCAACTCGGCGTCAACAACTCGGCGTCAAACCGCCGAGCACGGGCCTGATCGGCTTCTACCGCCACGCGGGACCGACCGGCTAAGCGGTTGTGCACAAGCGCGTTACGGCAAGGTCACCGGGGCTCAGCGACCCCTTGACGGCACCATGGAACCGCACTTACTTACCGACCGTTCAGTAAGTAACAGAGGAGCCTTCGATGCCGAAACTCGCCACTCGATCGTCGCGTCGAGCGCGTCCCCGCTGGCAGCGCCGTAAGCAGGCGCGCCCGGGAGAGATCCTGACCGCGGCGCTCGAGCTGTTCGTGGAGCGCGGGTTCACGGCCACGAAGCTCGCCGACGTGGCACGCCGCGCGGGCGTGACCAAAGGCACCGTCATCAGGGCAGCGCGGCGGACCTGGTCGGTCGCCTGATCCGCAATTGGTGGGCGTGCATCGGCGAGACGCGCCTGTCCGGTATCCCGAAGTTGATGATGGCCGAGGCGGGAAACTTCCCCGCGTTGGCGCGGTTCTTCTACGACGAGGTCATCAGTCGCGGCCACCGCTTGTTCGCGACGGCGATCGAGCGGGGTGTCAAGGCTGGCGAGTTCCGACCCGTGAACGTACAGCTTGCCGTCAGGCTGGCAATTGCGCCGATGCTGCACGCCGCGAACTGGCAGCACTCGTTCGCGCTGTGCACGCCGGAGGGGTTCGACGCACGGCAGTTCCTCGATCACCACATTGACATCTTCCTTCGCGGTCTCGCGAAGCGTCCGACCTAGGGATGGACTGATGCGGAGAAAGATCCTGCTGCTTGCACTCACGCTCGCGCCGGGCGCGCCACCGCTCACGGCCCAGACGGCGCTGCAGCTCTCGTTCGCCGACGCCGTGCGGCTCGCGTCCGGCCAAGCCGCACCGGTGGCACTCGCCGCGTTGCGCAGCGACGAGGCAGATGCCCGGGTGCGGCAGGCCCGCGCGGCGCTGCTGCCGTCCCTCTCGCTCTCGGCGTTCTGGCTCAATCGCACGTTTAACTCGAAGTCGCTCGGCATAGACTTCCCGACGCTTCCACCGCAACCCGGGCAGCAGCCATCTCCAAGCATCCCTGTGCTGGTGGGGCCGTTCGACAACTACGATGCGCGGGTGAGCGCCGGGCAGACCTTGTTCGACTGGTCGAGCGTGGTGCGCGTGCGCGCCGCGAACGCCCAAGCCGACGGCAGCCGCGCCGAACGCGGCGTGACGGTGGAGGCCGCGGCGCTGGGCGCGGCCGTCGCCTACCTCCGGACGGTGCGCGGCCTGGCCGCCGTGGCGGCGCGGCAGGCCGATTCGTCCATTGCGACGGAGCTCGTGGCGCTGGCGCAGGCCCAGAAGGCGGCGGGGGTGAGCGCCGCGCTCGACGTGACGCGGGCCCGCACCCAGCTTGTCACAGCGGAGGGCCTGTTGGTGCTGGCGCGAAACCAACTGGATCGCGCGCGTATCGACCTGGCGCGGGCGTTGGGGCTCGAGCCGGCCACGCCGCTCGTACCTACGGATACGCTGGTGGCGACGCTGGGCGCGACGGCGGTGCGTCCCCAACGCGATTCCGCGGTCGCCGCGGCCCTCACCCAGCGGCCGGATCTCAAGGCGGAGCTGGCGCGCGCGGGGGCGGCTCGGCAGACCGGGGCCGCGATCCGCGCGGAGCGGCTGCCCCGGCTCGCGCTCGGAGCCGACTACGGGGTGAACGGGCCGACGATGCCCAGGGCGATCGTCACGCGCGATGTCACGCTGCAGGTGAGCGTGCCGCTCCTCGATGGCTTCCGGCGCGAGGCGCGGCTCGCCGAGCAGGACGCGGTGGTGCGCGAGTCCGAGGTGCGCGAGCGCGATCTGCGCCAGCAAATCGCGGCCGAGGTGGACGCGGCGTTGCTCGATCTCCATTCGGCGGATGCGCAGCAAGCGGTCGCCGCGGAGCAGCTGCGCCTCGCAGCGGATGAACTCTCCCAGTCGCGCCAGCGTTTCAAGGCGGGGGTCGCGGGGAACATCGAGGTGATCAACGCGCAGTCCAGCCTGATTCGGGCGCGCGACGCCGACATCGACGCCCGCTTCGCCGCCGCCAGCGCGCGCGTCTCCCTGGCGCGCGCGGCCGGCGTCGCGCGCACGCTTCACTAACCTTCGAACTACGGGAAGAGCAAGGTCCATGGCTGCCACGGTAGAACCCCAAGTGAAGCGTGAGGCGGGCGCTAAGGTCGAGCCCGCGAGCGCCGCCCCGGCAGCGGCCGGCGGCCGACGGCGCACGGTGTTCGCGATCATGGGCGTGGTGCTGCTCGCCCTCGTGGGCCTCGGCGCGCGCCGCTGGATCTTTGGCCTGAGCCACGTGTCGACGGACGATGCCCAGGCCGATGGGCACATCATCCCCATCCTCCCGAAGGTGGGGGGGTTCGTGACCGAGGTGCGGGTGGACGAAAACCGTTCGGTCAAAGCAGGGGACACGCTGGTGGTGCTCGATGACCGCGATTACCGGGCGCGGCTCGCCCAGGCGGACGCGGATCTCGCCGTGGCGCTCGCGGGCGTGAGCAATCGTGCGCGCGTCGGCCAAGCAGAGGCCCAAGTGGAGCAGGCGCAGGCGAACGCGCTCAAGGCGCATGCCGATTTGGACCGGATGCGGCCGCTTGCCTTGCAGGACATCGTGAGCAAGCAGCAGCTGGACGCAGCCGAGGCCGCGGCGAGCGCCGCCGACGCCGCACTCGCGGCCGCCCAAGCGGGGCTGTTGGCGGCCGACGCCCGCGTGGGTGCGGCCCGCGCCGCGCGGGACCAAGCGGCCCTGAACCTGTCCTATACCCGCCTCACGGCCCCGTTCTTCGGGGTGGTGAGCAAGAAGACCGTGGAGCTGGGCCAGCTCGTACAGCCGGGTCAGCCGCTCATGAGCGTGGTGCCGCTCGACGACGTCTGGATCACGGCCAACTTGAAGGAAACCGAGATCGAGAACGTGAAGCCCGGTGAGCCGGTCGATTTCACCGTCGACGCTTACCACGGGCTCCACTTCCGCGGCCACGTGCAGAGCCTGTCGCCTGCCACGGGGGCGCGCTTCTCGCTGTTGCCGCCCGACAACGCCACCGGGAACTTCACGAAGGTGGTGCAGCGGGTGCCGGTGCGCGTCCGCCCCGACAAAGTGGATCCGGCGCACCCGTTGCGGCCGGGGATGAGCGTGGTGGTCACGATCACTACCAAGTAACGACCCGTGACCACCGCCGCCCTGCCGCTCCCGGCACTCGCCGACAAGGAGCGCTACCGCAACCGCTACATCATCGCGGTCACGGTGTCGCTCGCGTCCGTGCTCGAGCTCCTGGACACAAGCATCGTGAACGTGGCGATCCCGCACATGATGGGGAACCTGGGCGCGACGCTCGACGAGATCGCCTGGGTCTCGACCGGCTACATCGTGGCGAATGTCATCATCCTGCCGATCACGGGGTGGCTGTCGGCGTACTTCGGACGACGCCGCTACTTCGCGGGCTCGATCGCGATCTTCGTCATCGCGTCGTTCTTCTGCGGCAATGCCCATTCGCTCGCGGCGCTCGTGTTCTGGCGGATCATCCAGGGCCTGGGCGGCGGAGCGCTCCTCTCCACCTCACAGGCGATCCTGTACGAAGAGTTCCCGCGCGAGGAATTCGGCACCGCGATGGCCATCTTCGGCGTGGGTGTGATGGTGGGGCCGACGCTCGGGCCGACGCTCGGCGGCTACATTACCGACGCGTTCGGCTGGCCGTGGATCTTCTACATCAACATCCCCATCGGCATGCTGGCCCTGGCGTTGTCGCTCAGCTACATCTTCAACTCGCGCTTCCAGCAGAAGGTCTCGCAGATCGACTACCTCGGGCTGCTGCTGCTCGCGGTGGGCATCGGCACGCTCCAGACGATGCTCGAGCGCGGCGAGCGACTCGACTGGTTCGCTTCGGGCGAGGTGGTGACCTACGCGCTGATCAGCGCCGCCTGTCTCAGCGCCTTCGTGTGGCACGAGCTCACGACCGAGTATCCGGTGGTCGATCTACGGATCCTGAAGAGCCGCCAGCTGGCGGTGGGCGTGCTGTTCGGCTTGATCCTCGGGGTGTGTCTCTACGCCACGATCTTCGTGCTTCCCGTGTACCTGCAGAACCTGCAGAACTTCACGGCCGAACAGACCGGCTTCGTGATCCTGCCGGGGGCGCTCGCCAGCGCGTTCACGATGGCAGTCATGGGCCGCTTCACGGCCAAGTTCGACGGCCGGCTCTCGATCCTGGCGGGGGTGAGTATCTTCGCTCTCTCGATGTGGAAGCACGCCCACTTCACGACCGAGAGCGGGATGGCGGACTTCTTCTGGCCGCTGATCCTGCGCGGCGTGGGACTCGGGCTCATCTTCGTGCCGCTCACGAACTTGGCGCTCGCCGATCTGCCGATGAGCAAGATCCCGAACGGCACTGGCCTCTTCAACCTGATGCGGCAGCTCGGTGGGAGCGTGGGGATCGCGGTCTCCGCGACGCTGGTGCAGCGGTTCGAGGCGATCAATCGTGCCGAGCTGGCCGCGAACGTCACGCAGTTCAGCGAGGCGACGCGGGAGCGTCTGAGCGGCATCACCGCGATGCTCTTGGCGAAGGGCACCCCGGCGCCGCTCGCCGACTCGAAGGCCCTGATGATCTTGAACGGGCAAGTCACGCGGCAGGCACTGATGCTCTCGTTCGACCACCTGTTCCTGTTGTTCGGAGCGTGCTTCGTGCTGTCGCTGCCACTCCTCTTGCTCATGCACCGGAGCCGGGGGGCGTCGGGCGCGGCGGAAGTGGCACACTGACGATGCCCCAGCGACGAGGAGTCCAGGTCGGCGACGTGGCACCCGATTTCGAGCTCCCCGACCAGTCGGGCACGCCCGTTCGGCTGCGCGACCTCGTCGGCCAGCGCCCGATCGTGTTGTACTTCTATCCGAAGGACAAGACGCCCGGCTGCACGATCGAGGCGCGGGCGTTCCGGGACAGCTACGGCGGCTTCACCGACGCCGGTGCCGAGGTGCTGGGCGTGAGCTCCGATTCGGTGGCATCCCACCGCCACTTCGCGGCAAACGAGGGGCTGCCGTTCCGGCTGCTCTCGGATCGCGCCGGGGTGGTGCGGGAGCTGTACGGCGTGGAACGGACGCTCGGAGTCCTGCCGGGTCGGGTGACTTACGTGATCGACCGCACCGGCGTGGTGCGGCACGTCTACTCGTCGCAGCTCCAGGTGACGCGCCACTCCCGAGAGGCGCTGGACGCGCTGCGCGCACTCCCAGCGCCCGCGCCGTGAGCGGCGGGGCCGCCCTCATTACGGGGGCATCGAGCGGAATCGGGCTCGAGCTGGCCAAGCTGTTCGCCCAGGACGGGCACGACCTCGTGCTGGTGGCGCGCCGCGGCGACCGGCTGCGCGAGCTCGCGGCCGAGCTCGCGAGCCACCACCGGGTGCGCTCGACGGTGATGACGGCGGACCTGGCCGACGCGGGCACGCCACCCGACATCGCGCGCAGCGTCGAAGCGGCCGGTATCGAGATACGCTACCTCGTCAACAACGCCGGCTACGGGCTCGCCGGCCGGTTCGCGGAGACGGACATCACCAACGAGCTCCGGATGATTCAGGTCAACGTCAGCGCCCTCACCCACCTGACCAAGCTGTTTCTGCCCGGGATGCTGGCGCGGCACGAGGGGGCGATCCTGAACGTCGCCTCCACGGCCGGATTCGTGCCCGGGCCACTCATGGCCGTTTACTACGCGACGAAAGCCTACGTGATCTCGTTTTCGGAGGCCCTGGCGGAGGAGCTCACCGGGTCGGGCGCGACGGTGACGGTGTTGTGCCCGGGCGCGACGCGGACGGAGTTCTGGGCCGCGGCCGGCATGGACGCGAGTGCGCGGCTGCTCCGCCGGCCCTGGGTGGCCGATGCCCGGAGCGTCGCGCGCGCGGGCTACGAGGGGCTGCGGGCGGGGAAGCGGATGGTGATTCCCGGTCTTGCCAACAAGGTCATGGTGCAGAGCATGCGGGTCGCGCCCCGGGTCCTGCTCGCGAAGATCGCGCGCCGCCTGCAGGAGAGCGTCCGCGGCTAGCGCACTTCGGCCATCGCTGCGGTGACGAGGAGCGCGCGGACGATCCCGAGCGCTCCTTCGATGTTTTCGAACCACTCGGTCGCGAGGTGCGCGTCGCCGGCCTTACCCCCCGCCCCGAGGGCGATCGCGGGGATGCCGAGGGCGATCGGCACGTTGGCGTCGGTCGACGCACTCGCCAACTCGGCGTCGCGACCCAGGGCGCGCGTGGCCGCGATCGCCGCCTGGACCAGGGGATGGGCCCGCGGCGTGACGCCCGAGGGCCGATCGCCCAGGAGCTCGAGCGCGAATCCCAGTGGCGGCGTGCCCGGAGTGCGGTGGCGGTTTTCGTCGTCCGCCGCGCGCTCGAGGGCGGCGCGGACGGTGACGTCGAGCTGCGCGAGGGCGCGTGGGTCCTCGCTCCGCAGGTCGAGATCGAGCCAGGCGTCCTGGGGGATTGAGTTGAGCGCGGTGCCACCCCCGAGGCGAACGACCGCGCAGGTCGTGCGGGGCGTCCGGGGCGCGGGGAGGTCGGCGAGCAGGGCGGCGGCGCGCCCGACCGCATTTGCCGGGTTCGCGACGCCGAACGCGGCCCACGAATGGCCCCCCGGGCCGCGGAACGTGACGTGGTAGCGCTTGGCGCCGAGGGCGCGATGGATGACGCGCTCGAGCCCAGCGCCGTCCAGGGCGATGAACGCGGTCGGGGCCGTATGGGGAGGAGCGCTGCCCGCGGCTCGCTCGTCGCCGCCCCCATTCAAGAGATATTTCACGCCCCGCAAGTCGCCCGAGCCTTCTTCACCGACCGTAGCGGCGAACAGCACCGGCCGGCCGGTCGCGAGCCGCGCCGTCACCATCGCGTCCGCCACGGCCACGAGGGCCGCCAGGCCGCGCGCGTTGTCGGAGATCCCTGGTCCCTCGAGCCGCTGGCCGCGCCGCTCCACCTGCACGTCCACCTCCGGGCCGAACACGGTATCGAGGTGGGCCGCCACCACCACTGGCCCCCGCGTGTCCTCCGGTTCCCCGTTCCTGCCGCTTCCCCCGTTTCCCCCGTTTCCCCCGTCCCCTCCCACCCCGTGGAACCATCCGTGCACGTTCCCCGCGCGGTCGACCGCTACGTCGCGCAGGCCGATCTCGCGGAACAGCTCTGCCACGCGCGCCCCGCGCTGCCCCTCGGCGCCGGTCGGGGCGGGAATCGCCGACAGCGCCGCCTGGCGGACGAGGGTCAGTTCGTCCGTGCGTTCGACGTGATGGCGCGCCGCGCGGATGCGCTCGTGCGCGAGCAGGCGGGAGAGGGTGCGGTCCACGGTCTTCACACTAACCCGCTTGACGCTGAGGGGCGAGAGGGTGAACTCTTGGGCATGGAAGAGCGCGAACTGATCTACGACTGGAACCGGGCCGGGGCGGCCTTCGACTGGACCCGCGCCCGGGTCGACCTGAACGACGAGACGCTGCGCGACGGCCTGCAGTCCCCCTCGGTCCACGACCCCTCGCTGGACGTGAAAAAGCGGCTCCTCCACCTGATGGCCGAGCTCGGCATCGTGGCCGCCGATATCGGCCTGCCGGGCGCGGGTCCCCGGGCCGTGGCGCAAGTGCGGGCCCTCGCGACCGAGATCCGCGACGCTGGGCTGCCGATCGCCCCGAATTGCGCGGCGCGCACGGTGATCGCAGACGTCGAGCCGATCGTCCGGATCGCCGACGAGCTCGGGATCCCGATCGAGGCCGCGACGTTCATCGGCTCGTCGCCGATCCGCCAATACGCTGAAGACTGGACGCTCGAGCACATCCTCAGGTCCAGCGAGGAGGCCGTGACGTACGCCGTGAAGCACGGGCTGCCGGTGATGTACGTGACGGAGGACACGACGCGGGCGCAGCCCGAGGTGCTGCGGGCTCTCTATGCGGCGGCGATCGCGTGCGGGGCGACCCGCATCTGTCTCTCGGATACGGTGGGGCACGCGACGCCGGATGGCGTCGCGGCGCTGGTGGGGTTCGTGAAGCGGGAAATCGTCGGACCCCACGCCGTGAAGATCGACTGGCATGGGCACCGCGACCGCGGCATGGGACTGATCAACTGTCTCGCCGCGATCGAGGCGGGGGTGGATCGGGTCCACGGCACGGCGCTCGGCGTGGGGGAGCGCGTCGGGAACGCCGAGATGGATCTCCTGCTCGTGAACCTGAAGCTCTTGGGCGCACACCGGCACGACATCGCGCAGCTGCCCGCCTACTGCCGGCTCGTGGCCGACGCCGTCGGCATACCGATCCCGGTGAACTACCCGGTGCTGGGAGCGGATGCGTTCCGCACGGGCACCGGCGTGCACGCGGCCGCGATCATCAAGGCCAAGAAGAAGGGGCACGCCTGGCTCGCGGACCGCGTCTACAGCTCCGTGCCGGC
>WNFA01004762.1_pt1 | contig 20884 bp, 24 predicted proteins | sample 5400481 | NCBI WGS metagenome assembly WNFA01 (sample SAMN13153340, study PRJNA577476) | soil metagenome | isolation source: 120 cm saprolite under Douglas fir tree site 2 hole 1 replicate 2 | place: USA:California | collected 2015-04-18
GTTGGGGGCTAGAACTTCACCAGCGCATCGAGCTGGAAGCGCGTGAGCGTCGGGTTGGTGTTGTCGGCCGGCCGGGTGATGAAGTGCGTGAAGTAGCCCTTTGCGCTGATCGTGAGCGGATTCAGGAGCTGGTACTCGATGCCGACTCCGGGCCCCTCCACGTTCGTTCCGGCCGTGCCGAAGTCGCTGAACGTGAAGGCCGAGATGGCGGCCTCCTGCCCCAGGTGCTCGTAGAAGCCGAAGACCGACCAGTCGCCCTTGGTCTTGGTCTGGCCGAGTCGGAGCCCGCTGGTCCAGCCGTGGGCGTCGTCGGTCGCCGCGTCCCAGTTGTATATGTAGTCTGCCCAGAAGCGCAGCGGCTGGGCGAGGACGAGGTGCGGAACGGTCGCGGCGAGGACGGCGTTGCTCTGGTTGAAGCCGCTCTTGTAGCCCGTGATGGCGGTGAAGGCCGCGGGCTTCTTGCCGGGCGTGGTGGTCGGCGGCTGGATCGTCTTCGTGACCAGCAGGTTCGTGTTCACGAGCGAGGAGTTGAAGGCCGAGTTGGCCACCGGCGCGCCCGAGGCGGTGAACGCGGTCGTGTTCCGGCTGAGCGCCTGCGCGATCTGGTCGGGGTTCAGCCACCAGTACTGGCCGAGGCCCGCCTCGAGCTGGAGGTCGCCGAAGTGGAGCGAGGGGTTCACCTGCCCCCCGAACATCCACCCGTCCTCCTTGTTGCTGATCTCGTTGAAGGTCCACTCGAGGGCGTGGACCTTCACCTGATCGAGGGCGCCGAGCGGCTGGGCGAGGAGCTGGAAGGTCTGGCTCAGGCCCTCGGCCGAGATGTCCTCGTCGAAGACCATCTCGTCGGTGCGGAAGATCGGGTTCGGGAACTTGCCGGCGGTGAAGGCGATCGCCCCGGGGCGGATGCCGAAGCTCTGCCCGGGGGTGAAGGTGAGGTAGGCCCAGTCGAGGTTGAAGCTCTTGCGGTTGAAGTTCCCGCTGAGCGTCTCGTTGGTCGAGATCGGGTCGTTGATGTTGCCCGAGGCGCCCCGGATGGTCGCGGAGAGCTCGTCGGTGAGCGCGACCCGGACGCCCAGCCGGGCGCGGATGCGCTCACGGTTGCGCGCGGCGACGACGGCCTTCTTCGCATGGGGCTGGTGGTAGAAGCCCTCGTGGCGGTAGCGCACGTCGCCGAAGAGGGTCGTGCGGCCGAGCCAGTCCGGGAGCGAGACGGCCTTCTTGGCATCCGCGGTCGCGGTCCGGGCGCTGATCGCGGCCTCGTCGACCTTCTTCTGCGTCTCCTGGGTGGCGGCCTTCTGCTGATCGATCTGGTGGTGCAGCTCCTTCACCTCCTCCTGGGTCTTCCTGAGCGTCTCCTCGAGGACCCGGAGGCGCCGCTCCGCGGCGCTCTCCGCGAACGCTCGCCCGGACGGACCGAGCAGCAGGAGCAGCGTCAGGACTCCTGCGACGATCCGTCGTCTCTTGCGGTGAGATCGGTTGGACATGCGTGCTCCTCCACTTCGGGGATCGGCATGCCTCCGGTCTCTCCGGTCGGCAGCTTGCGTCTGTGGTTGAGGCCTTCCGTCGACGGGTCGGCCTGCGGGATCGTCCCCGCGGTTCACGCGGCGTTGCGGCGGCGTCGCCCCGTGCGCTGATCGCGACGGACTTGCAGCTCCAGGCCGCGGTCGCCCAGGCGCGTGAACTGCCCCTGCACCCAGGTGAGTGCCGCGGCGCTCGCGTCGGCGGCGAGCGTGAGCTCGAGGCGTGCTCCCCATCCGGCGCGCAGCGCGTCGTCGGACAGGGTCTGCGCACCGTAGGGAGTGAGCAGGATGACGCGCTCGACCGTCCAGGGTGGCGGCGTGCCCGGCGGGGTGATGCGCGCGAGCAGCGGCACCGGCGCGTCGGCGTGGCTCGGAGTCGCCCTGCGACCGCGCCGGACGGGGCCGTCGGGGCCACGCAGCGAATCGATTCGCTCGTCGAGGGCGGCGTCGGGGTGCCGGCTCATGTCGGCCCCCGGCCGGCGCGTTGCTCGAGACGGATCTTCTCCGTGCGCTCGACCTGCACCACCACGCCGTCCTGTACGACGGCGGTCACGGTGCCGTAGCGGAGCCCGCGCAGCGCCGCGTTGATGCGATCGAGCGCCTGGTCTGCCCGATCCGGGGCGGGGCCGGGCGGGAGACCGTCCTCACGCGAGTTTCCCATGGGTGATTCCTCCTCCGAGCGGCTCATACGGCGTAGTCCTGGACGAAGACGCGGAGCTGGCGCGGCGAGACGTAGACCGTGTCGCCGACCGCGAGCCGGAGGCCGGCGTAGCGCTCCCAGCCGACGTCGACGGTCAGCACGACGCCGAAGGCCTCCGAGTAGACGCGCACCTTGACCACCGGGCGGGCCGGGTTGATGTGCGTCACCTTCGCCTCGAGACTCGGGCGACCGTTCTTGGTACGCAGGATCTCGAGCTCGTGCGAGCGGATGAAGGCGGTCGCGGCGCGCGACTCCTCGTACGGGTAGTCGGGGTAGGCGACCTCCAGGTTGCCGAGCAGCGCCCGCCCGTTCTGCACGCTCCCGTGGAAGACGTTCACGTTGCCGAGGAAATCCATGACGAAGGTGTTGGCGGGGTGCTCGAAGATCTCCTCGGGCGAGCCCGCCTGCTCGATGCGCCCGTGGTTCATGATGACGACGAGGTCGGCGACCTCGAAGGCCTCCTCCTGGTCGTGGGTGACGAACACGCTGGTCACGTGCAGCTCGTCGTGCAGCCGCCGGAGCCACTGGCGGAGCTCCTGGCGGACGCGCGCGTCGAGCGCGCCGAAGGGCTCGTCGAGGAGGAGGACCCTGGGCTCGGCGGCCAGCGCGCGTGCGAGCGCCACCCGCTGGCGCTGGCCGCCCGAGAGCTGGGAGGGCAGCGAGCGTTCGAAGCCTTCGAGCTGCACCAGGCGCAGGAGCTCCCGCACCCGCTCGCGCACGCGCGCCCGCGGCGCCCCGCGCACGCGCAGCCCGAAGGCCACGTTCTCGAACACGCTCAGGTGCCGGAAGAGCGCGTAGTGCTGGAAGACGAAGCCCACGTTGCGCTCGGTCACCGAGGCGTGGGTCACGTCCGCGTCGTGGTAGCGGACGGCACCCGAGTCGGCGGCCTCGAGGCCGGCGATGATGCGGAGCAGGGTCGTCTTCCCCGAGCCCGAGGGGCCGAGGAGCGCCAGGAGCGCGCCGCTCGGCACCTCCAGGCTCACCTCGTTCAACGCGACGAAGGTCCCGAAGGACTTGGTCACCCGCTCGACCGTGATGCTCATGGCTCGACTCCCTGGGCCTGCAGCCGCTGGGCCTCGGCGAGGTCGCGGCGGGTCTTCCACTCGAGTGCCGTCTTCGCGAAGAGCGTGACCAGCGCGAGCATCGCCAGCACCGATGCCAGCGCGAAGGCGCCCGGCAAGTTGTACTCCTGGAAGAGCTTCTCGACGCGCAGAGGCATGGTATCGGTCTTGCCCGCGATGTGGCCGGAGACGACATAGACCGCGCCGAACTCGCCCATCGCGCGCGCGTTGCAGAGGATCACCCCGTAGAGGAGGCCCCACTTGATGTTCGGGAGCGTGATCAGCCGGAACACCTGCCAGCCGCGTGCGCCGAGGCTCACGGCGGCGACTTCCTCCTCGGCGCCGATCGCCTCCATGAGCGGGATCAGCTCGCGGGCCACCACCGGGAAGGTGACGAAGGCGGTCGCCAGGATGAGGCCGGGCAGGGCGAACACGACCTTCAGGTCGTGCGCGCGGAGCCAGGGCCCGAAGGTCCCCTGCAGGCCGAAGAGGAGGAGGAGGAAGAGGCCCACCACGACCGGCGAGACGGTGAAGGGCAGGTCGATGAGCGCGGTCAGCGCGGTGCGCCCCGGGAAGCGGAAGCGGGCGATGGCCCAGGCCGCCGCGATGCCGAAGGTCACGTTCAGCCCGACGGCGATGGGCGCCACGATGAGCGTCAGCTTGATCGAGTGGAGCGTGTCGGCGTCGCCGACCAGATTCCGCCAGTAGACGCCGACGCCGCCAGCGAGCGCCTGCACGAAGACGTTCACCAGCGGGACGACGACGAAGAACCCCATGACCGCGACCGCGGCCAGGATGAGGGCCGCCTTCACGGCGGGCGGGTCGTCGTGCGCGCGCAGATGGGGGACGGCTCGAGGCTCAGCCATGGTGGCGCTTGCTCCAGCGTTCGAGGAGGTTGATTCCGAAGAGCGTGATGAAGGAGATGGTGAGCAGGACGACGGCGATCGCCGTCGCCTCGGTGTAGGCGAACTCCTCGAGGCGCGCCACGATCAGGACGGGCGCGATCTCGGTCCGGAACGGCATGTTGCCGGAGATGAAGACGACCGAGCCGTACTCGCCGAGCGAGCGCGCGAAGGCGAGCGCGAAGCCGGTGACGACCGCCGGCAGGATGGAGGGGAAGATCACCCGCAGCACGGTCTGCAGCCGGTTCGCCCCCAGGCAGGCGGCGGCCTCCTCGACGTCCTTGTCGAGGCCTTCGAGCACGGGCTGGAGGGTGCGGACCACGAAGGGGAAGCCGATGAAGACCAGCACCAGCACGATCCCGAGCCGCGAGTACGCCCCCTCGATGCCGAGGGGTACCAGGAAGCGCCCGTACCAGCCCCGAACGACGAACAGGTCCGAGTAGACGAGCCCCGCGACGGCCGTGGGGAGCGCGAAGGGGAGGTCGACGAGCGAGTCGAGGAGGCCCTTCAGCGGGAACTCGTAGCGCACGAGCACCCACGCGACGAGGACGCCGATCCCCACGTTGATGACGGCGGAGACGAGGGACGCCCCCAGCGTGAGACGGTAGGCGGCCAGCGCGCGATCGGAAGCGACGGCTGCCCAGAACTGCGCGAAGGAGAGATGCGACGCCTTCAGGAACCCCGCCCCGAGCGGGATCGCCACCAGCAGGCTCATGTAGAGGAGCGTGTAGCCGAGGCTCAGCGAGAAGCCCGGCAGCACGCGGCGGTTCACGTCGGTGGTCATGGGCGGCGTCCCGGGGCTTCGCTCACTGCTTCGGCTTGTAGAAGCTGTCGAACAGGCCCCCGTCGTTGAAGAACTTGACGTAGGCGTCGTCCCAGCTCTTCGCGATCACGGTCACCGGGAAGAGCTTGATCTCGGGGAATTCGGCCGCGTACCTCTGGCGCACGGCCGGGTTGATCGGGCGGTAGAAGTTCTTGGCGATGATCGTCTGCCCCTCGTCGGTGTAGAGGAACTCGAGGTACGCCTTGGCCGCCGCCTCGGTGTGCTTGCGCTTCACGTTGGCGTCGACCCAGGTGACCGGCGGCTCGGCGAGAAAGCTGATGGGAGGGTTCACGATCTCGACCTCGCCGCCGGCCTCCTGGACCTCGAGGTGCGCCTCGTTCTCCCACGCGAGGTGCACGTCGCCGATCTTCTTCTGCACGAAGGTGGTGGTGGAACCGCGTGCGCCCAGGTCGAGCACGGGGACGTGCTCGTAGAGCTTCTTCACGAACGCGAGCGCGTCGGCCTCCGAGCCGCCGCGCTGCGTGACCGAGCCCCACGCGGCGAGGAAGGAGACCTTCCCGTTGCCGGACGTCTTGGGATTCGGCGTCACGATCTCGATCCCGGGCTTGATCAGGTCGGGCCAGTCCTTGATGCCCTTGGGGTTGCCCTTGCGGACGACGAACACCGCCGTCGAAGTGTAGGGGAGCGAGTTGTTGGGAAGCCGCTTCTCCCACCCGGCCTCGATCTGCCCCGCCTTGCGGACGGCGTCGGTGTCCGGCCAGAGCGCGAGGGTGACGACGTCGGCCTCGAGGCCGTCGACCACCGCCCGCGCCTGCGTGCCCGAGCCGCCGTGCGACTGCTTGATGTCGAGCGTCGTGCCGGTCTGTGCCTGGTATTTCGGGATGAACGCAGCGTTGATGTCACGCCACAGCTCGCGCGTCGGGTCGTAGGACACGTTCAGCAGCTCGAGCGAGGCGGCCCGCGTCGGAGCCGCGGCGAGCGCGGCGGCGGCGAGCAGGACGAGCGTGATGCGCTTCAACATGGCGAGCTCTCCCTCAGCCCTGGATGGGTTCCCAGGACGCGGTTGTGCCGCCGGCGGCCTGGCCGGAACGGGCGATGAACGAGATGTCGGGGGAAACGAGGCGGCTAGGCCGCCAGACGAGCGGAGGCTCGACAAAGACGCCCCCGGGACGAGGCCAGGACCGCGCCGGCGGCCGTGGTGGCGCGCGCCGCGTCGCGCAGCGCGCGGCGGCTCGCGCCGAGCGAGCACAGGTGGCGTTTCGTCTTCAGCCAGCGGTGATGCAGGTCGCGTCTCATCGTTCCTCCGGGTTGCGTTGTCGTCTGCCGGGTCGCCTCGATCCCGAAAAGCAAGAAGGCCCGGGGGCGTGAGCCTCCCGGGCCTTCGGATCGGCGGCGTGGGTCGCTCGGGCTTAGGAGCCGAGCGGGACGAACGCGACGCGACCGCGAGCGCGGGTGGCCCTCCGGGCCTGGGTACAACAGCAGCCGGTCGCGGTCGTCATCGTCACGGGTCGTTGATGCCTGCTCGCTGCGTCAGTGTCAAGACCTGCGGCGCTCGTCGGTAATGTGACGCCCGGGGGCGAAACTTGGACGCCGCGCGTCCGTGAAGCCATCTCCCGTATTCGCCAGCGAAGGCATGCGAGTTGCTATTTCGGGTGGACGGCCATGCATCGTATGTCGATAACACTGCTAGCCGTGCTCCTCGCCGGCCCTGCGGCCGGCGCGGAGGGCTGGCGGACCTACCACAGCGAGAAGTTCGGCTTCGAGATCTCATATCCCGCCCGGCTGGACTTCAAGGCGTACCTCGACGGATCGAGTGCGGAGATCAGGGATCCGGCGACGGGGAACAACCTGCTCGGGCTGGAGGTCTGGCCGCCCGACGAGTGCCCGAGGCAGCCGGCGGGAGCATCGGCCAGACAGATCGGCATCGAGAGGGCCGAGGCCGTCACCCAGGCGGACGGGGCGGACGGCTCGTCGTCTTGCGGGGCGCCCACGACGGTCCGCGAGACGGCCTCCGTCAGCGGCGTGAAGATCTACGAGCTCGAGCTGACCTGCACGAGCGAACGCTTCGCGGAGTCGGACGACGGCGCCGCGGTCGGGGAGTCCGTGAAGACGGTGGAGGGGAAGAAGGGCCCCACGTACTTCGCGGACGTCTCCCCGTCCTGGAAGAAGCGGATTCTCTCCGTCGATCCGGCGGGTGTCGATCCGCGGATGCAGCCCGCGAAGCAGAAGCTCGACCCGGCAGTCGTGCGCGACATCCTGAAGACCGTGAAGACCTTCCCCACCGAGAAGCCAGACGTGATCTGCATCGAGGAGCTGCAGAATCGGGGCTTCACTGTCGTGCTGCCGCCCGGGCAGCGGACCCCTTGAGTGGCAGCGCGGCTTCGTCCAGTTCCTAGGACCCGGCGGCGACCAGCAGCGCGACCGCCCCCACCGTCTCGACGGCGCAGTAGAACCACGCCGGGTAGAACGTCCGCGGCCGCTCGAGCGCCGCCGCGACCAGCCGTCCGCCGGCCATGCCGGCGAGCGCCACGGCGACGGCGAGCAGCGCGCCCTGCCGGATGGGGGGAAGGCGCTCCGCCGCGAGGAGGAGGACGCCGATCGCCACCCCGAAGCCGCCGTAGACGGCGCGCACCTCGTTGCGGCCGTCGACGGTGAGCGCCGGCGTGCCGAAGGTGGCGGTGATCCGCTCGGGTACGACGAGCGCCACCAGCCCCATGGCGAGGAAGAAGAGGGCGGCGATTACGGGGATGGCGATCATGCCCACGGACCCTACTCCCCGCGTGGGGCGTGGCAACGGTCGGTCGTTGACCCCGAGCACCCGGGGGCGGTAGTCGGTCGTCGAGGAGGAGAGCCCGCCATGACGGAGAGAACCCGCGCCAACATCGTCCCGACCCTGCGTTACCGCGATGCCGCGAGCGCCATCGAGTGGCTGTGCCGCGCGTTCGGCTTCGAGAAGCACCTGGTCGTTCCCGGCGAAGGGGGCACGATCGCGCACGCCCAGCTCACCCTCGGCAACGGCATGATCATGGTCGGCAGCGCGCGGGACGACGCCTTCGGCAAGCTGCAGAAGACGCCAGCGGACGTCGGCGGGGTCGGCACGCAGAGCTCCTACGTCATCGTTCCCGACGCGGACGCGCACCATGCGCGCGCTGTCGCGGCGGGCGCCCGGGTCGTCTACCCGCTCAAGGACGAGGACTACGGCGGCCGCGGCTACTCGTGCCTCGACCCGGAGGGGCACCTGTGGAACTTCGGCACCTATGATCCCTGGGCGTAGCGAGCAGCGCGACCCTCGGACGATCCGCCTCGCCACCCGGCACGACCTCCAGCTCGGGCGGCGCCTCTTTCACTGCGCGAACGGCGTCGCCACCGCCACCGCCTACGCGCTCCTCTTCACGCACGAGCAGGTGATCCACATCTTCGGGACGATCGCCTGCGTGGTCTACGTCGTCGACCGCGTCCGCATCGCGTACCCCGAGGTGGTTGCGCGGTACGCGCCCTGGGTGAACCGGCTCCTGGTGCGGGCCGAGGAGCAGGTCCGCGAGTCGGCCATGATCCCCTACGCGATCGCGGTGCTGCTGACCATCCTGACCGTCCCCAAGGCGGCCGCGATCGTCGCCGTCTACACGCTCGCGATCGCCGATCCGCTCGCCGCCGTGGTCGGCATCCGCTGGGGTCGCCGGCGCATCGCGCTCGATCGCAGCCTGGAGGGATCGACCGCCTTCTTCGCGGCGACGCTGGTGATCGCGGCGGTCGTGCTGGGCAAGGGGACCGACGGCGCCCCGCTCGCGATCGGCGGGGCCGCGGTCACCATCGCGCTCGCCGCCGCGGGTTGCGAGCTCCTGCTACTGCGCATCGACGACAACCTGACCATCCCGCTGGTCGTCGGATTCACCACCTGGATCGTCGCGGCGGCGTTCGGCGTGGCGCTCGGCTAGATCGAGTAGTCCTGCACGAAGACGCGCAGCTGCCGCGGGACGACGAACACCGTGTCCCCGACCGCGAGGCCCAGCTCGCCCTGCCGCTCCGGGGTCAGGTCGACGCTCAGCAGCACGCCGAAATCCTCCGCGTAGACGCGCACCTTGACCACGGCGCCGGCCGCCTTGACGCTCGCGACCTTGGCCTCGAGGCTCGCGCGCCCGTCCCGCGCGCGCAGGATGTCCAGCTCGTGGGCGCGCGCGAAGGCGGTGGCGGCGCGCGCCTCGTCGTGCGGGTGCTGCGGGTAGGCGACGTCGAGCCCGCCCAGCACCGCGCGCCCGCGCTGCACGTGCCCGCGCAGCACGTTCACGTTGCCGAGGAAGCCCATGACGAAGGGGCTCGCCGGCTGCTCGAAGATCTCGCCCGGGCTGCCCACCTGCTCGATGTGGCCGCGATACATGATGGACACCCGGTCGGCCACCTCGAAGGCCTCCTCCTGGTCGTGCGTGACGAACACGCTGGTCACGTGGATCTCGTCGTGCAGGCGGCGGAGCCACTCGCGCAGCTCCTGCCGTACCTTCGCGTCGAGCGCGCCGAACGGCTCGTCGAGGAGCAGCACCTTCGGCTCCGCGGCGAGCGCGCGCGCGAGCGCCACGCGCTGGCGCTGCCCGCCGGAGAGCTGCGCGGGGAGGGCGCGCTCCAGCCCCTCCAGCTGGATCAGCGCGAGGAGCTTCTCCACCCGCTCGCGCGCGCGCGCCGCCGGCCAGCGGCGCACCTTCAGGCCGAAGGCGATGTTGTCGAACACGCTCATGTGCCGGAAGAGCGCGTAGTGCTGGAAGACGAAGCCGACGTTGCGCTCGCGGACGCCGACGTCGGTGACGTCCTGGTCGTCGTAGCGCACCGATCCGTCATCGGGCGTCTCCAGCCCGGCGATGATGCGGAGCAGGGTCGTCTTGCCGGAGCCCGACGGCCCGAGCAGGGCGAGGAGCGCCCCGCTCGGGACCTCGAGGCTCACGTTGTCGAGCGCCAGGAAATCGTCGAAGCGCTTGCTGACCTGGGTGATGCGGATGCCCATCCGCTCAGAGTACCACCCCGCCCGTCCGGATGAGGAGTGCCAGCTTCTCGCGCTGCTCCGGGCGCAGCACGCGGTGCAGCCGGTCGAGCGCCCGCACCGTCGCCTGGCGCATGCGCTCCGCGCTCTCGACGCGCGCCCGGCCCGCCTCGGCGGCCTTCGCGGCGTCGAAGGTGTCCTCGGCGAGCGTGTCGGCCAGCGCCGCGGACATGCGGCGATGATCGACCGAGGCCTGGGCGCGCTCGGTCTTCAGCTCGTCCAGGATGCGCGCCAGCTCGCGCGTCTGCGCCTCGTCGAGCCCGAGCTGGAAGGCGAGGAAGCGGAGCGGTCTCCGCACCCCGAACACGCCCGCGCCGAGGAATCCCGACGCGGCCGCCAGCCACGGCGCGGCGGCTTCCCACGCCTCGCGGCCGTGCGACGGGCCGCAGCCCGTCCAGTACGCTCCGTGATGATGCATCATGGCTCACTCTCCTCTCGCCGGGCGTCATCCGCGCCGGCGGGTGTTCGCGCGCGGGCACCATGCCTCGCGCGGTGGATCCATCTATCTGGCCGGGACCGCCTGCGGCAGCACCATGGGGACGAGCCGCGCGCGCCGGGCGCGCTTCAGCTCGTCGAGTTGCGCGCGCGCGGAACTCTCCGCCTCGGCCTCGCGGATGTGCCCGAGGCGCTTCTCGAGCTCCGTGTCGCCCAGGTCGCGGCTCACCTGCGTCTCGGTGACCAGGCGGTTGATGTGGTCGCGCACCTCCTCGAGCGCGCGGATGTCGGCGTCGGGCGAGAGCCCGTTCAGGGTCGCCTGGAAGCGGAGCCGCGCCTTCGCGCTCGCCAGGCGCGCGAGCATGCGCACGCGCTCGTCGCGCAGGCGGGCGATCTCCTGCTGGAAGGTGACCAGGTTCTGCTTCGCGCCCTCGGCCTCCTTGGTCAGCTCGGTCAGCTCGGCCGTCAACCGCGCCACCTCGGCGGCGATCGCGTCCCGGCGTCCGATCAGATGGAGCGCGACGCTGTCGTCGTCGCGCTCGACCGCGATCTCGAGCTGGCGGCGGAGCCGCCCCAGCTCGGTCGACTCGCGCTCGAGCTCCCTGGCGAGCTTCGAGCGCAGGTAGATGATGCCGGCCGCGGCCTCGCGCAGCTTCGCGTACTGCGCTACGCGCTCCTCGATGGCCGCCGCGTACACGGCCTCGGGGTGGCGCTGCTCCCGCCGCCCGATCCAGCGGGCGGCGAGACCGCGCAGCAGGTTCGTCATCCTCGCGACGAGTTGCATGGGCTCTCCTTCACGCCGGCTCCTTGGCCGCGTCCTCGGCGGTCAGGCCGAGCTCGCGCATCTTCTGCTGCAGGTTCTGGCGGTGCATGCCGACCTCCTCCGCCGCCTTTGGCCTCGCGGAAGCTGGCGGGGAGCGCGCCGGGCGACGCCGTCTCGGAGACGGCCGGCCGTCCGAAGAGGTCCGCCGGCCCGATCTCGGGCCCGGGGGCCAGGAGGAGCGCCTGCTCGACCGCCGAGCGCAGCTCGCGCACGTTGCCGCGCCACTCGTGCGTCACGCAGGCGCGCAGCGCCTCGTCCGTGAGCGCCTTCGGGTCGCGCGCGAAGCGCTGCGCCGCCTCCTTCCGGAAGTGCTCGACCAGGAGCGGGATGTCCTCGGGCCGCTCCGCCAGCGAGGGGATCACCAGCTCGACGACCCGCAGGCGGTAGTAGAGGTCCTCGCGGAAGCGGCCGGCGCGCACCGCGGCCTCCAGATCCTGGTTGGTGGCCGCGAGGAGCCGCACGTCCACCCGGATCGGCGCGTTGCCGCCCACGCGCTCGAACTCCTTCTCCTGGATGGCGCGCAGCAGCTTGGCCTGGGTCTCGAGCGGCATGTCGCCCACCTCGTCGAGGAAGAGCGTGCCGCCGTCGGCGGCCTCGAACTTGCCCTCGCGCCGCGCGATCGCGCCGGTGAAGGCGCCCTTCTCGTGGCCGAAGAGCTCGCTCTCGACCAGCTCCTGGCTGAGCGCGGCGCAGTTCATCTTGACCAGCGGCTTCGCGCGCCGCGGGCTCCGGTAGTGGAGCGCGTTCGCCACCAGCTCCTTCCCGGTGCCGCTGGCGCCGCGGATGAGCACGGTCACATCGGTGTCGGCGACCTTGTCGATCGTAGCGAACAGGCGACGCATCGCGGGGCTCTGGCCGACGATCTGCTCGAAGCCGAAGGCGCCCTGTACCTGCTCGAGGAGCCGGCGGTGGTCGCGGCGGAGCAGCACCGTGTCCATCACGCGGCGCACGACCAGGCGGAGCTCGTCGTTGTCGAACGGCTTCGGCACGTAGTCGGCGGCGCCCAGCTTCATGGCCTGCACGGCGATCTTCTCCGAGCCGTAGGCGGTGATCATGATCACCGCCAGCTCCGGGTCGACGCGCCGCGCATGCTCGAGCACCTGCATGCCGCCGACGCCGTTCATGCTGAGGTCCGTGATCACCAGGTGGAAGCTGCCGGTCTCGATGCGCTTCACGGCCTCCTCGCCGCTCCCCGCCGTCTCGACCTGGTAGCCCTCCTTGGAGAGCAGGCCCTTCAGCGCCAGCACCATCGCCTTCTCGTCGTCGACGACCAGGACGCGGCCCTGCATGGCTCAGCCCTTCGCCGGGAGCGGCAGGGTGACCTTGAACTCCGTGCCGCGGCCGACCTCGCTCACCACGTCGATCGTGCCCTCGTGCGCCTCGACGAGCTTCTTCGCGATCGCCATGCCGAGCCCGGTGCCCTGCTCCTTGGTGGTGAAGAAGGGGTTGAAGATGCGCTCGAGCTTGTCGGCCGGGATGCCCGCGCCGTTGTCGCGCACCCGCACCGTGGCCGCCCCGGCGCCGTTCTCGACGAAGAGGTCGATGCGCCGGCCCTCGGGCACGCTCGCCAGCGCGTCGATCGCGTTGTCGATGAGATTTGCGAACACCCCGCGCAACTTCTCGGCGTCGGCCTGCACGGTCGGGCCCCCGATGTAGTTCCGCGACACGGCGACCCTGGCCGCGTCGAGCTTGGCGCGGAGCTGCGTCAGCGCCGAGTCGACCACCGTCGCCAGGTTGACCAGCGCGAAGGAGAGCTCCTCCTCCTTGGCGTACTTGAGGAGGTGGGAGACACGGTGCTCGACGCGGTCCAGCTCCTCGATCGCGACCTTGGCGTACTCGACGTTCTCGACCGAGGTCGGGTCCTCGCCCATCTGCTGGACGAGGCTCTTGGCCGCGGCGATGGGGTTGCGGATCTCGTGCGCGATCGAGGAGGACAGCTCGTCCATGCTCGCCTGCTTCTCGGTCTGCATCGCGGCGCGCTCGCGGCGCAGCTCGCGCTCGACCGCCGGGTCGAAGAAGCGCTCCTTCAGCGCCCGCGACCCGAAGACGCCCATGTAGTGCGAGCCGACCCCGATACCCCAGCCGAACGCCGGCCACAGGAACCACGGGTACCAGGGCGAGGTGAGGAGGTTGATGAGCGCGAGGAGCGCGATCACGCCGAGGTAGGTCACGAGGTGCGCGTAGAAGCCGGCCTGGGCGCCGGCGCGCCGGCGGGCGCGGCGGAGGGCCTCCTCCTCGGGCGTGAGCGGCTTCTCGTCGGTGCGGGGCCCGGCCCAGCGCTCGGCCTGGCGCGCGAAGTTGCGCGCCCGGTGCTCCGCGTGGCGCGCGAAGTGACGGGCGCGGCGCTCGGCCTGGTGCTGGAGCTTCTCCGCCCACCGGCGGTGCCAGTCGTCGCCCCAGCTCATGCCGCAGCCGGGCTCGTCCTCCCAGGACTGCCGGGAGCGTCGGTGGAAGGGACCGAAAGGGAAGCAGAACACGACGTCACTCTCCTTCTGGGGACCTCGAACGCAACCCGCGTGCCACATTGTAGGCTGCCCGCGCGGGCACGAGAAGAGCGGGCCTAGGCGCGCGCCATGCACGTCCGCCACTGCGTTTGGCGGGGGCGAGTGCAGTCTCGCTGCTGCGCCTCCTGCCCTTCGCCGGGCTGCCGAAGGTAGGCTTGCACTGGCGGGTGGTTTGCAACGTGGTAATGAGGCTCGATCATGCGTCGCGCGGGATGGCTAGCGAAGGTCGCGATCGGCGCGGCGCTGTCCGCCGCCGTGCCTCCGCCGGCGCGGGCGCTCACCCTCCTCACGACGGGCAAGCAGGGCGTGTTCCGGAGCCCCGCCGGCGGCGAGGCGAGCGCGCTGGTGCGCGTCGGACGGGACCCGAAGCTGCGCCGGCTGCATGATCCCCGGTGTCCGTCGGCCTCGTCGCTCCGCTTCGCGCTCTCGCGCGAGGCGCTGGACTTCGAGGATCACGGGGAGATCCCGCTGCCGTGCGACGGCTGGCGGCGGCAGGGGCCCGGCTACCACTTCCGCGGGAGCGCCGGCGGCGTGCGCGAGGTCGTCTACGGGCCGCGGGGGCTCCTCATCCGCGCAGGCGGGACCGGGTTCACCCCCGTGACCGGTCCGGTCGCCTACGTCGAGGCCTGGCTCACGATCGCGGGCGAGCGCCACCTGGTCCGCTTCCACACCTTCCGCCGGAACGACCCGGAGCGGATACTCACGCGCCGTCCCTCGCCGAGCGCGGCCGCCGGCGAGGCCGCGTTCTGGGATACGCTGTGGGCCGACCGGCCGCGTGATGCCGCGGCGCTGGCGCTCCTGCGGGACGCGGTGCGCCACGACCCGCGCGACGGCCGCTCGCAGTTCCTGCTCGGCATGCTGCACCTGTATCGTTCCGGCGGCGACCCGACGACGTTCGACTTCGCCCGCTTCACCGAGGCGGGCAAGCGCGAGGTCCGCGCAGCGCAGAAGCACCTCGACCGGGCCGTCGAGCTGCTGCCGCGCGACACGCGCGTCCCCGGCTTCCGCGCCGCGACCACGTACGCCAACGGCTTCGTGCACGGGGACGCGGCGCTGGTGGCGCGCGGCCTCCAGCAGCTGGATGCGTCGATCGCCGTGAACCCGCTCTTCGACGCATTCGACCTGTTCGCCGTGGTGGCGCCCGTCGTCCCCGGCGCCGGCGACTACTACCAGCAGCGGGTGCTCGGGCTGGTCGACTTCATCCTCATGGACAACCTCGACTGCCCCGCGGTCGTACCCCATACCTGCAGCAACGACGGGATGGCGCCGCACAACTTCGAGGGCACGCTGCTCGAGCTGGGCGACCTGTATGCCAAGGGCGGGCGCCTGGCCGATGCCCAGTTCTGGTACGGCATCGCCCAGGGGTTCGGGCGGCACTTCGCCTACCGCTACCAGGCGATCGCCGACGAGCGCGTCGCGCATGCGGCGGAACGCGTCGCCCTCTACCGGGACGCCGACCCGGGCAACGACCCGCCACTGCTCGGCGGTGGCGGGGCCGGGTGCGTCTACTGCCACAACAAGTGAGGCTCAGCCGACTGCCGCGAGCGCGCCCTCGAGACGGAGGAGCTTCCGCTTGATGGTGAGCCCACCCCCGTAGCCGCCGATCCGACCTCCGGCCGCGATCACCCGGTGGCACGGGATGACGATCGGCACCGGGTTGTGGTGGAGCGCCTGCCCCACCGCCCGGCTGCCGCGCGGGCGGCCGATGCGGCGCGCGATCTCGCCGTAGGACACGACCTGGCCGGCGGGCACGCGCGCGGCGGCCAAGAGCACGCGGCGCTGGAACGGGGTGGTGTGGCGCAGGTCGAGGCGCATGTCGAAGCGCCGCAGCTCGCCGGCGAAGTAGGCGCGTAGCTGGTGGACGATGCCCGCGGTGCGCGCCGGCGAGCGGACCACGTCGGCGGCGAGCCGCGCGCGCAGCTCGGCCACGAACGAGGCCTCGCTCTGCCGGAACGAGACGCGCACCAGTCCCGCGTCGCTCGCGGCCACGAACAGGCGACCGATCGGCGCCGGGATGGCGCAGTAGTAGACGGTCCTCCGCGGCGCGGCGCCGGCCTCTCCGTAGATCTGTCGGAGCGCCTCGAGCGTGCGGCGGTAGGCGCCGAGCTCACGCCGGCCCTCGAGCGTCCCGAGCCAGCGGGTGAGCGCGGGCGAGCGGCCACCATCCCCGAGCAGCAACGCGATCAGCTCATTATCATACCTGGTCATTTGTTCGCGCACCTCCGGCGCGCGCCTCCGAGAGTCGCGCGCAGCTTCTTCAGCGCCTGGTACACGTTGGCGCGCGCCGCCTCCTCGTTGCCGCCGAGCGTGGCGGCGATCTCGGCGTAGCCGAGCCCCTGGAACTGGCGCAGCACGAGCGCGGCGCGCTGCCGGCGCGGGAGCCGCTCGACCGCGCCGCGGACGGCGCGCAGCTCGGCGCGTCGCTCGGGCGACGGGGCGGGGTTCGCCGGTAGCGTGTCCGGGTCCACGCCGGCGGTGCGGGCCGCGTGGCGCGACCGGCGGCGGGCGGCGTTCAGGCCCGTGTTGGTCGCGATGCGGTACAGCCAGGCGCGCGAATTCGCCTCCGGCCCGAGCCGCCCGAAGGCGCGGTGGGCGCGGAGGAGCGCCTCCTGGCAGGCGTCCTCGGCCTCCTGCCGGTCGCCGAGCAGACGCACCAGGTAGCGCAGGATCTGGGGCCGGTGGCGCTCGGTCAGCTCGGCGAGCGAGGCGGGAAGCGAGCTCATCCTCGTCTTCTCTAACACGGCGCACCGGCGAAACGTGAAGTCCGGGGGTTGATTTCACGTTTCGCGCTCCCGGGGTGTCGTACGGTCGGAGGAGTATGGATGATGGACGTCGCGATCGATCCCGTGGCAGGTATCGAGTGGCTGGCCGGCCTCTTTCCCGTCCGTCCGCCCCGCGGGCGCCCGCTCACGGTGATGTTCACGGACATCGCAGGCTTCACGGCCTACGCGGCGGCGCACGGCGACCGGGCCGCCGCCCGGCTGGTCCACCTGCACGATGCGGCCGTGCTGCCCGCGATCCGCCGCCACTCGGGCCGCGTGCTGAAGCGCCTCGGCGACGGGCTCATGGCCGCGTTCTCATCGCCCGCCGCGGGGCTCGGCGCCGCGCTCGAGATGCAGCAGGCGGCGCGCGGCGTTCGCCTCCGCATCGGCATCCATGCCGGGCCGGCGCGCTCGCACGCCGGCGATCTCATCGGCCACGAAGTGAACGTCGCCGCGCGCATCGCCGAGCGGGCGACGGGGGGCGAGATCGTGGTGAGCGATGCCGTGCGCGGCGCCGCGGTTGGCCTGGCGGCGCGCTTTCGCCCGGCGCGCGCGCTGGTGATCGCGGGCCGGGAGCCGCGGCCCGTGTTCCGGGTGCAGGGGAAGACCACGTCCGGCGGTTGCCAGACGCGGGCGAAGGAACGATGTACGGAGACGGCATGACCGCGATCCTCGACCCCGCGCGCTACTACCAGGCGGCCCTCGGCCGCGACCGCCGTTTCGACGGCCGCTTCTTCGCCGGTGTGGTCACGACGTTCGGCAGGACGCCGACCGAGCTGCGCCGCACGCGCGGCCGTCGCCGGCCGCTCGCGGACGGCGCGGGGCTGGTGGTCCGCTTGCCGTACCGGCCGCCGCTCGAGTGGACGGAGCTGCTCGCGTTTCTCGCCCGGCGCGCGACGCCGGGCGTCGAGGCGGTCGGGGACGGGGTTTACCGGCGGACGATCGCGCTTGGCGACGCGTCCGGCATGATCGAGGTGCGCGCCGCCGCGGGCCGGCCGTACCTCCTCATGCGCGTGCGGCTCGCGCGCCCGGAGCGCCTGCTCGAGGTGGTGGGTCGGGCGCGGCGCCTCTTCGATCTCGACGCGGATCCCGCGCTCATCGCGGAGCATCTTGCGGGGAGCCCCGTGCTGGCGCCGCTCGTCGCCCGCCGGCCCGGCCTGCGCGTGCCCGGAGCGTGGGACGCCTTCGAGCTCGCGGTGCGCGCCGTGCTCGGCCAGCAGGTGACGGTGCGTGGGGCGACGACGCTCGCCGGACGGCTGGCGCGCGCGTTCGGCACCTCCGTCGGCCAGGCGGAAGAGGGGCTGACGCATCTCTTCCCGGGCCCCGAAGCGCTCGCCGGCGCGGACCTGGCGTCGATCGGCTTGCCGGGCGCCCGCGCCGCGACCATCCGCGCGCTCGCGGGCGCCGCGGCGCGCGGCGCGCTCGTGCTCGACGCCGCGCGCGGGCTCGAGGACGCGGTCGCGCGCCTGCGCGCCATCCCGGGCATCGGGGCGTGGACCGCGCACTACGTCGCGCTGCGCGCGCTCGGTGAGCCCGACGCCTTCCCGGCGGCCGACCTGGGCCTCCGCCGGGCGCTCGGCAACGGCGCCGGGCCGCTCGCGCCGGCGCGCGTGGCCGAGCTGGCGGAGGCGTGGCGGCCGTGGCGGGGCTACGCCACGCTCCATCTGTGGAGCAGTCTCGGGAAGGAGGAGTCGCCATGACGTTCGAGGTCTCCGAGTTCGGCTCGCCCATCGGCACGCTCGTGCTCGCGGTGCGCGACGGCGCACTGGGCGCGCTCGTGTTCGCCGAGGGCTGGGCGCATCACCGCGCGCGCCTGGCGCGACGCTTCGGCGCGCTCGCGTTCCGGCGCGCGCCGGATCCGGCCGGGGTCTCGGGCCGGCTGGCCGCGTACTTCGCCGGCGACCTGCACGCGCTCGACGGCCTCGCGGTCGATGCCGGCGGGACGCCGTTCCAGCGCCGGGTGTGGGCCGCGCTGCGCAGGATCCCGCCCGGCGAGACGGTCTCCTACCAGACGCTCGCGCGCCGCATCGGCAGCCCCGCCGCCGTACGCGCGGTGGGCGCCGCGAACGGCGCCAACCCGGTCGGCATCGTCGTGCCCTGTCACCGGGTGATCGGCGCCGACGGACGGCTCACCGGCTACGCGGGCGGCCTCGCGCGCAAGCGCTGGCTGCTCGCGCACGAGCGTGCGGACGCCGCCGAGCAGAGGAGCCTCCTATGACGACGACGCAGAAGGACCGGGCGCGCGCCTTCCACGCGCTCCACCACGGCGGGCGGATCCTCGTCCTGCCGAACGCCTGGGACGCGGCCAGCGCGCGGGTCTTCGAGCTCGCGGGCGCGCCGGCGGTGGCCACCACGAGCAGCGGGCTCGCCGCCTCGCTCGGCTACCCCGACGGCGAGCGCATCCCCTGCGAGATGGTCGTCGGCGCGCTCCGGCGCATCACCGCCACGGTCGATATCCCGGTGAGCCTCGACTTCGAGCGCGGGTACGCGGAGGAGCCGGCCCGGGTCGCCGCCAACGTGCAGGCGGCCATCGACGCCGGCGCGGTGGGCATCAACATCGAGGACGGCATGCAGGATCCAGGCGTGCTGGTGGCGAAGATCGCCGCCATCCGCGCGCTCCCCGCGGCACGCGAGCCTGGCCTCTTCGTGAACGCGCGCACCGATGTCTTCCTCGCTGGCAAGGGCAGCCCCGCGGAGCAGCTCACCGAGGCGATCCGCCGCCTCCAGGCCTACCAGGCGGCGGGTGCCGACGGGCTCTTCGCCCCCGGCCTCGCCGCGCCCGAGGCGATCGCGGCCGTCGTCGCCGCCGTCCGGCTGCCGCTCAACGTCATGGCCTTCGCCGGCGTGCCGCCGGCGCCCGCGCTCGAGCGCCTCGGCGTCGCCCGCGTGAGCGTCGGCGCCGGGCCGATGCGTGCGACGCTCGCGCTCACCCGGCAGATCGCCGCAGAGCTGCTCGGCGCGGGAACCTACGAGGGCTTCCTCCGCGACACGATCTCGCACGCGGAGGTGAACGGGATGTTCTGAGGCGCCGTCAGCAATGCTGCTCGTCGCCTGAAGCGCGCGGCTTGTCCGGCGCGCGGGCCGTGTGTTAGCCCCGCCCAATGCCGGAGCGGCCCGAGCCGTCGTGGGCGGACCGGGCGCTCTGGCTCGCCGGCGCCGGACTCCTCGCGGCGACGCTCGTCCTGGTCGGGATCGAGCACTACTGGCTCCGCGACCTCAAGTTCGACGACGCGTACATCCACTTTCGCTACGCGCGGAACCTCGCGCAGGGCAAGGGCTTCGTCTACAACGAGGGCGAGCGCGTCCTCGGCTCGGGTGCGATTCCCTGGAACCTCCTGCTCGCCGCCGTGGCCGCGGTGACGCCCGCCGACACGCTGCCCGTCGCGGTCTCGATCCTCAACTACCTGGCGCTCCTCGCGTGCGCGGCGGTCGTCGTCGCGGCGGTGGGACGGGACGGGCGGCGGTGGCTCGGCATGCTGATCGCCGCCGCCCTGCTCGCCGAGGGCCCGCTCGTGGTGTCGTCGATCGGCGGCATGGAGACCGTGATCCTCTGCCTCCTCTACTTCCTCGTCTTCCTGGCACTCCTCCGCGAGCGCTACGAGCTCGCCGGCCTCGCGGCGGGGATCGCGGTCTGCTTTCGGGTGGAGAGCGTGTTTCTCGCCCTGGCAGCCATCGCCGCTCCGGCGCTCTACGCGCGCCGGCGGTTCTGGCGCACGCTCGCGGCGACGCTGCTCGTGCCGCTGGTCGTCCATTGCTGGGCGTGGCTCTACTTCGGCTTCCCGCTCGCCAACTCGACGCTCGCCAAGCGCATCGTCTACGACCCACCCGCGCTGGATGCGTGCTGGCGATGCCTGAAGACGCTGCAGGACGGCCTCCAGTTCGCGCGCCTGTGGCCGCGCGGACCGATCGCGGTCGCGTGGGCGCAGGACGCGCGCGTCGTCCTCTGGCTTCCGTTCCTCTGTCTCGGGTTCCTCTTCGTTCGCCGGAGCGCGCCCGCGGCCGGGCTGGTCCTCCTCCAGCCACTCGGCGCGTTCGCCTTCTATGCCCGTGCCAACCCGCTCATGTTTCCCTGGTACGACTGCACGTACGCTCCCCTCGCGACCCTCTTTGCGTTGCTCGGAGTCGCCTGGCTCGGCGAGCGCGTGCCGGGGCCGCGCGCGGTCGGTGCCGCGGCGACCCTCGTGGCCGTGGTCTGGCTGTCCTGGACGCCCGTCCTGCGGACGTGGTGGCCCCTCGCCCCGCCCACCGACGCGCGCTTCAGCTTCTCCTTGCCGAACGCGGACGCGCATTCTCGGGTCTACCAGTACATCAACATCGCGCGCTTCCTGGATTCGCGGGTGCGCCCGAACGAGCTCGTCTGCGCGGCG
>WNFA01002924.1_pt1 | contig 20882 bp, 15 predicted proteins | sample 5400481 | NCBI WGS metagenome assembly WNFA01 (sample SAMN13153340, study PRJNA577476) | soil metagenome | isolation source: 120 cm saprolite under Douglas fir tree site 2 hole 1 replicate 2 | place: USA:California | collected 2015-04-18
GAATCTCTCAGCAGCAAGCTTTATGGCGGCATCCCCGTGGTTCCGATCATGGACACCGGCGCCAGCGACGGAAAAGCTCTCCGCCTGGCTGGCATTCCCACCTATGGCGTCCCTGGGGTCTTCGCCGATATTGACGACGTTCGCGCGCATGGCCGCGATGAGCGCATCGGCGTGAAGGAATTCTATGGTGGTGTGGATTTTTACTATCTGTTCATCAAGAGTCTGGACGGAGAGTAGCTCTTATTGTTGACGCATTTACGCCGTCCGCCGCATCTGTGCCAGGCTTTGCTGGAGTTTGAATTCTGCATGTAGAGTTTCAAGTTCAGAGATGAGTTTTTCGTCAATGCCCAGATTAGCGCTCCGTATCGCGCCGAACGGATCAGTCAGATACCAGATGGCATTTACCGTGCAGCGTCCCGCCCACTCCTGCAATCTGCCTTCGTATCTGGCAAACTCCCGCAGAATGCGCGATGTGCGCTCTGGAGAGCTTTCTGCGGCCCGTTTTGAGCCCTGCTGCTGCGTCGGTTTAGACATAAATTGGCTTCAATGACTAAGACACGTGTGAGCCCACACCGGAACAGAGTTATCGCGTCCCGGGCAGGTACATGCGACGCCTGAAAAAGGTGCTAAGCTATCGAACCAGAATATGACCGACACAAACAAGGTGGCCATCATCGGCGCAGGTTCTTCCGGAATCGCCGCGTGCAAAGTGCTCAAGCAGCATGGAGTTCCCTTCGCTTGCATTGAGGCCGGCGATCGCGTTGGCGGTAACTGGGTGTACGGCAATTCCAATGGCATGTCCAGCGCTTACCGGTCACTGCATATCAATACGTCGCGCCCGAAAATGCAGTATTCAGACTTTCCCATGCCGGCGCACTATCCGGATTTTCCTCATCATGCGCAGATTGCCGAATACTTCGACCACTATGCCGACCATTTTGGCATCAAGCCGCATATACGCTTTCACACAAAAGTCACCAGCGCCGAGCCCGTTGCTGGCAGCGGCTGGGAGCTTACCACCGATGACGGAACACGTGAGCGCTATCGCGCGCTCATCGTCGCCAATGGGCACCACTGGTCGCGACGCTGGCCTGATCCGCCGTTCGCCGGAAAATTTACCGGGCAGATCATGCATGCTCACGACTATCGCACGCCGGATTACTTTGCCGGCAAGAATGTACTTGTAGTGGGATTTGGAAACTCCGCGGTCGATATCGCCGTTGAACTTTCTCGCGTAGCCGGCTCCAGCATGCTTTCCGTCCGACGTGGTTTTCACGTGATCCCGAAATTCATTCTCGGACGACCTCTTGATCAATCGATTGTGCCCACATGGTTTCCTTTCAAACTTCAACGCGCAATCCTGACCTTCGTGCTTCGTCTACAACAGGGGGACGTAACGCAATATGGTCTGCCCAAACCTGACCACGAGTTACTGCACGCTCATCCAACAGTGAGCGCCGATCTGCTGACGCGCCTCTCCCATGGCGATATCAAGGTCAAGCCGAACGTCAAGCAGCTGGCAGGCGGCGAAGTGATATTTGCTGACGATTCCCGGGAACCGGTTGACACAATTATTTATTGCACCGGATATAAAGTTGATTTCCCATTCTTCCGCCAGGACCTGATCTCCGCGCCCAACAATGATCTGCCGCTCTTCTACCGGGTATTTCATCCACAGTTCAGTGATCTCTTTTTCATCGGACTGCTGCAACCTCTCGGCGCGATCATGCCGTTGGCTGAATTGCAAAGTGAGTGGGTTGCTGATTATCTGGTCGGCGACTATGCCCTGCCTTCCGCCGCTGAAATGCAACAAGCCATTAGCAAAGATCGCGAAGCCATGCTCAATCGCTACGGCAATGCTCCCCGTCACACCATGCAGGTGGACTTTGCCCCTTACGTGTCCGTGGTGAAAAAAGAGCGTGGCCGCGGCGCAGTCAGGGCCAGGAAGCTGCCCCGGCACGAAAAAGCTGAAATCGCGGCGGCCGCCAGAAGCTAAAACGGAATCTGCGCTGGGACAGAATCCACTCTCTCCCTTACAATCTCATTGAGATCAGCATCCAAAACTGGTGAGGCATTGCAATGCGGTGGACACCCGGTGGTGACAGCAGTGACGTGGAAGATCGTCGCGACGATAGTGGTGGCGGCGGCTTTGGCGGGTTTCATATCGGTCTGGGCGGCATGCTCATCCTTCTTATCTTGAGCCTTATCTTCCATCGCAACTTCTTTGCTCTCTTGAACGGCGGCGGAGGCGGCACTGGAACAGTGGTTTCGCGACCCGATACCAATCGCGATGCCCAGGAACAACCGGAAGTCCAATTCGTGACTTTCGTCCTGAATGACACCCAGAAAACCTGGCAGGAAATTCTGCAGCAGCGGGGTGTTCCCTATCGCCATGCCAAGCTCGTGCTTTTCCGGAACGCCACGTTCTCTGGTTGCGGGCGGGCACAAGCTGCCACCGGGCCGTTCTATTGTCCGGTGGATGAAAAGGTCTATATCGACCTTGCATTCTATGACGAGTTGAAGCAACGCTTCGGCGCCCCCGGACAATTCGCCCAGGCTTATGTCCTGGCCCATGAGATGGGGCACCATGTGCAGAAGCTGCTGGGCATCGAAGGCAAAGTACATTCTCTGGAGGAACAAAATCCGGGATCGGCGAACGGCCTTTCAGTGAAGCTGGAATTGCAAGCCGATTGCCTTGCCGGAGTATGGGCCCACTCCACCGAAGAAAGAAAGTTGCTGGAATCCGGGGATGTGGAGAGCGCCCTTGGCGCCGCGTCCGCGGTTGGTGATGACCACATTCAAAATATGACTCGTGGTCGCGTGAGCCCTGAGACCTTCACGCACGGCAGCTCAGCTCAGCGCATGGACTGGTTCAAACGCGGTATGTCACAAGGCACAGTTGCGGCATGTAACACGTTCCAGCAATGATTGCTCTTCATCCCGACTGAAACGAGGGATCCCTACGGTCTGAGACTATGTTTTTATAGGAAGCAATGCGGGTTTACATAGCCTGCCATTGCCACGCCGGCGTCTTCAGCGTGGCGTCCATTGCGGATGGCCAGTGAACAGGCCACTGCCAAAACCGATCTGATAAACCAGAAAAATACCAAAGGCCAGGCTTATAAAACCTGATGCCAATCCAAGAATGCGCGGGAAGCTCTTGTTCCTTGATCCAAAAAAGTTGAATGCAGATGCGATGCTCATGGTAATCAGCATCATCCCTGCCACCGTGCCCAGGCCAAAAACCAGCAGATAAGCCACGGCCCAGCGTGGATCGCGGATGGTGGTGAGCACTAGCAGAGCAACCGCCGCGGACCCTGCCAGTCCGTGAACAATCCCGATGATCAAAGGGCGCAACTGCTGATAAAGACCAATGCGCCCGAACATCCGGTCCAGCAGCGCCAGCGGGGTGCGATCACTGCGATGTGAATGCGCTTCCGGTGAGTGTCCGTGGGCATGCGTGTGAATATAGTCGCCGTGCGTATGCGGATGAGCATGCACGATCCCCGATTCCGCCGAGTGGTGGCTTTCAGAGGAGATGGCTCTGGTCGTCCGCCAGAAGGCAGTCAGATTCAGCAGCCCCAAGATCACCAGCATCAAGCCGACAGAGAGCTCCATGCTCAGCCCGATGCGCGGCGGAATGACCACTCCAAAAAGAATGATGGCACTGCCCACCATAAAGATGGTAAGTGTGTGGCCAATGCCCCAGAATGCTCCTGTCATGGCGGCGCGGCCAAGCTTACGCTGCCGGCTGACGATGGTGGTCACGGCAATTACATGGTCGGGATCAGTGGCGTGGCGCATGCCCAGAAAAAAACCGATCGCGACGATGGAGAGAAATGGAACCATGGCGGTCATTGAGCCGGGAATTTTAGGCCAGCTCCAGCTCAATCTTCTTGGATGCTGGATCCAGGCGCGAGATACGGAAGCTGCGAATTTGTCCCGGCTGGAAAGCGCTCGGTTTCTTGCTGCCGCCGGTGTCTCCGGTTTTCCAACGCGATTGCAGCATGGAACTTAGAGAAGAAAGATCGGCTTTCCCGCCGCCGGCTTGTGCCTTTTCTTCCTTTGCCGGAAAAGCGGCCACAATCTTGCACGAACCCTGTACGCCTTCGCCGAGCTCAACCCTTGCCCAGTCGCCGGAAACATCCACCATGCGCCCGGTGACCACGTCGCCTTCCTTGTGCTCCACAATGTATTCGTCCAGGCTGCTGGGGACCATCTGCTTCATGCCCAGGCGCACACGGCGTTTTGCGGTATCCACCTCAAGTACCTGCGCCTTTACCACCTGGCCAACACGCAGCTCATCGGAGGGATGGTTGATGCGCTTCTCAGCACTGATGTCGCCCACGTGGATCATTCCTTCCACACCTTCGGCCAACTGAATGAATGCGCCAAACTTCATCAGGCTGGTTACAGCGCCTTCCGCCACCGATCCCACTGGAAATTTCTGCTGCACATCACTCCATGGATCGCCCAGTGCCTGCTTCAGTCCCAGCGAGATGCGCTTTTCTCCGACGTTCACGCCCAGCACCACCACTTCCACGGTCTCGCCGGGTTTCACCGCGTCACTGGCTTTGCGAACTTTTTTTGCCCAGGACATCTCCGATATATGAATCAGGCCTTCCAGCCCGGATTCCAGTTCCACGAAAGCGCCAAAATCCATGATGCGGGTCACGGTGCCGCGGACGCGCTCGCCAAGTTTGTATTTGTCTGCCGCCGTGTCCCAGGGGTCCGGCTGAAGCTGCTTCATACCAACGGAAATTCGTTGCTTGTCAGGATCAATGCGTAGAACTTTGACTTCAACCTGCTGGCCGGCGGTCAAGACATCAGCCGCCTTGTTGATGCGTGCCCAGGCAATGTCTCCGATGTGCAGTAGAGCGTCCACGCCGCCAATGTCCACGAATGCGCCGTAATCAGTAAGGCTGCGCACGGTGCCCTGAACAATGTCTCCGGCCCGGACCTCAGAATAGCGGCGCTCCTTCATGCCCAGCGCTTCTTCTTCCGCCACAACGCGACGATCCACCACCACGTCTTCTTCCGTGACATCAAGCTTGATGATGCGGCAGCGAACTTCCTGGCCAACGAGTTTTTCCAGATCGCCGGCTTCACGTGCGCCGCTGCGCGATGCCGGCATAAACGCGCGAACGCCTACGTCCACACTCAGCCCGCCTTTGATCACCGCTGTGACAGTTCCGATGATCGATTCCTTCTCCGCAAAGGCCCGCTCCAGTGACGACCAGTCCTTTGGCCGGGCGACTTTGAAGCGAGACAGTGTGTAATAACCCTCAGGATCGCGGCCTTTTACTGACACAGCCAGTTTGTCACCGACCTTAACGATCTCGTTGGCGGCCTGAAAATCAGCTAGAGGAAGAATGCCCTCAGTCTTGTAGCCGATGTCCAGGAGCACGGAATCAGCCGTGATGCTGACGACGGTTCCTTCCATGCGGCGGCTGCCATCGTCAGTCTTGTGCTGATGGCTCTTCTCAAATTGCGAGAGGATATCGTTGAAGGATTCGTTGTTATCGGCGGTGTTCTCGCCGGACGAAGGAGGCGTGGGCATACTGGGATTGGGCATGGGACGAAGCTTCAATTATCCCACAGGCCTGCCCTTGCATGTCTGGGCCGCGCCCACAAAAACGCATGAGCCTGACGCCCATGCCGCCTTTATTGGTTTCGACCGATTCTACGGCGTTGACACGCTGGGCGGCAATGAGGTCGATGCCAACGCTCTACTGCGCTTCTATGTTTTGCATTGCGTGATCCTGCCGCTGGTGGCCGTGCTGCTGGTTGCGGTCCACTTCTGGCGCATTCGCAAGGATGGCGGACTGTATGTCCCGGAGAAGAAGCAGTGAAAGAGGCCACCAAAATGAAATCTGATTCGGATCCAAACGCGAAACCGGCAAAGATGGAGGCTGAGGTACAGTCTGACGTCCGCAAAAATCCCCGGCGCATAGCCTTTATACTTCGCCGCACGTAGCCGCAGGTAAGAACGCAGGATGACGATCTTGTAATGACTTATCCAGCAGCTCTGTCTCATTTCGTGATTGCAATGGAAGTTGTATTCCTTCTGCTGGTGTGGGTATCTCTGCTGGCCAATGCTCCGCTGGAAGGCTTGGCCGATCCAATGCACACGCCGAATCCGGCCAAGGCGCCCTGGTATTTTTTGGGCCTTCATGAATTGCTGCACTACTTTCCACCCATGGTTGCCGGTGTGCTCATTCCCGGGTTGGTGGTGGGTGCCCTGGTAATCATTCCTTACTCAACATCAACATTGAAGGTGGCAGCATCTGGGCGCGTCCGGAGCAGCGCGGCAAGATCATCGGCTCAGTGATTGGTTTCATGGTGTTGATCTTTGTGCTCTTCAGTATGGGCAGTTCGGTCACAGCGCGACTGGCGGTCCTAAATTAGACAAGGCACTCGACCTGAGTAGTCATGCGGATTATTCAACCAGCGGCGCAGCCAGAGTCAGAAGCAAAGCCCGTGGGCGAAGGAACAAACGTGCTGCTGTTGGGGGACTTTGCAGCTTATTCGCAGATATTTTCATTAGGTACTCCTTGCTTAGCAACCCCGAGGTTGCGAGTTATCAACAACATCCGGTGCTTCATCACACCGGCACGTGACAAATTTCTGCAAACAACGGCCGATGCTAACGTTTTGTGGACACGGAAGATGTGATTAGGATCACGCTTATTTTCGGAAGCCAAAGAATTAGGGTAGGTAGCGTCGCCAGGCTGCCCGGATCGAGCCCGGCGTGAGGTGAGAGATCGTTCAGACAATTGCGAACTGCGGGGATATGGAAACGCTACATTTCAAATTTGAATTTCGCGGAAGCTATCTGGTAAAGAGAGTGCGGCCTTGCAGGTGGAAATATTCCGCCACAATACTGGCATTCCAGGCACCTCCGGAAGCAGTGATGAGAGCGGTAATCAGGTAAGGAAAAATGGCAGGCAAAACCAGCTTCCGCCAACGCAGCCACCGGCCAAAGCGGTAAGTACGGCAAGCCTCGTCAAGTTCCGTCGGAATAGCAGAGGCGCCCGCGATTACGTTAAACAGCAGATACCATTGCGTGCCCAGCAGAAGCAAAAGGATAGATGCAATGCCCAACCCGCCGCCCAGCCGCACCAGGGCCAGGACAAGTACTGGAAACAATGCTGTGGCAGGAACTGAGGCAGCAATCTGCGCCAGAGGCTGAGCAATCTTTGCCAGTCGGGGATGGGTCCCAATGGCCATCCATTTTTTTGTCCAGCCAGAGGTCCAAAAGTTCGCTACGTAGATTTTCCGCGGTAAGCACGTCAAGAGCGGAAAAAGGTTCATCCATGAATAGGACTTCCGGTCGCACGGCGAGAGCTCGAGCTATGCCCACCCGCTGTTTCATGCCGCCTGATAATTCCTTGGGATAGGCGTTCTCGAAGCCCTTCAGTCCCACTGTGTTGATTGCACGTAGCGCACGTTTGCGGCGTTCAGCCGCAGGTACGGCGCGTGCTAACAGTGGCGATTCCACGTTTTCCAGGACCGTGAGCCAGGGAAACAAGGCAAAGCTCTGAAATACGATGGCAACATCTGGCACCGTCTGGGAAAGATCTTTGCCATGCCATAGAGTTTGCCCCGACGTAGGCTGACTGAGCCCGGAAAGCATTCGCAGCAGGGTTGACTTCCCCGATCCTGACGCGCCCAGTAACGCAACCACGGTACCTGGATAAATGAACAAATCCAGTGGAGCGATGATTTGAACATTGTGGCCGTCGGCCTGAAGAAAGGATTTTTCCAGTCCGCGGGCCTCAATGATGGCCTCAGTCGGGGAAGATTCCGTCACCGACAACTCGCGTCCGGGCACGGCGATTGGCTTGGATTTTGGCCAAGATGGCTTGCTGACTGTCGCGCTTTGGGCCGTTCGCAGATCAGCCTTCGCGATCCGCGATGATTCAGCCGACGGACGCTTCAGCTCGCCAATTTCCTCTTCCAATCGCGCCCACGCTTCGTCCGGTAACTCGTCCAGAAGCTGCATGCGATCGTCGGGCGGCATCTGGTCGAGAATGGCACGCATGTCAGCCAGGGTCCGGTTATGCAACAGCACATATTGATGGTAGTAGGGGAAATGGCCAAGCAGTTTGGCAGCAATATCGATGGTAAGTTGGCGAACAGGGCGCGCTGCATTTCGTAGCCGAGACCCTCTATGCTCTTGGCGGCATCGGCGCGCGCCAACCGGCGCAAAGCAGAGACGATTTCGGGCCATCGTTCCTGTTCCACCAATTCGCTGATCTGTGCTGTATCCACTCGATATGTAGATTACCAGCTAAACATTTAAGGCTTGACTGATCCTTCAGCTTTTCCGACGTGGGCATCCCGCCCACGCCGGGCCCAAAGCCCTTCTTAGGCCACTCTGGCAACTTCGTCCGTTACCTCCATCCTGGGTTCATTTGTGAATTTAGACAACAGCGTTTTCACAACCACATAAAGAACCGGGATAAAGAACAAATTGAGCACCGTCGAAAACAACATACCGCCTACAATCGCCGTGCCCACCGAATGGCGACCGAGTTTGCCGGCGCCGCTGGCGAAGTAAAGCGGCAGAACACCCAGGATGAATGCAAACGACGTCATGAGGATGGGCCGCAAGCGCAGCTCAGCCGCCTCAATGGCCGCGTCCATAATTGAACGGCCCTGTTCCATCAACTGCTCGGCAAATTCCACGATCAAAATCGAGTTTTTGGCCGAAAGTCCAATCAGCATCACCAGGCCTATCTGGACGTAAACATCGTTCGCTAATCCGCGCATAAAGATGAAAAGCAGCGCACCCAGCACGGCGGTTGGGACTGCCAGCAGGATGATGAATGGCAGCGCGAAACTCTCATACTGCGCGGACAAAGTGAGATACACCACAAAAATTCCAAGGGCAAAGATAAGAATCGCTTTACCGCCCGACTCCACTTGTTCCAGCGCCAGCCCCGTCCATTGGAATGCCATGCCTTGCAGCATGTTCTTCTTTGCCAGGTTTTCCATGTCCCTCAGCCCCTCAGACGAGCTGTGGCCAGGCGCTGCCGCGCCATCAATTTCCGCCGAACGGAAGAGATTGTAATGGTTGATGACCTGCGGGCCGGAGGTGTCTTCGAGCGAAACGATATTTCCCAGCGGCAGTAGTTGGTTGTTCGCAGAGCGCACGTAATATTGCCGCAGGTCCTGCGCGTTCTTACGGAAGCGCTCGTCTGCCTGGACGTAAACGCGATACGAACGATTGTTGAAGTCAAAGTCATTCACGTACTGCGAGCCCATGTAAACGCCGAGAGCGGATGTAATCTGGCTGATGGGTACACCGATGGCCTTGGCTTTTTGCCGGTCAATCTGCACCAGCTTCTGCGGATCGTTGGCGGTGAAACTGGTAAACAGCCCGGTCAGGTCGTTTCCCTGGCGGCTGGCGGCCACGATCTTATGCGCTACGGTGTCGAGGTCCGCGAGCGTGTTGCGCCCCTGGTCCTGGAGAATGAACTGAAATCCTCCAAAGCTGCCAATACCGTTGATGGCAGGCGGCTCAAACGGCACCACAATCGCACCAGGAATGCCAAAGAGCTTTGGTCCCACGCGGGCCACAATGTCGCTGGCGCCATGTCCTTTGCCTCTGCGATCGTCAATGGGCTTGAGCGGCGCGAAAACCACGCCTGAGTTCGACGAACTGCCGCCGTTCAAGGAAAATCCTGGCACCGCAAAGGTGCCGAAAACGTCGGGATCAGCCCGCAAAATCTCCTCCGCCTGTCTGGCGATGTCGGTGGTATAAGCCAGCGAAGCGCCTTGAGGAGCCTGGACGATGACGATGAAATAATTCTGGTCTTCCTGGGGCACGAATCCGGTGGGAACACGCTGATACATGAACGCTGTCGCCGCCAGAGCTGCCAGGAATAGAACAATCATGGCGTAACGGAATTTCAGCGCCTTGCCGACCGCTTTTCCGTAAACATTGCCCAGTGCATGGATCGCCCGGTCTATGCCGTGGGCGGCTTTTGCGTAGCCATGGGAAAGCCATTGAACGCGCGTCCAATCCAGAACTGTGTATTTATGTTCCTCGCTGCGAAGCAGGATCGCCGCCAGGGCCGGCGAAAGCGTGAGCGCGTTAAACAAGGAGATGGCGATGGCAAACGCGATCGTCAACGAGAATTGCCGGTAAAGAATCCCTGTGGTGCCAGGGAAGAACGAGACGGGCACAAAGACCGAGATCAAAACCAGAGACGTGGCCACCACGGCGCTCGATACTTCGGCCATCGCCTTTGAAGTGGCCCGGTGCGGATCAGTTCCGTCTTGATTGATATGGCGCTGGGCATTTTCAATGACCACAATGGCATCATCCACAACCAGGCCCGTCGCCAGCGTAATTCCGAAAAGCGTGAGTGAGTTGATGGAAAACCCAAACATGTTGATGAATGCGAACGTGCCGATCAATGAGACCGGGATCGTCACCGCGGGAATGATGGTGGCGCGCCAGTCCAGCAGGAAGAGAAAGATGACGAGGATGACAATGATGATGGCTTCTTCAAGCGTCGTCACCACCTCTTTCACTGAGTCGCCGACTACAGTTGTGGTGTCAAAGGCGACTACGTATTTCATGCCCGGTGGAAATGATTTCGAGAGCTCGATCAGCGCGGCTTTGGCCAGCTTATCCACCTGCAACGCGTTGGCGTTTGAAAGCTGCTGTACACCTACGCCGACGGCCTGATGGCCGCTATAAAGAAGATTGGTGTCGTAGTTTTCAGCGCCGACCTCAGCCCGGCCCACATCCTTCACCTGCACAATTCCATTGGCGGTATTTTTCAGGATGATGCCTTCGAATTCCTTCGGGTCGCTAAGTCTGCCAACCACGCGCAGCGCAATCTGGAAATTCTGCTTCTGGTCTGACGGGGGGCGGCCCAGTTGTCCGGCTGGGATTTCAACGTTCTGTTCCTGGAGCGCGGACACCACGTCCGCAGCCGTCAACTGGCGTGCTGCCAGCTTGGCCGGATCCAGCCAGATACGCATCGCGTACTTGCGCTCTCCGAAAATGATGACGTCACCCACACCCGGAATGCGCTTTAAGGCATCCTTAACGTATACATCCAGATAATTGGAGATGTACTGGTTGGAAAGGCTGTTATCGGGAGAGAAGAAGCCAGCAGCGAAGACGAAATTTGGATTCGCCTTGGTGATGGTGACGCCGGTGTTTTTAATCTCCTGCGGCAGACGGCCCTGAGCAGTCGCCACGCGGTTCTGCACATCCACGGCAGCGATGTTCAAGTCATATCCGGTGCGGAAAGTAACATTGATGCTGCTGGTGCCGTCGTTGGAGCTGGTGGAAGAGATATAGTGCATGCCCTCAACACCGTTGATTTGTTGCTCCAGCGGAATCGTTACGGCTGACTCCACCACTTGCGCGTTTGCGCCCACATAATTGCTGCTTACGGTGACCTGGGGCGGCGCCAACGTCGGATAAAGCGAGATCGGCAAACCTGGAATGCTGACTGCTCCGGCGAGAATGATCAACAAAGCACAAACCGTGGCGAAAATAGGGCGCTTAATGAAAAAATTTACCAACCTGGCACTTCCTCTTCTAGTCGCGACAATGGCGGCTCTATCTGCTTCAATCCGGCAGGTTAAGTGATGGGCTGGACGGGGACCCCGTCAACCAGAAACTGAATGCCTGAAACAATTACCTTGTCACCCGGCTGAAGACCGCCGAGTACGGCGTAATCATTCCCAATGGTATCGCCAAGGGTAATGGCGCGCTGTTTGGCTACGCTGCCCTGCTCACCCTGGGACACAACATAAACAAATGATTGGCCGCCAATGCGGCTTACAGCCAGCACCGGGACGGTGGGCGCAGGCGCGGTGCTCCAGACCACGCGCGCTTTGACCAGTTGTGCGTTGCGGAATCTATCCAGCGAGCTCTTGATCGGCGCTTTCACCAGAATTCCCTGTAGCGCGTTATCCACCTGGCGGGAGACAAAGTTAATCCGGGTGCTTTCGATCAACTCGCCCTGGCTGTTTACGATCTGAATGGGAAGACCCATCTTGATGTCGCCGGCTTTTTCCGTGGGGATGTAAACGTAGGCCTCGAGTTCGGCGTTCTCGTCCACCGTGGTCAACAACGTGGTGGGAGAAACGTAATCACCTATACGCACCGGGATATCTTCCACTACACCCGCGAACGGAGCCGTCAGGTTGTAATACGCTAACTGGCGTTGCTGGGTAACGCGGGCAGCAGTGGAAGCCTGAAAATCAGCCTTGGCGTTCTCATAAGCCTGCTCGGCTGCATCGAAATCATGCTTGCTGGTCACGCCAGACTGGTAAAGCGCTCGCTGCCTTTCCACCTCGCGTTGATTGAAATCCAGGACCGCTTTCTTCTGCGCTTCCGTGCTCTGCTGCTGGTCCACGGTTGCCTGCTGCTTCAAAGGATCAATCGTCATCAGAACCTGGCCGGCCTTCACGTGATCGCCTGATTTCACCAGTATTCGCGTGAGTGTGCCATCCACCTGCGGCTGAATGGTGGCAGCGCGGCGAGACTTCACCGTCGCCACATATTCATCCACACGAGGCACGTTGGACAGATTCACTGTGCTTGTCTTGACCGGCATGGGCCTGGGCGCTGGTGCATTAGCTTGCGTGTTATTGCACGCCGAAATTATGGGAATGACAAAGGCTAACAGCCCTAATAAAAAAACCGGCTTCCTCAAGTTATCCATCCTTATATAGACGATACAAGTACTACAGATGATATAGATGATACGAGTACTACAGATGACAGGGGAGAGCAGTTCGATTCACGAGTCGCAGGCAAAAGTAGAAGGAAAACGAGAGCGCTACCACTCCGCTCCAGTTATTCACGAAAACGATCGCAAAGAAACCTGCAAGTATCTTAAAACAGCAGGATTAGCCCCAATACTTCTGGAGCCCGACCAGGGCTTTACCAACCCAGGCTGGAGCAGAAATAGAGTATTTTCTAGAGATTGTGGTTAGCGAAATTTTAACGTGGACGACCAGGGTGTTTGACCATGGGCGAGTCTCCACCCAGAGGCTGGCAGGTTTGCGAAGAAGTGATTTCGGAATCTGGAACTCTGTGGCTGGAGTTTCAGTTCACCATTCTGGCCGCCAGGCTCTTGGTTTCCGCGTTTAAAGGTGGCAGCTTTGTTGAGTAAAGGGGCAATTGAGCACGTATGATGGTCCCTTCCTCGTTACTGTGAATAGTCAGTTTTCCCTGAAGAAGCCTGACCCGCTCCAGCATCCCGCCCAATCCTACGCCTTGAGGATCCTGCCCTTGGGCGATTCCCCGGCCCTGGTCGGCAATCTCCACCGTTAGTTCATCTTTATCACGGGCCACCATCACCAGCGCGGTGCGGCTGCCGGAGTGCTTCAGGACATTTGACAGCGCCTCCTGGACGATGCGGAAGACAGTCAGCTGCACTTCGAAGTCCAACCCGCCGAGATCCAGTGGCGCTTTCAGAACGGCGTCAATTCCGCTGCGTTTCCTGAAGCCTTCAACATATCCGCGCAAAGCCCGTCCCAAACCAAGCTCTTCCAGCATGGGTGGATGGAGGAGATAAGAAATCGTCCGCAATTCACTGGTGCATTGCTCAACAAATCGCAATGATTCGTCCACGCGAGCAATTTCTTCTTCATTACCGGCAAGGGCGATGCGAATCCGGTGCAGGTTCAACGCCATTGGCACCAGGTTCTGCGCGGCTCCGTCATGCAACTCACGCGCCAGCCGCCTGCGCTCCTCGTCTTCCACTCGCATGAGTTTGCTGGAAAGTTGCAGGACTTCTTCCTGAGCAGTCTTGCGCTCATCTATCTCCTGCTCCAGCGCGCGATTGGCGGCACGAAGTTCCTCCGTCCGCTCCATGACTCGCATTTCCAATTGATCGTGCGCAGCGAGCAGCGCTTCTTCAGCCCGCACCTGCCGGGTAACGTCCGTGCAGAGGATGGTAAAAGTTTCCTCCCCGCCCAGTTCCAGTTTCGATGATGCAGTGCCCATGGGGAACTCAGAACCGTCTTTGCGCCGTCCGAATACCAGCCAATGTTCCGCCAGCAGGCAGTTGTTTTCTACCACATCAACTGAGTTCTTGGGATGGTGGCAATGGACTTCGCGGTAATCTTCAGGAATAAGAAGATTGAGCGGCTGTCCCAGAACTTCATCCATGGTATAGCCGAACATCTTCTCAGCCGTCTGGTTGAGCAGCGTGATACGTTGTGCTTGATCAGTGGAAATAACAGCAGCCGGTGATATCTCCAGAATGCCGGCGAAACGTGCCTGTGACGCTCGCATGGCGTCCTCTGCCAGGCGTCTTTCTGCAATTTCGCTGCGCAACCTGAAGAACGTATACGTTAGCCATGCTAGCACCAGGCTGAAGAGGAAACCGCTCATGAGTGTGTAGCGAGGCAGGTTGGAATGCATTTCCGCCATTGCTTCAGGCGAAGACCAAACCCGCAGATCCCAGGTTGCGCCGGGAAGATTAAGTGCCGCACTCTGGTTCAAATGGCGGAGCTGATCATTGCTTCCATCCAGCCGGAAAATCCTGCGTCCATCTTCTTCAATGGCAACAGAGAAATGCAATCCTTTAATGTCAGTCAGCATTTCTTCTAAAGACTGATCAACGTTAAAGGCTCCAAGCGCAAATCCGTGCAACGACTGTTCGCGAAAGACAGGGACCGCGATAAGCCATTGCCGCTCACCATTGGAGCCTAAAAAAACTTTTGAGATGGTGGCCTGCCTGTTCAGCAGAGTACGCTGTAAGAGCGGTCCAACAAAAGACATGTTCATTGGAATGCTTGCAGCGATCTGGCCCCTGGGGCCACTCACCCAACGTTGCTTGTAGTCTGGTGTAAGCCACGCCATGGCCTGGCAACCAGAATGACGTTCAATATAGATCGCTGCCAGCATGTCCCATTTCTTACGGGATGGATCTTCGAATTGCCAGATTTTGGCTGCATTCGTTTCGTCTTGAATGAGTGCATCCATATCGGCGGCAAGGTCCACGTGCACTGCTGACATGGCCAAAGCGGTAGCTTTATAGATGTGGTTGCGCTCCAGTTGAGAAACCAGGAGCCAGGCAATGGCCGTACCGGCGAGGCTGCCAATGAGCACGATGATTGCCGGCCAGAATGATCTGGCCCATGTGGTGCTCCGGTGTTCCTTCATGCCTGCCCCCACCCTGAACTTCACACTGCTTCAGGATTAACAATGTTGCGCGGAATGATCATCAGGTCTCTTTCTGGTAGCGCTAGGTACGTCGCCGCCGGTGTACCTTTTTCATTCGTGGGCTGGGAAGCTGGTTAACTTCATTTGCCACGGAAGTCATTTCGATGTTCATTAACACTGTTCCCTTAGCACCAGCGATGAGATTAAAAAAACATTAAAATCTTTAATGTTTCCGTGTGCATATATCTTTCTGGGGGGCTTAATACACGCGGTTTGCCACCTTCTAGCTTAATTCCCTGGCTGGCAGCTGGCCAGACACGTGAGTAGCAGGCCTTCCGGCCAGATCTGAACCCTGTTTAGCCTTATCTGAACACTGTAAGTCTTTGAGAAAGTGTGGTTTAATCCTGCTAAACCTGAATGCGAAACGATGGCTCTGAAAATATTACTTGCGGATGACCATGCCGTGGTCCGGGAAGGATTGCGAGTGCTGCTCGAGCGTGAAGGATTTCTCTTCAGCGGCGAAGCATCGGATGGCCGTGAGGCCATTCTGCTCTGCGAGAAAAATAAACCTGATATCGCGGTCCTTGATCTCGCCATGCCCCTCCTCAACGGAATTGACGCGGCACGGGAGATCATTAAGACCAATTCAAAAATCAAAGTCATTCTTCTCACCATGCACACAGAAGACCACCTTGTTCTGGAAAGCCTTCGTGCCGGCGTGACCGGTTATGTTCTGAAGACCAGGGCATCCAATGAATTGGTCCAGGCGATTCGCGCGGTGAGCAAGGGCGAGATGTTTCTTACGCAGAGCATCTCCCGGACAATTGTGCAGGCGTTTCTCAACAAGGACGAGGTGCCGGATCGCTTCCTCAGCGATCGTGAACGCCAGGTCTTACAGCTAGTGGCCGAAGGTAAGACCACTAAAGAGCTCGCAAGCATTCTCGGCATCAGCGCCAAGACCGCGGAGTCTCACCGTTCAAACATCATGGACAAACTCGACATTCATGACGTTGCCGGGTTGGTTCGCTATGCGATTCGCACCGGTATCATCCAGTCTTAACACTCTTATTACATAGGGCAATACGTTATTGCGCTACAAGCTTCCTGCCGTGATTTCCTTCCTTCTTAAAATTTCTAATCCAATCTGAACTTCTTACGATCAGGGTTTCTCCCCTCAAAGAATACCCAACCATCCGGATTTCAACTTTTTCGAATGTGCCTCATTCTGCATGCATAGGGAAGCACCGGTTCTTCAGCCTTGTACGCGCCAGCCACGGAATCAGGCGCGAATAGGGCTGAGGAACAATCCAGCGCAGCAAGTTCGCGCTGGAGCTTCCGGGACAGAAAGCTCGACGGTAACAACTTCTCGCACTGCGGTATCGGGCAGATTCTTTAGACGGTTGATGCACGGTACCGCGGCACTTTGGGCCCCATGTCCCTGAATTGGTAGTTCTTGCTCAAGCCGGAGTCAGACAGGTCGAGTCACCGGCGGGCGCAATTGGTAGGAACAGCGCGACTTTAGGAGAGAACAATGAGACGGTCTTCCGGGATGGCAGTAATTGTACGTTTGTGTGCATGCGTAACTGTAGTCATGGTGGCCCTGGGATATTACGGCCACGTCAGAGCCCAGGGTGGCGCGTCAACGGGAACCGTAGTGATTCCGCTTCGACCTCTTGCTTCCCTTTCCAGCGTTCCAATCCCACCTGTATTTGGTCTTGAAGGAATTGTTGCGGACAAAGCCGCCGCGGTCCAGCTGGGCAAAGCACTTTTCTGGGACATGCAGGCAGGCAGCGACGATATTCAGGCTTGTGCCAGTTGCCATTTCAACGCCGGCGCAGATAGCCGCCCCAATAACGAAGTCAATCCCGGGCAGGCTGGCGGCGACAACACTTTTCAAATCGGCACACCTTTTGACGGCAAAATCGGCCCCAATCATCATTACAACCCAGGCACATCAGACGCGGGTTTCGGCGGATTTCACGATGGTGATTTCCCCTTCCACAAGCTTTCCGATGTAAACAACAGCCACAGCAATGTGATCTCAGACGTGAATGACGTCTCCGGATCTCAGGGTGTGTTTGCCGCCAAGATGGGACAGATTATTGTCGGGCCATCAAACGGCCAGGGCGGAATCGTGACTGAGCCCGTGGATGATCATCGCCAGGCAGATGATGACGGCGACGCGGGCATCACGCGCGATGGTCACAGCGCGAGGAACCCCAACCCAAAGGTTAGCAGCAACACGAATAGCAATCGCCAAAAGTCGCCGCACACAAATTCAAACCCGGTGGTGGGAACGGCGCAGGGCCAGATCACCAGTCTGGAAACCGATATCTCCACGCCCGATCCGGTTTTCTCTTATCCCGATCCCGCGGACGCGGCCAAGCTGCTCAACACACGTAAAGTTACCGGCCGCAACACGCCGAGCGTGGTGGACGCGGTTTTCAACTATCGCAATTTCTGGGACGGCCGCGCGCAGAACGTTTGCAATGGCGGCAATCCATTTGGTTCGCGCGATAAGCAGTCTCATCTTCTGGTTGGGGACAGCCTGGACAACAAGCTTGGACCGGCCGTGGTGGCCATGCAGAACTCCGCGTTGTGCTCACAGGCACTAGGCCCAATCCTGAGCGGTACCGAAATGTCTGCTGACGGCCGCGACTTGCGTCAGGTCGGAAAGAAATTGCTGATGCGCGTACCGCTCGGCAAACAGGACGTTGACGCAACCGACAGTATTCTGGGCGCGTTTTCCAATGCACCGCAAAAAGGCCTGAACACAACTTATGCCGCTCTGATTCAGAAAGCGTTTCTCCCGGAGTGGTGGCAGTTCAAGCAACATGCGTGCGTGGCAGGCGATGGCAGCTCCACAATAACGATCGATCCGGCAAAAAACGAAGCCTGTCCGGCGGGAACCACGGACTACAGCCAGATGGAATACAACTTCTCTCTCTTCTGGGGAGTTGCCATTCAGATGTATGAAAGCACCCTGGTAGCGGACCAGACACCGCTGGATAAATTCCTGGAGCAGCAGCAGACCTATTCGCTGGTGGGCGACAACCAGGCTAATTCCTACACCATTCAACTGAAGCCGGGCATTGATCCCTTCACCATCTCGGTGGTGGGGCTGAATCCGAAGTTTGACATGAGTGACCAGGACACGTTCGCCTTCGACAACGGATATGGCCGCTTCACCGGCACCGGACTGGACGGAACAATCGACTACGCCCGCGGCGTACTCGTTCTCAACTTCGAGGAGCCGCCGGTCTCGACCGTGCCGATTCGAATCAGTTATTCGGTTGGACCGACCTCGATGACGGCGGGACAACTGCGCGGACTTCTGATCTTTGAAACCAAAGGCCGTTGCATTGTGTGCCACGGTGGCCCCGAACTTTCCAACGCGGCCGTGGACACGGTTGCCCCGGTTCCGCTGGAGCGCATGGTGATGGCCGACCTCAATGTCCGTGTATATGACACAGGCTTCTACCACATCGGCGTTCGTCCGGGCGCGGAAGACGCAGGCCTGGCCGGAGCTGATCCGGTGGCTTCCAAGCCGCTCTCACTGGGCGAGGAGTTGAGGCAGCGCGTTTGCGACGATCCATCAGTTTCAATCATGATCGCAGGCCGGCCCGGAGACGGAATCACGCAGGCTCCTCTGAGCTGTCGCGATGACATTGCACGCACCGGATTCTTCAAGACTCCGCAACTGCGCAACGTCGCGCTGACAGCGCCTTACTTTCACAACGGCAGCCAACTGACGCTCGAACAGGTGGTCGAATTCTATAACCGCGGAGCAGATTTCAACGTGGTTTCAGAACTCGCCATCATGGATCCCGATATCGAACCGCTCGGTCTGGGATTAACGCTTCAGGAAAAGCAGGATCTGGTTGATTTCCTGCGCAACGGGCTGACCGATCCGCGCACGGTGAAGCAGTCAGCGCCGTTTGACCACCCTCAGTTGCTCACGCCCAACGGACACCCACAGGGACCCAATGGGTACCCGGTGGCAAGAGACCCGGGCCATCCAGGACAGGCTAAAGACCAGTTGATGGAGATTCCCGCGGTAGGAGCAACAGGCGGCAAGCCTTTACCAACGTTCCTGGACAACCTGCTGGGTGTGAAGACAGCCAGGCCCAACTAGCGAACGAGCGGATATTCAGGAATTAGTCGAGAGCAAACAATTTCAAAGCCAGCAGTAGCAGATTGACGGAAGGAGTTTTACAACATGAGGTCTTATCAACAAGCCAAAGAATTATTCCGGAGCGCAGTCACAGGTCTGCTGCTGATTCTCGGCCTGGCTGTCGGAATGGGAGCACAATCGCTTCCCAAGCCGTCGGTCCCCCCCACGCCAGCAACATTGCCTGCTGCCCAAACGGTCGCGCCGGGTTTCGACGATCTCGGCTTCATCCAGTACGCGTCAGTGGACAAGATGTGCGATCCCGCACCGGCCACTCCGCCACTGGATACAACACCAGGAGCGGTGGTTGCCGCTGTGCCTCCGCCAGCGGCGCCGACACCGCCGGGCTGCAAGACGTCCGGTGGATGGCTGCAGATCAACAACGACATTATTCGCGTTCCCGCGAACACGGTTGTCACGTTCCCCAACACCTTCCTGACATGGGAAGAGATTTTTGAGAACAATCCGGGCGCCGTCATGTGCTCAGGTCCTGGAGTTTGCAGCTATACGGCTCCGGTAGCGGGCGAGTCCGGGCTCGCTCTATCGGATACGGTGCGGCCGATCTTTACCCACGAAGCGCACGTGCAAGGTCAGATTGTGAACGGCACATACATGTCCGGCATCATCCAGATTTCACAGCAGTCAGTGAACGGAATGCAGGGCTTTATCGAGAAATTGAATTATGCCGACGGCAGCATGACGATCAATGGAATGCGGGTCCAGATCAACGACCCTGCGCTCCAGATCACTGACATGAACGGCAACTTGTTCAACAAGGGCCGTTACTCGATAGGACAGACGCCTGATGCCCGCTTCACCTCGGACCAGGGCAACACAACCATTCGTTCCATCACCGGTTACCCAATGTGCATCCCGCGGACGGCGCCGGGAACTTATCCCAACGGACCTGGGACGCCGGGCACGTCTGATCCCTATTTCCCGGGCACCACTGGGCTCGACGATCCGCAGTGTCCGGAAATCAACCGGCCGCGCGACCAGTCCGGCAACTCGATCAACATCTACACCATGAACGTACCTGGCGACGCGCCGACGGTAGACAATCCATTCCCGCAAGACCCGTACACGGAAGTTCCCTTTGAAGTTGGCGATTTTGTCACCATCATAGGTACGCAGTTCATTGATCCGGCAACATCCCAGTCGTTCGTTTCCGCTACTGAAGTGGTAACGAATCTGGGCGTGTACACATTCCCGAACGTTGATCCTGCTTACATCCTGGTTGAAGTTCTTCTCATGGGCACGGGCGGCGCTCCTGACCCGGCGTTCCCGCAGGAAGCTGCACGTCGCACCAGGGTGGAAGGATTCTCTACCGATCCGCAGCGCAACGTGGACATTTCCGCCATCGATATCGATGCGTGCGGGAGCCTCACGTTCCGACTGCCCACATGGGTTTCGAACTTCCCGGTTGAGCAAGGCCTGCCGCTGATCGGAAAGAAGGGCCGCTGGCGCTTCCGTCCGAACGGTGGCACGTTCCTGCCGCCCGTGCAGAACGTTGGCGCCCAGGTCAGCGGTGGACGTGTTGACGTCCAGAACAACGGC
>WNFA01001221.1_pt1 | contig 20871 bp, 18 predicted proteins | sample 5400481 | NCBI WGS metagenome assembly WNFA01 (sample SAMN13153340, study PRJNA577476) | soil metagenome | isolation source: 120 cm saprolite under Douglas fir tree site 2 hole 1 replicate 2 | place: USA:California | collected 2015-04-18
CAGCTGAGTCGGGCTGCGGTGCTCCAAGACGACTGCGTCGACGACGTAACGGCCGAGACTCGACATGCGCCACCTCCGAGGTTGGTGGCGTGCACTATGTCTTGCGACATAGGTGAACTATGTGCTGAACTCAGACACCTCCCTTCCCGCCAGCCTGATCTGATCAGCCGGCTGGCTCTTCGAATTCACCGCGCATACTGCCGAGCGTCGAAATGGGGCAGTTCTCCGACGATGGCCAATGGTGGTGGAACGGCACGACATGGGTGGCGACGGCTCAGGTCGTGCTGCCTCAGCTCCCGATGACCGGGTTCGAGCAATCCGGAAAGCTAGAGACGGCCCGCGGCCACCTCAGGAAGGGTGGGTGGCTTAACTGGGTGGACGACGCCGGCTCTGCCTGAGCTGGATAGCTTTGATCCCCGCCTCTCTCGTGATGCAGCATGCCATGCACGACTACCGGTTGTGGATACTCGAGCAGCTATCGCTCGCGAGCGGCTACCTCCTTGGTCCAAACGAACCGCTGGCCGGCGAAGCAACCATCATGCCGCCCGAATACATCGGAGACTCATCAAAGCGGGACTTGGCCGTGGTAGTTACGGCGGCACATATCTTGCTCTTTCGAATCGATCTTCTCGATGGGCAACCGCGGTGGGTCGTACTGGTAGCTCGCCCGACTCATGTGACGATGGAGGTGCGCAACTTCGTGGCAAGCGGTTTCTTGGGTTCGGGTCTAACGGTCAGCGCTGGCAGCGCGCAGTGGGTGATCCGCGGAGTCCCGGGCGTGTGGAAGCCGAGGCAGGTGACTGACGCGTGGCGGACGGGCTCTGCTCAGAGGCTGCCCAGGTAGATCGTCACGTTTTCACTGGGGCGACCAGCGCAGCTTTCCACGCCGCAACAATCGGCACAAGTTGCATGACGCGGGCCATTCCCTGAATCGTCCACGACTGGCTGCCATGACGCACGACTATGGTCGGTCGGGCACGCAAGAATTCGCCGGAGGCGCTGATCTGAACATCCCTCGCTCGCGCTGCAAGAGCGATCCAACGTGGTTGGCCGTTCGGCCGATCAAAGCGCAGAACAAGAACATGCGCGGCGGTGACAACTACCGCAAGATCGCGAACTGGTGCCTGGACCGTAAGAAACGACGGCGGCCTGTAGAGGGTCGTTTCGCCCGAAACCATCGGCTCGTCGGGCCCCAGCAAGTACGCGGTAGCGCTTGTGAGCTGGTCAAGAGTCCACTGCCTGAACTTGCGGAATGCATCGCGCTCGACGAACAGGAACGAGAGACCGACGAAGAACCCTGCAGCAGAGAGTGGCGTGCTGCTTATTCCCAACCAGTCGACGGCCGTGGTAGCCTCGCCCAGCTCATGCCGCTTTTGCATTGACCCCTGCACGGTCTCGGGTTGAGCTGCGAGGAGATCCGGGATCACTACCTGCGACGACGCCATCCATTGGTGGCCATCCCACCACCACTGGCCATCTTCGGAAAACGCGCTCACGGCACGGGCATTATGGGTCGGCAAGCCCAAATTCAGCCACGCGATCCGAATTCGATACTGCCGGTTGACGGAAGGAATCCCTCCCTTCCCGACACTTGAAGTCACGTGCGCGCTCCCGTGGCCGCCTGCGGCCACGCAGCGAGCACTGGCTCGGGCTGGAAGACCGGATTCAAATCTGGCATTCCGTTCACGCTCTCGCTTTTCGGAGCACGATGTTGTCGCGCTCGTCCAACGGTCTTCGACAAGGGAGGATGAAATGTATCGGTACAGGGAGACCCAGCAGGTCATTTACGGGCACTTCAACGAGTTCATAAAGGGTTGGCAGGAGTTGGCGGTGATTTTCCGCAAGAAGGGCTGGCCCGAACCAAGCGTCTGGGCGCCGACGGTGGGAGTCGGTAACGACGCAATCGTCGAGATGGACTATGGCGACCTGGCGTCCTTTCAGAAGACCTACGAAGCGTTCCAGGCGGACGCAGAAGCCATGAAGGTCTATCGGGGAATGGCGGGGATCATCGTCCAGGGTTCTAATCGGAGCGAGATCATCGAGCGCGTGACGAAGCCACTGGCCTGAGATCAGTCGGGGTTGCGCCGGCCTGCTTTGGAGTTATAGACCCGCGCACAATAGGCTCTCGGTGATCCCCTAAATGTGCCGCGTAGTCGTCGGCACTGCCACGTTCCTCCAAGCTTGATGACAGCAACGCAAAGTCGTGCACTGAAACTCCTATTCGCTACATCCGGCGTCATTGTCCTGGCCGCCATTGCGATGTTGGGGGCGATCCGATACACCGCCGCCAATGCGGCTGATGAGACCCGGGCTTGTAACCATGAGCATGAGAACGTTCAACGTGCCCTGTCCGCGTACATGGCTGCCAACAACCTTGCCTCAGTGCCCACGAGCGATGGCACCGATGACATGATTGCGCCGGTACTCCTCTACAACAGGCATCCGACTGCTGCCGACCCGACATTCATCGCGACGTCGCGGACACTGTGGGGCTACGGCTGGAACAGCAAAGGGACGATAACGATCATCGAGACTGGGTCCAGCGGCCACTCCGTCCCTGTTGGCTGCAAACCGGACGACATTTAGTGCCCCGACCGATCGTCAAATTCTGTCCCAGTCCCGCCCCTATAGGACACCTGCCTCAAGACATCGCGGCCTGAATCGACGATCTTCTGAGCTAGATCGATGCATGGCCCGAACGACGGCTGGTGAAATTCCCTCCCTCTAATAGCCCCGCTACCGGTCAACGAGCGCTGCAACCGGCCGCACGTCCGGGGCGCCTAGCCGGCCGCGATAGGTACTGGATGGCGGGACTGGCAGCGGTGCTCGCCGCGACCATCATCGTCGGTGTCGTTTGGATCGCAAACGCGCAGCGCCGGCTGGCCGGCGCGGTTCCCACGACCACCGCGAGCCCGCGGGCAACCGCCGACACCGAGGTGCCCGCTTGGTTTTCGAACCTCCCGTTCAAATGCGTGGGCAGCACGGGTCTCGCAACCGGCCCAGCGCCGGCGCTTGCATATGTGAACGCTGTGCGGGCCGGCACGCAGGCCGGATTTGACCGCGTGACCATTCAGTTCGGCGACCGCCCTCCGGCCAATACCGTCCTCACCTCACAGTCCGGCGCGAAATTCACATCGGGAGCCGGTGGTCAGCCGGTGACTCTCAGCGGTGAGTACGGCGCGGTGGTGACTATGCACAACACCGACAGCCACACCCAGTATGGCGGGCAGACCGATATCAAGACCGGATATCCGGTGGTGCTCGAACTCTACAAGCTCCAGGATTCTCAAGGCACGGTGCAGTGGGCGATTGCTCTCTCGCGAATGCCGTGCTATCGCATGGCCTTTCTGGACAATCCGACCAGACTCGTCATCGACTTTCGGGCAGTCTCAGCCACGACATAGATAGACTCGGATTGTGGGTCCGCGTGTCACCGCCGTCGCGATCGCGGGCATCCTGTTGCTCACAACCTGTACTCGCAACGCCACGCCGCAGGCAAAAGCGAGTCCCAGCGCGATACCAACCCCGACGCCAAGCAAGATTGCGTGGACAGACTGCGGCGGCGGCTTCCAGTGTGGAACGCTCCAGGTCCCGCTGGATTATTCGCATCCAGCGGACGGCACGATCGGCATTGTGATGAACCGCAAACCTGCAACAGACCAGCCCAACCGCATCGGCTCGCTGCTCCTGAACTTCGGTGGCCCGGGAGTGTCAGGCGTGAACGAGCTTCGGGGAGCAGCGATTGTGTTTCGCGCCCTCAACCGTCGATTCGACCTCGTCGGCTTCGATCCACGAGGCGTTGGCGGGAGCGCGCCGCTGCGTTGTCTCGACGGACCTGCTGAGGACGCCTTCAATGCGCTCGACTCAGTGCTCGACGATTCCGCGGAGAAGCAAGCGGCCATCCAGGCCGACAAAGACTTCGCGGCCGGTTGCGCTCAGCGCAGCGCGAAAATCCTGCCGTTCGTCGACACCGTGAGCGCTGCCCGGGATATGGATCTAATGCGAGCCGCACTCGGCGACGCCAAGCTCACTTACCTGGGTTTCTCGTACGGGACGTACCTGGGCGAAACGTACGCGCAACTCTTCCCCACCCACATACGCGCGCTGTCTCTCGACGCGGTGGTCGACCCGTCGATATCACTCAATGACCTGGTGCTCGCTCAGGTGGTCGGCTTCGAACAGAACCTCAAGGCGTTCCTGGCCGATTGCACTGCACGAAGGGCGGCTTCCCCGCCATGCGAGTGGGCTAATGCGGGCGATCCCTACGCGAAGCTCATCGCTTTGATGGATCGTCTGGACAGCAACCCACTTCCGGTCGGCAAAAGGTTGCTGACTCGCGCACTCGCCATGACCGGAGTGCTGTGGAGGGCGTATTACCAGCCCACGTGGCCGATTCTCGAGCAGGAACTCGCCCTGATAGATCGGGGAGACGGAAGCCTGCTGCTAGCCTCCGCGGACGAGTACAACGGGCGCAACCCAGACGGCAGCTACAACAACCAGACGGACGCCCTCAACGCGATCAATTGCCTCGACCACCCAGTGCCAAGCGATATCTCCGCATACGACGCGCTCGGGCCGGCTTTTTCGAAGGCCTCTCCGTTCTTTGGGCCGTGGACCCAGTACTCCAACCTTCTTTGCGCTTACTGGCCGGTGAAACCAACCCAGGCGACGGGACCACTGTCGGTTGAAGGCGCGCCCCCGATCCTGCTGATCGGAGGCACCAACGACCCAGCCACTCCGTACGCGTGGGCGCAGGGGGTCAACCGGCAGCTGGCAGGGTCGGTGCTGCTGACGCGCCAGGGCAACGGCCACGGTTCGTACTTCGTCAGCGCTTGCGCTGCGAGCGCCGAGAACGCATACCTGATCGACCTCAAGCTCCCGGCGCCCAGGACGGTCTGCACCTAGCAACCGGCGGGGGCTGATCAGGCGACCGGGGTTGCGACCTTTGCCCTGCTAAACGTGAGCTCTCCATTCTTGGCATCGACTTCGATGGTGTCGCCATCGGAGAACTTGCCCTCGAGCAGCATCATCGCCAGCGGATCCTGGACCAGACGCTGGATCGTCCGCTTGAGTGGGCGTGCGCCATAGATCGGATCCCAGCCCCCTTGGGCGAGGAGCTTGCGCGCGGGGTCGGTGACCACGAGGTTGGTGTGCCGCTCAGCCAGACGCTTCTCGAGTCGCTGCAGCTGGATGTCGACGATTGCAGTCAATTGGTCCTGCGTCAAAGGCTTGAAGACGATGACCTCGTCGACGCGATTCAAGAACTCGGGCCGGAAGTGGTCGCGCAACACCGCCATAACCGCTTCCCGCACCTCTTCAAACGGGCGTCCGGCCATCTCCTGGATGATCTGGCTGCCCAGGTTCGAGGTCATGATGATCACGGTGTTGCGGAAGTCGACGGTGCGACCCTGTCCATCGGTCAGCCGCCCATCGTCGAGCATCTGCAGCAGGATGTTGAAGACGTCAGGGTGTGCCTTCTCGATCTCGTCGAAGAGCACGACGGAGTACGGACGTCGCCGCACCGCTTCCGTGAGCTGGCCGCCCTCGTCGTAGCCGACGTAGCCGGGCGGAGCGCCGATCAAGCGCGCGACGGTGTGCTTCTCCTGGTATTCCGACATGTCGAGACGGATGAGGGCCTGTTCGTTGTCGAACAGGAACTCCGCCAGGGCCCGCGCCAGCTCGGTTTTGCCGACACCTGTCGGGCCAAGGAAGATGAACGATCCGACCGGCCGGTTCGGATCCGACAGACCGGACCGATTCCGTCGCACGGCATTCGCGACCGCGCTGACCGCCTCATCCTGCCCGATGACCCGCTCGTGCAGCCGCTCTTCCATCTTGATGAGCTTGGCGATCTCGCCTTCCATCAGCCGTGACAGGGGGATTCCGGTCCACCGTCCGACGATCTCGGCGATGTCCTCCTCGTCCACCTCTTCCTTGAGCAGAGCGTGTCCGCCCTGAAGCTGGGCCAGGCGTTCCTGCGCGGCCTGAATCTGCTTTTCGATCTCGACGGCCTTGCCGTACCGGAGCTCCGCCGCTTTCGCGAAATCGGCTGCGCGCTCAGCACGATCGGCCTCAGCACGAACCTCTTCCAGCTGGGCCTTCAGGCTGCGGATCCGGCCGATGACTTCCTTCTCCTGCTCCCAGCGTGAGCGCAGCGATGTTCGCTGCTCCGAGAGCTGCGCGAGCTGCTTCTCGAGCGCAGCGAGTCGCTCCTTGGAAACCTTGTCGGTCTCCTTCTTGAGCGCTTCGCGCTCGATCTCGAGCTGCCGGATTTGCCGCTCGATCTCGTCGAGCTCAGCGGGCAAAGAGTCGATTTCGGTGCGCAGCCGAGCCGCAGCCTCGTCGATGAGGTCGATGGCCTTGTCAGGCAGGAAACGGTCGGTGATGTACCTATTCGACAGGACAGCCGCAGCCACGATCGCGGAGTCCTTGATACGCACGCCGTGATGGATCTCGTAGCGCTCGCGCAGGCCGCGGAGGATGCTGATGGTGTCCTCGACCGATGGCTCGCTGACCATGATCGGCTGGAACCGGCGCTCGAGGGCTGCATCTTTCTCGATGTGCTTGCGATATTCGTCGAGCGTGGTCGCGCCTATGGCGCGGAGCTCGCCCCGAGCAAGCATCGGCTTCAACAGGTTGGCCGCGTCGATGGCGCCTTCGGCGGCGCCGGCGCCGACCAGTGTGTGCAGCTCGTCGATGAACAGGACGATCTGGCCGTTGGAAGCCTCGATCTCTTTCAGGACCGCCTTCAGCCGGTCTTCGAACTCGCCGCGGTACTTCGTCCCGGCAACAAGCGCGCCCAGGTCCAGGGCAATCACCTTCTTACCCTTCAGGCCTTCGGGCACGTCGCCCACGGCGATTCGCTGGGCGAGGCCCTCGGCGATGGCGGTCTTGCCGACGCCGGGTTCCCCGATGAGGACCGGATTGTTCTTGGTGCGGCGGGAGAGCACCTGGATGACGCGCCGGATCTCTTCGTCACGACCGATGACCGGATCGAGCTTGTCCTCGGCAGCAAGCTTGGTCAGGTCGCGGCCGTACTTCTCGAGCGCCTGGTACTTGGACTCGGGGTTCTGATCGGTGACGCGCTGGCTGCCGCGGATCTGACGCAGCGCCCTGAGCAGCGCGTCGTGACGTGCACCGGCATCTCTCAGCGCTTTGTGGTCGGCGAGGGCTAGCAGCAGGTGTTCGGTCGAGATGTACTCGTCCTTGAGCTTGTCAGCCTCCTGCTCGGCCTGGTCGAGGGCCTTCTGGAGGGCTGAGCTGAGGTAGGGCTGACCGCCGCCGCTTACCTTGGGGAAGCGCTCGACGACGGAGACCAGCGCGGGCTCAAGCGCCTGGACGGAAACGCCGGCACGCTCGAGCAGCGTGCGACCAACACCGCCCTCCTGGCCGATGAGCGCCAGAATCAAGTGCTCGGGCTCGATGGCCTGCTGGCCGAGGGTGCGCGCAAGGTCAGCAGCCGCTTGGAGAGCCTCCTGAGCCTTCTCGGTGAGTTTTTCCAACTTCATGTTTTGTTGCTACCCCCCACCTCCGGTCGTCAAACCGGCGGCCGTATCTTGGCTACATGCCCGAGTTGCCCGAGCTGGAAGCCCTGCGGATTCGCCTCAGCCCGCGCCTCGAAGGCCGGCTGATCACAGCCGCGACGGTGAACCAGAAAAAGGCCCATATGCTCAGATACCCCGTGGAGCACTTTGCGAACGAACTCCCCGCGCGTCGCATCGTCTCACTTACGCGGCGAGGCAAACACCTGGTCTTCGCCACGGAGCTCGGCGGCGGCGGCTCCGAGCGATGGCTCGTTGTTAACCCGATGCTCGGCGGGCGGTTCCAGGTGGCCGACGGCGACACGCCGGTGCCGGCGACGGAGGTGTTCACGATCCGAATCGAGGGTCGCCAGGAGCTGCGCTACCTCGATTTCCGCGACATGGGGCGGATCTATTGGGTGGTCGATCTTGCGGAAGAGGTGCCCGGGTGGGCGGAGTTGGGACCGGAGGCCGATTCGGTGCCGGCGATGGGCATCGACGCCTACCGAAAGCGCCTGCGGCGCTTTCGCGACGAGCTTAAAGACCTGCTGCGCAACCAGGAGTTCCTAGCCGGGATCGGCAACGCGTACTCGGACGAGATCCTGTTCGAGGCGCGGCTGTTGCCCTTGCGGCGGCGGGCGTCGCTCAAGCCGGCGGAGGAGGAGGCGTTGTTCGCCGCGATTCCTTCCGTCCTTTCACGTGCTGTGGAGGCGATCCTAGCCAATCCGAACTACGAGGAGTCGAAACAGGATCGATCCTTCATGTCGGTGCACATGAAGGGTGGCAAGACGTGCCCGCGCTGCGGGCATCGGATCAGCCAGCTGGGGTCGAACCGGGAGCCGCTGAACTTCTGCCGGGGCTGCCAGCTCTAAAAGGCACACCTTTGGCGGGCCCTCCCTACCGTTTTGGCCCCCTCCCCCGGCCCAACTCACCTGTCGCCCTCGACCTTAATAGGACGCGGCGAGGGCTGCAACCCAGGCTGTTAAGACCGGCGGGGCAAGTTCACCGCGATGGATTCGAGCAGGCGCTGGGAGGCGAGAGCAATCTCGTCCACCGCCCCTTCGAACGCCACCTGATGCTTGCCCGAGGGCTCGCGAAAACCGCTCACCTTGCGCACGAACTGGCGCGCGGCGGCGCGGATCTCGTCCTCGCTGGCGACGACCTCGGCCTGGCGCAGAGTCTTGATGCTTCGGCACACACGACAACGATACGAGAGCGAGCACCAGCTACCGCCGCCGATGCGGTGGCAGCTCCGGCAGCTCGGGCGGCGCCAGACGCCCCGGATCCAGCCCCGCGCGCTTGAGCATCGCCGCGGCCAGCCGTTCATACCGCCGTTCTGCGATGTCGCCCACGGGATCCGCGCTCGCGGACATCAGCTGCCGGAAGCTCAGCGTGGAGACCGCGCGATATGCGAGAACGGCACGCGCCTGGTCCGCCCGTCCCGTCATCGAGGCAATGCGCACAAACGCGAGCGCGGACCCGATCTCGCGCATGTCGCGCCACCGCCACGCCCCATAGGGCAGCAGGAACAAAAGGATGGGTGGCAGCGCCACCAGCAGCGCCAGCACGACAGCGACCTGGATGATGGCGTCGTGGACCTGGTGGCCTGCTGACACCAGCGGATCACCTGAGTATTTGCGCAGGCCATCGGCGATGTTGATCAGGAATTGCGTCACGCCCGGTATGCCGCCGGGGACCGCGTTGCGAAACTGAGTCAGCCACCCGTTGAAGGTGTTTCCAGTGCTCGTAAGCCCGTCAGCGATCACCTCTAGGCCCAGCACGGTCTTGTAGACCAGCCACCCCAGAACCACCCATCCGATCGTCCAGCCGATGGCGGTGAGGTCGGCCAGACCGCGAAGCACGGCCGGGACCGGGCGATCCGGATAGACCTTGATCATGGGCGGGAAGATAAGGCACTTCCACACCAAAACGCGCACTTTTGGATTCGGACGTGACAGCCTCCTTTTGATTCGCCGTATGGCGTTGACCCTTTCATCGCTTTGTGATGGGAGATACGAGCTACCCTCCGGCAACGGACCGTAAGGAAGGGGGGCTCGCCCGATCTCACGATTGACACCGGCGAGGCGTAATCGCCTAATTACGTACCAGGCTGGCCGGGAGTCAGCGAGATTCAGGAGCGTGTGGAGAAATGAATCGAATCAGTCTTGTGGTCACCTGCCTATTCCTGGTGGTCGCCTGCGGGTCCGGGGGCGGAACCACCACTCAGTCGGGAACGCCCAAACACGGCGGGACCGCCACGATCGCTCTCGAGAGCGAGCTGCGCACCCTTGATCCGCTCGATTCCTCGCTGCTCGTGGAGCGCGAGATCTTCTACAACATGTACGACTCGCTCTTCACAATCGACCCCACCCTCACGATCAAGCCGGGTTTGGTGAAGTCCTGGGACGCCTCTGATCCCACCAACTACAAATTCACGCTTCAGTCCGGGGTCAAATATGCGGACGGAACGTCCTTCAATGCCCAGTCGGTGAAGGACAACATCACCCGTTACAAGACCGGCGCCAACTCTCGACGCAAGTCGGATCTCAAAAGCATCGCCAGCGTCGACGTGGTCGACGATACGCACGTCAACCTGCACTTGGCGACGCGGGACGCGACTCTGCTCGCAACACTGGTCGACCGCGCGGGAATGATGCTTTCCATCGATGCGGTTCAAAAAGGGGGCCTAAACTTTTCGATCGCGCCAACCGGAGCCGGCAGTGGACCCTTTCAGTTCGTCGAGTGGAAGCGGAATGACCACTTAACGTTGAAGAGGAACCCGAGCTACTGGAAAAGCGGCCTTCCTTACCTGGACGGGCTCACCTACCGCGCCATCCCAGACGTCAATGCGATCCTCGCCGCGCTGAAGACCGGCGACATTGACATCGCCCGGGTGATCGCCGCCAAGGATGTCGCCGGTATCAAGGCGGATTCCAGCTTCACCTACCGTGACACTCCCGCGCTCGGTTTCAACGGATTCGAGCTCAACACGGGGACGGCGCCGTTCAATGACCCGGCGAAGCGGAAGGCGGTGGCACTGGCGATCGACAGGTACGCGATCCTGAAGAACATCGATTTCAACATCGGGGTCGTCGGCCACGGCCCGATCCCGCCGTCCAGCTGGGCCTTCGACGCGGGCGAGAAAATCTACGACCATGCCGACGCGGCGGCGGCCAAAAGCGCCGCCACCGGGTTCACCTTCGCGTACAAGACGACCTCTGACCCTGTCAACCAACAACTGGCCCAGCTGATGCAGTCGGAGCTTGCCGCTGCCGGCATCACCATGACGATCCAGACAGAGGAGTTCGCCACGTACCAGCAGGAGTGCGCCAATCACCAGTTCCAGGCCTGCGGCGTCAACTGGTCAGGAAGGATTGACCCTGACGGCAACACGTACGCCTGGTGGCACACCGGCGGTGACTTCAACGACAGCCTGTACAGCAACTCGCAGGTCGACGGCTGGCTGGAAGACGCTCGCACCACCACGGACCAAGGCAAGCGCAAGCAGGACTACGACAACGCCCAGAAGCAGATCGTTGCCGACGCGCCCTATGTCTTCAGCGTCTTCGGCGTCAGCGCCCAGATCTCCAGCAACAAGGTCCAGGGCTTCACTTTGTATCCCGACCTGATGATTCGGATGGCGGAGGTCTGGAAGAGCTAGCGGCTCACGGCCGTTGCAACCCAATAGATTGATGCCGGGGACCAGACCGGCATGATGACCTACGTTCTGCGCCGGCTGCTGCTGATGCTGCCGGTCGCCTTTCTTGTGACAGTCGGCGTATTCATGCTCATCCACCTCACTCCAGGGGACCCTGCATTGATCCTTCTTGGCGAGGACCGTTCGCCGCAAGCGATCGCCGCCATCCACCAGCAGCTTGGCCTCGACAAGCCGATCTACGTTCAGTACGCAATCTGGGTTGGCCGTCTTGCCCACGGCGACTTCGGGCGCTCAATCACAACGCACGAGGCTGTGTCGGCGGCGATCGCCGATCGGCTGCCGGCTACCCTCGAGCTGGGCATAGTGGCGCTGGTGTGGTCGTTGCTCCTCGCCATCCCGCTCGGGACGATCGCGGCCGTCCGCAGAGGTTCTTTGGCCGACTACCTTGCCACCGGGATCACCATCGCCGGCGTCTCACTCCCGAACTTTTTCATCGGGGTTGTCCTGATCTTCGTGTTGTCGGTCTCGCTGCGACTGTTTCCTTTTGGCGGCTATGTCCCCTTGAGCCGCGATCCCATCGAGAGTCTCCGTCACGTCGTCCTGCCGGCCATCGCCTTGGGCACGGCCGGCGCGGCGATCAACATGCGCTTCACGCGATCCTCGATGATCGAGGTCCTCAAGAACGACTATGTGCGCACGGCGTGGGCAAAGGGAGCGTCGTGGCGCCGCGTGGTCTTCATCCACGCGCTGAAAAACGCCCTCATCCCAGTCGTGACCATCGTTGGCCTCCAGATCGGCGGCATCATCGAGGGCGCCGTCGTGACCGAAACCGTGTTCACATGGCCGGGCGTAGGGCGCCTGGTGGTGGAGTCGATCTCCGACCGCGACTACACCGTCGTGCAGGGAATCGTGCTCCTCGCGGCCTTTTCGTACATGTTCGCCAACCTGCTGGTCGACCTCGTGTATGGATGGCTGGACCCCAGGATCTCTTACGCATGACGCGGGGATCGCTCCGATGAGCAACGCACCGGCGCTGATCGCCGCCGACCAGCCGATTCGCACGACAAGGCTCGGCGGGCTCTCGCTCGCCCGCGATCATCCGCGGCTGGCTGCGGCGGCGGCGTTCGTGGTCCTCCTCTTCCTTGTCGCGCTGATCGCGCCGATCGTCGCGCCCCACGACCCGCTGGCGGTCAATCCTGATCGTGCCTACCTTCCGCCGCTGAGTCCTGGCTACCTATTGGGCACGGACGAGCTGGGGCGAGACCTCTTCAGCCGCGTGCTGTGGGGAGCTCGAGTCTCGCTGCCGGTCGCGTTCGTGGCGGTCGCCGTCGGCCTCGTCGCCGGCGGCATCATCGGCCTGCTGAGCGGCTATGCGGGAGGTCCAACCGACCTCCTGCTGATGCGATTCATCGACGCCCTGCTCGCGTTTCCGGGCCTCATCCTCGCGATCGCGCTTGTGGCAGCACTTGGTCCTGGCCTGCGCAACGCGATGATCGCCATCGGCATCGTTGCCGTCCCGACCTACGCCCGGCTGGTACGCGCCCAAGTCCTTCAGCTGAAGAACATGGAGTTCGTCACAGCCACGCGCTCCCTGGGAGCGGGGCCCTTGCGGCTGGTGCTCCGCCACCTGCTGCCGAACCTCCTCAACCCGGTCATCGTGCAGGTCTCGCTCTCTGCCGGGTTTGCCATCCTGGCCGAGGCGACGCTTTCATTCCTCGGTCTTGGCGCGCAGGTGCCCACTCCGGACTGGGGTCAGATGATCAACTCCGGCCGAACGTTCCTGAACAACGACGCGTGGCTGGCGATCGTGCCTGGCGCGGCGATCTCGGTGACCGTCTTCAGCTTCAACTGGCTCGGCGACTCGCTGCGCGACGCGCTCGACCCGAGGCTTCGCTCGTAACGGTTCTCTATCGGCCCACCGCGTAGCCTTGGCCGCCGCGAGCGCTCGCCGCGGCCGATATGAAACCCGAGTCGGGATCCCGGCCGACGGCGCAAAGGCGACCCAGCGACCACGGACCCATCTCCACCACCTCGTGTCCACGCCGGCGCAGATCATCGGAGACGCGACTGTCGATTCGTGACTCGACGTGAACGCGACCCGGGTGCGCGTCGTGTGGCGCAAAGGAGCTCGGGAAATGCGCCGTGTGGAACATAGGCGCGTCGATCGCCGCCTGAAGGTCGTGCTCGAACACGACGTGGGCCAGGAAGAACTCGAGCGACCACTGATCTTGTTGATCGCCACCCGGGGTCCCAAACGCGATCCTCGGCTCGCTATCACGCAGCGCCAGCGACGGACTCAGAGTCGTCCTGGGTCGTTTGCCGCCCTGGATGTGGTTTGGATGGTCGGGATCGAGGTTGAACATCTGAGCCCGAGTGCCGAGACAGAAACCCAGCCCGTCGATAACGGGAGAGCTCTGCAGCCAGCCTCCACTTGGCGTGCAGCTGACCATGTTCCCTTGGCGATCCGCGACCGCAACATAGACGGTATCGCCTCGCACTTCGCCGACGCCCTGAGCACCCGTGCCGGTCCAGTGGCCGTCAGCGACGGCCTGTGGCACGCGGCGCGGAAGTCGTGGGCTACGACCACCAACCTCGCCTGGTATTAGCTCGAGCGAAGCGCGCCGGCCGACAAGCTCCCGCCGGGAGCGCGCATAGTCGCAAGCGAGCAGGCCGTCGAGATCCACGTCCACGAACTCGGGATCCCCATACCAGGCCTCGCGGTCGGCGAATGCGAGCTTGGCGCATTCGACCACCGTGTGGATGTGGTCTGCGGACAGGAAACCGGCCTTGGCGAGATCGACGCCCTCGAGCAGGCGCAGCTGCTGCAAAAAGACTGGACCCTGGCTCCAGGGCCCGCATTTGGCCACGGTCCAACCCGCGAAGTCGACCGAGACGGCTGCTTCGCGGCCGGCCTTGAAACCCGCCATGTCGGCGCCGGTCAGAAGGCCTGGGTGGAGAGTTCCAGTGCTGTCCATGAGCTCGGTCCGGCAGTGTCCCTCGACAGCGTCGGCGACGAACCCGGAGTAGAAAGCGTTGAGCGCAGCCTCAAGCTGCTGCTCGCGGCCACCACCTGCGGCATTCGCCTCGCTCACCAGCCGCTTGTAGGTGGCAGCGAGATCCGGGTTGCGAAACCGTCCTCCCGCGGTCGGCACGCCGTGCCGCAGGTAGACGGCCGCCGAAGTCGGCCAATGGTCGCGGAAGAGCCCCTCCATGGCGGCGATCACATCGGCAATCCGTGGCACAAGGGGGTAACCCGCTTCGGAGTATTCGATCGCAAACTGCAAAACGTCCTCGAGCCGCCGCGTCCCGTGATCCCGAAGCAGCGCCACCCAGCCGGCAAACGCGCCTGGCACGCACGCGGCCAGCAAGCCAGTGCCGGGAACCTCATCAACGCCCATCGACCTCATCCGCTCGATGCTGGCGGCCCCCGGGGCCGGGCCTTGACCGCATATCACCTCAACTCGACGCCGGGACGCGTCCCACAGCACGATCGGGACCTCACCGCCAAGGCCGTTGAGATGAGGCTCCACAACCTGAAGCACGAATCCGGCGGCGACAGCGGCGTCGAATGCGTTGCCGCCGGTTTCCAGAACCGCGATTCCACATTGGGTGGCCAGCCAGTGCGTGGAGCTCACCATTCCAAACGTGCCTTTGAGATCGGGCCGCGTCGTGAACGAGTCTTCAGGACCGCTCATCAGACGTTGTTTGTACACCGGAATCGCTGAATCCTGACGGGAGTCCCGGCGCTAGCCGTCGATCGCGAAGACCACCTCGACCGACACCAGCACGTCGAGCTGCCCGACCGGCACCTGCGTGGTGGCCCGAGCTGCGCCTTTGACATCGAAAGCCGGCGATGAATAGCCAGACGAGCTGAGATCGCTGATGCGGAGCACCTTGCCCAGCTTCACGCCAGCGGCCGCAGCCATCGCCTGTGCCCGGGAGCGAGCGTCGGCGATCGCCAACATCCGTGCCTCCGCGCGCGCTGCCTTCGCGTCTGCGAGCGTGAACCCCACGCTGATCTGCGACGCCCCACCCTCCTGGACCAATGCGTCGAGCGTCTTCCCGATGGTGTCGACGCTGTGCCACTTGAGCAGGAGTGTCTCGGACGCGCGATAGCCGCTGATGGTGGCGTCGGGGGGCACGTAATTCGGGCCGACCCAATATCCAGAGGTGGTGATGTCCTTGTCCGCGATCCCGAGTGCTTTGCTACGCGCGATCAGCTTACCTGCCTTGCTCGCGAGGTCCTGCTGCGCCGCCGAGGCGCTGCTTTCCTTCGATTCGACCCCCACCGATATAACCGCGAGGTCGGGCTTCTTGGACACGGTCGCGTCGCCGCTCGTGACCACGCCCGGATCGAAGGTTGATGTGGTCGACGATGCCAATGGCGCGGCGAGCAGGATTGATGGCCTGCTGACCGCGAGCACCGCTAGCGTCGCGGTCAGCGCGCACAGCGTGCCGATCGCGGCCGAAATGACGACGGTGCGGAAAGTTGATTGCATGCTGCGAGCCTTCTGTCTTTGCAAACGCCGCATCGCGCCGCCGGGTAACAGGTGCGCTAGAGTCGGGTCAGTCTCCAGAACCTGCCCGGCGGGTAGAGCGCGTCCGACGTCATCAAGGGCACGTCGATCGAGTAGTTGCCCAGCAGGATGTGCAGCATGCCCTCCGCCGTTCCCGGCGGGAGCGGCTTGCTGATCGCAAGCGCGGGCGCACGCACGCTCTGCCTCAGGATCATGCCTGGCCACTCGACAAGGTCCACGTTCGTTGTGGTCAATAGGTCTGAGTGGCCCGCCCACGGCGGCTCGTAGCTGCCGACCGCCTCGTACTTGTAGACCACTCGCTTGATGCTCAGGCTGGGCTGCATGGCCGCAATGAGCGCCTTGGCCGCGTCGAACGCGTCCTGCAGCGTGTTCTGGCCCATCACGCAACCGAACATGGTGATGGTGAAGCCACCCACGGTTGCAGAGGCGGCGAACAGATAGTTGGCGTTGGGGTTCAGGAAACCGGTCTTGATGCCGATGATGCCGCTCTGGCCGAGGATGTAGTTGACGTTGTACACGGTGCCGGCGACCGGCAGCTTGGCATCTGTTGTCGCCACGATCTGGGCCAGCACCTCTTGCTTCATTGCGGTCATTCCTAAAGCCACCAGGTCGCTCGGCGTGCTCACCGTTTGAGGCGACACTCCGGCGGCATCGGCGAACGTGGTGTGGTTCATGCCTAGAGCCTTGGCGCGCTTGTTCATCTTCGCGACAAACGCGTCGACGGTACCCGCATCCCAATTTGCCAGCGTGAAGGCCAGGTTGTTGCCGGATGGAATCAGCAAGCCCTGAAGGGCATCAAACTCGGACAGCTGCTCGCCCAAGCGGACCTCGACCACGGATTGCTGCTGAGATTTTTCCGATTGGTAGGTCGTCACGTCCTGGTCCGTGATCAGGATCGACGGACCCTGGTCGGTCTTCTTGAGCGGTTTGTCCTCGAGGATCAGCAGCGCGGTCATCACCTTGGCCACGCTCGCGGCCGGCACCGCCTTCTCGTTGCCCGAGGTGGCGATGAGGCCAAGTCCTGACACGCCAACCGCCGCCGCGCCCACCTTCGGCCAGGGCAGTGTGGGCGCTGACCCCGCTGTGGTCGTCGCGGTTGGAACCGACGGCGATGCCGCCACGGCCGGGATTGGACGGAGGAAGTAGTTGAACGTCAAGAAACCTACAAGCAGGAGCACCAGAACACCGGCCACGCGAAGCTTCATTCCTCCCAAACATAACGGCCCCATACCGACTTCTGTAGCGTGTCGGCGCGTGATCCACTTGACTCGGGAGCGGGCACGCGAGATCGCGGTGACGGCCCAGCTGCTGGACGCCCAGCGGCCGCGCGACATCCTCGACACGGTCTCCCGGCTCGGATTTCTGCAGCTCGACCCGACCGCCGCAGTGGCTAGAAGCGAGCAGCTCGTCTTGTGGAGCCGGCTCGGCAGTCGCTTCCATCCAGAGGACCTGACTCGGCTCGTGCACGAGGATCGCTCGCTGTTCGAGTACCGGGCGTTTATCTATCCGGCGATCGACTTTCCTCTCTACCGCCATGCCATGGCCGCGTGGGGAAGCGGCGATTCGCCCCATCGAGGACGAGATTGGCTGAGCGCGAACAAGCCATTTCGAAAATACGTGCTGACCCAATTGAAGTCTCGGGGCCCTTTGCGATCTCGAGATCTGGAAGATCGAGCGCGCGTCCCGTGGCCGTCAAGCGGTTGGACGAATGAACGCAATGTCAGCCAGATGCTGGAGATCCTCTGGGCTCGCGGCGAAATCGCCATCAGCCGGCGCGATGGCAATGAGCGCATTTGGGATCTTGCCGAACGGGTGCTGCCGGTTGGAATGCGGGCGATTGCGGCGGCCGAGGCCGAGCGCGTGCTCGCCCAACGCCGGCTTAGTCGGTTGGGAATCGCCCGACCAAAAGCGACCGGCGGTGTGGGCACGCCGGTCGAGATCGAGGGCGCGCCGGGCGCGTGGGTCGTGGATTCGGACCTGCTCGAGCGGCCTTTCGCCGGGCGGACTGCACTTCTGTCTCCGTTCGATCGCCTCGTCTACGACCGCGACCGTGCGCTGACCCTCTTCGGATTCGACTACAAGCTGGAGATCTACGTTCCTGAAGCCAAGCGCAGGTGGGGGTACTACGTGCTGCCGATGCTGCGCGGCGACCGCCTGGTCGCGAAGGCCGACGTCAAAGCGGACCGGACGGCCGGAGTGTTGCGTGTTCCCGCCCTGCACATGGAAGCTGGCGCCAACGCGGACGATGTCGACGCTACACGCGACGAACTGCGCGCCCTTGCGGCGTGGCTGAAGCTCGACCGTGTTGCTGTCAAGCGAATAACTCGACGTCCCCGGGACTAAGATCCCCAGGTGCCGGATCGCGCGTAGCTCGTCGCCCAGGAATCAGATGACAGTGCGGCCGTGGCCGCCCCGTCATGCGACAGCTACGCGCACGCGCGGAAACTCCCTGAGCGGTCGAGCCATCTAGACATCGCGCCGCGTCCGCGTGCTGAGCATCCGAGCCGCCTCGTGCAGACCGGCGATGTCAGCTCGTCGGCCGGCCGAGGTCGAGACAGCAGCCGGGTGGTCACACCGAGGTCGCGACCATGGCTGCAAACGCGTTTGGAAGATGCCGTCGATGCCGAAGAATCAGGCAGTTCGTGTGCACAGAAAGGTTCCGAGTCAACGCAAGTAAGAAGGTGATCGATGTGTGGCTTCTATTTAGGTGTTGGCGCTGCGGCGCTCTCGTCAAGGTACCCGTGCTGGAACGGGTCCATGTCTCGAGAATCGCACGCGCGGACCTAGAGGCTTATCGTGACAACGATTCCGGGATGGCCTCCCGCGTGCAGCACGATGTGGCGCTGCTGAGCAAGGTCGGCTTATTCGTGAGTGCTTGAAGCCGCTCTTAGCTGACGGTCACCGCGACGGAGCTCACGTCGCGGAACCAGTACGCGTGCTCCTTGATCATCTCGGCCTCCAGGAACATCGAGCCTTTGGTGGAAGGCGCCGTCACCGTCACCATGAACGTCGCGCTGGCTCCGGGCGCAACGTCATTCGGAAGCGAGTAAGCCTTGCTGGTGAGCCAGGAGGCCTGCTGCGCTGAGCCTCCGATCACGGGCGTGAAGTGGAAGTCGAGTTCGAAGGCGTAATAGCCGGTCGAGATCCAGGTGGTCGTGGTGCTGGTGTTGGTGATCTTGACCGAGAAGTTCTTGCTCTGCCCAGCCGTCCAGGTCGTCGGCGCCGAGCTAATGTCATAGGTGGCCTGGCTCATCGTCACGGTCACCGGCGCCCACTGCTGCGGGGACGATGTCTTGGCGTCAAACCAGAACTGGTGCTCTTTGATCATCAACGCTTCGAGCACAGTCGAGTCGGCGGGCGCAGTCAGGGTGAATGTCACGGTTGCGCTGCCGGTCGGTGCGACATCGGCGCCCAGTGCGAGTGCCTGGCTGTAGGTCCAGCTGGCGATGTTGGCGGAACCTCCTGGCGAGGTCGCGAAATGCAGGTCGAGGTCGACCTCGTTGTAGCCGGTCGAAGGCCACGTCACGTTACCGATGTTGGTCACATTGACCGGGAAGGTTTGAGTGACCCCTGGCGTCCACGTTGTGGGCACCTTGCTCATGTCAAAGCTCGCCGACCACTGTGATCCCGCGACCAACGTTACGGGCGCCCATTGCTGCGGCGACGACGTCTTGGCGTCGAACCAGAACTGGTGCTCCTTGATCATCAGAGCTTCGAGCACCGTCGAGCCTGCAGGCGCCGTGAGCGTGAAGGTCACGGTCGCGCTGCCACCGGGTGCGACGTCGGCGGCCAGAGCAAGCGCCTGGCTGTAAGTCCAGTTGGCGATGTTGGCCGAGCCTCCGGCCGAGGTCGCGAAGTGCATGTCGAGGTCGACCTCGTTGTAGCCGGTCGAGGGCCAGGTCACATTGCCGGTGTTGGTGACCTTGACCGAGAAGGTCTGGCGCGCTCCCGACCACGTGGTGGGTACTGTGCTCATGTCGAAGCTCGCCGACCACACGGCCGCCTGGCCGGTCACGGTCACCGGCTTGGCCACCCACTGCTGTGGCGATGTCGTGACTTTGTCAAACCAGAACTGGTGCTCCTTGATCATCAGCGCTTCCAGCACCGTCGAGCCGGGCGGCGCGGTGAGGGTGAAAGTCACCGTCGCGCTGCCGCCAGGGGCAACGTCGGCCCCCAGCGCGAGCGCCTGGCTGTAAGTCCAGTTGCCCAGATTGGCCGATCCACCGGATGAAGTCGCAAAGTGCAGGTCGAGGTCTACCTCGTAGTAGCCGCTCGAAGCCCACGTCACATTTCCGGTATTGGTCACCTTGACCGTGAAGGTCTGACTCACTCCCTGCGTCCACGTCGTGGGCACGTTGCTCATATCGAAGCTCGCTGACCACGTTCCTCCGCTCAATGGCCCCACCGTGAACGACCACGTGTATGGCGCCCCGTTGACCGTGAGCGCCACCACGTAGTTGACGCCCCACTGGAGAGGCTGCCTGGGGATCACGATCACGCCGCCTCGGTAGCTGAGGCTGCTGCCGACGGAGGGGCTGTTGGAGTCGATGATGCAGTGCTCGAGCGCGACTCCATTGCCTTTGAACGAGTGGACGGGACCGGCGGTCGTGGCGATGTTGCCGCCGACCTGCACAAAGACAGGCAGGCCTGTCGGCGTGCCATACCCTGGGCACGCCTGCAGGGGATCGGGGAATTCATAGCCGCCGTATGTGGTCAGCGGCTCGGTCAGGTTGTTGCCAGGAAAGTAGACGGGATACTGACCACCGCTGAAGGAATTGCCACGGATCACGTCCAGGGTGGCGCCCATATCCCAGCCGGCCTTGGCCTCTCGATACGAGCCGAAACCGGTCTGCGTGAGTCGGGGGTCCATCATCCCCATGGCGTGAAATGGCGCCTGCATCCACCAATCGATGGCCGACTCGTCGGTGGTGGTGGTGCTGGAGCTGACATAGATGTTGCTGTTCCTGGCTGCGGTGTCACCCGCAACCGTGTAGTAGGGATGGCTCGAGATCTCCTGATGGGCGACCTCGTCGTTTTTGACCATGTAGAGGGAGTGGTTGTAGTCGCCCTGGCTCCATGTCGGGTTTTCGCTCAGGCTGGGCAGGCCAGCGTTGGCCCGCCACGAGTTCAGGCGGTCCAGCCAACCTCCGGCGGC
>WNFA01001764.1_pt1 | contig 20865 bp, 23 predicted proteins | sample 5400481 | NCBI WGS metagenome assembly WNFA01 (sample SAMN13153340, study PRJNA577476) | soil metagenome | isolation source: 120 cm saprolite under Douglas fir tree site 2 hole 1 replicate 2 | place: USA:California | collected 2015-04-18
GTGTGGTACTCGGGACAGATCACCCCCGAAGAAACCGAGTCGATCACTATCGGCCTGATTGCGGGCGCGTGGGAATACGCGGATCTCAAATCCCCGTTGCCGGAAGCCGAGCGAAAGAAACCGCTCGAGAAAGCGGTGATTCTGACCAGCAACACCGACGACAGCCGGGGCGGGCTGGCGAGCGGGCAGGCAATTGGTTCCGGTCAGAGTCTGGCGCGGCGCCTGGCGATGATGCCGGGAAACCTCTGCACCCCGGATTATCTCGCGCAAACGGCGGCCGACATCGCGAAGCGCTACGGCATGGGTATCACCGTGCTGGGACGCAAAGAAATGGAAGCCGAGAAGATGGGCTCGTTCCTCGCGGTCGCGCAGGGAACGCCGCAGGATCCCAAGCTCATCGCGCTCGAGTACAAGGGCGGCAAGCCGAACACCAAGCCGGTAGTCCTCGTCGGAAAGGGTCTCTGCTTCGACAGCGGCGGAATCTCCATCAAGCCGGCGCAAGGGATGGAGTTCATGAAGTTCGACATGTGCGGAGGCGCGGGCGTGCTCGGTGCGTTCGAGGCGCTGGGTCAGATGAACCCACTTGTCAACGTGGTGGGCATCGTCGGCGCGACGACCAACATGCCATCCGGAACCGCGATGAATCCCGGCGACGTCGTGAAGGCGCAGAATGGGAAGTCCATCGAGATCATCAACACCGATGCGGAAGGACGCCTCGTTCTTGCGGACTGCCTTTCCTACGCGAAGCGCTTCGATCCGGACGTCGTGATCGATGCGGCGACGCTCACCGGAGCGTGCGTGATCGCACTGGGTCACACCGCGAGCGGTGTGTTCTCGAGCGACGACGCGCTGATCGCCGAGATTCTCGCGGCCGGGAAGCGCGCGGGGGAGCCGGGGTGGCCGCTGCCGATGTGGGACGAGTACAAGGAGCTGATCAAGTCGGACGTCGCCGATGTGAAGAATTCGGGCGGCCGACCAGCAGGCGCCGTTACCGCGGCGATGTTTCTCAAGGAATTCGCGGAAGGATACCCATGGGCGCATCTGGACATCGCGGGTACCGCTTATTCAGAGACTGATCTCGTCACGATTCCCAAAGGACCGACAGGAGTCCCAACGGGTACTTTCATCGAGTTCATTCGCGGGAGAGTTCGCTGAAGAGAGCTTTCGGGCCCTTGCGCACCCCAGCCCGCCTCGGCCTCGTGGCCGGGGCGCTTTTGTACGCGGCTGCCTTTCCTGCCCGGGCACAGGTGCCTACCCCGCCCGTTAGTGCGGTCCCGATCCCGGTCAAGCCAAAAACCGATTCCGGTCCCGACAGCGTCCGCGTAAAAATCGATTCGATCAAGCCACCGTTCGGCCGCTTTGCGGACCCGGCACTCTACGAGATCGGACCGCAGTACGAATGGAACCGCGCGCAGCTGTTTGCAACGGGAGCGCTCACGGTCATCGATCTTCTTGATCGCATTCCCGGGGTGACGACGTTCAGGTCCGGCTGGCTGGCGACGCCACAGACCGCCACCTATAACGCCGATTTCGAGCGCGTGAGGGTGTTCTACGATGGGATCGAAATCGACGATCTCGACAGTCGAACCGGCGGCGTTCTTGATCTCTCGACTGTGCAGCTGTGGTCGCTGGAGCATCTGAGCATAGAGCGAAGCGCCAGCGAGCTGAGGATCTACATGCGAACGTGGCGCGTCGACAATACCGATCCGTACACGCGCGTTGATATCGCCACGGGAAACGAAGATACCAATCTGTATCGCGGCTTCTATGGCAAGCGATTCGACAACGGCGGCGTGCTTCAGTTCGCCGGGCAGCAGTACGGAGTGGCGAGCCCACGCTTCTCGGGCAGCGGTGATGCGCTTTCGCTGCTCGGCAGGGTGGGGATCGCGAAGAAAGGATGGAGTCTCGACGGCTTCGTCATCCGCCACCATCCGACGCGGGACATCGAGCGGGCAGCGATTGGCCGTCCGCCCGTTCTATCGCTGGACGCTACCAACACCGACGCCTACATCCGCGCAGCCGTGGGGCGAGTCGGGAGCGGGCCATGGGCCCAGCTTACCGTGGCATCGGTCGCGTTCAAGGGAACCACTGGCCCCGACAGAAGAGTGTCGGCGACAGCGCTCTCTGACACGCTCGAGAGAAGGGTCTCCGAAAGCCAATACAACGTGAGCGCGGGCTACACGCTCGGCCCCGCGCGCCTCGAGGTCGAAGACCGCTTGCGCGCCCTCAGGGGCACGACGTACAACGGTGCCAGCGGACGACTCGATATCGTGACGCCGATCGGCGTCGTGAACGGATTCGTCGAGCACGATGGATTTCGCAAAATCACGAATGCGGATGCCGGGATTCGCGCCCAGCCGCTGTCCTTCATCGCAGTTTCCGGAGCGATCTCCCGATCCGTTCCCATCACGTCAGGCGTATTTTCGCAAGTCAGTACGACCTCGTCGCGTGGGGAAGTTGGACTCAAGCTGTTCGGACCCTGGATTTCGGCCGGATTGCTTACAACTGACAGAACGCCGGGATTGGCTCCCATAGTCTACGACACGCTTCTGCTGCCAACCGGCCCGGGCCGAATCTCGGCGAGGACGGCATCAATCCGCGGTCCGATCTGGGGCGGCTTCGGCATCGACGCCTGGGTAATCAAGTGGGACCCGAACGGCCCGTACCGTCCACAGTACCAAAGTCGGTCCGAGCTCAACTACTCGAACAACTTCGCCAAGCGCTTTCCAAGGGGAGATTTCGAGGTGCGGGCTGCAGGAATCTTCGAATTCCGGGGACATACGAATTTTCCGTTAAGCGCGGGGGATATCGAAACCCCAATCGCGAAGACTCTGTCGGGCCTTCTCGAGATCAGGATTATGCGCGCCGTGCTCAGCTACCAGCAGCGCAACATCCTCGGCTATCCATACCAGGTCGTCCCGGGGTTCGACATGCCGCGTGTCCTGGCGATCTATGGTGTCAGATGGGATTTCTGGAATTGACAAACTCATTGTCAGGCCGTAAGATAGCCCGCTTCACATGATATCCAGCATGACGGGGTTCGGCGCTGCCGACGGTACTATCGGGGACGCGCGGGCGAGCGTCGAGATCAGAACCGTCAACCATCGGTTCTTCAGCCCGAACCTCAAACTTCCTGCTGCCTTCTCCCGATGGGAAGGCGAGATCCGCGAGATTCTCCGTCAGAAGATTGCCCGGGGTCACGTCACACTCACCGCGCGCTTCGACCGCGCGGTAGGCACAGGCCCGATGATCGACGAGGTTCGGCTCGCACAGTACGCCGCCACGCTGAAGGAGCTACAGAGGAAACACGGGCTGGCAGGCGAAGTGGACCTCGCCACGATACTCCGGCTCCCCGACGTCGTCGGCGCCCAGAGCGAGGAAGTGGATTCAGGCGCGGGCGAGGCACTCGCCGTGATCGTCAACAAGGCCGTCGACAACCTGATTTCTATGCGGCGCGCCGAGGGAGCTCAGCTGGCTGCTTTCCTCGTTGACCGGGTTGCCGCAGTGGAGACGAGGCTGGCGAGAATCGAACAGCGAGCTCCAATCCGCCTGAAGGAGCAGCACGAAAGAATCAAGCGAACCGTCTCGGAATTGATCGGTGGGGCCGGAGCCGATCTCCAGCGGATCGCCCAGGAGATCGCGATTCTCGCCGACAAGATGGACGTCGCGGAGGAGCTCGATCGATTCCGCTCGCACCTGGCGGCATTCCGCGAAACCGCGCAATCAACGACCGCGGAGCCGGTGGGGAAGCGATTGGGGTTCATTCTCCAGGAAATGCTGCGCGAGGCCAACACCGTCGGCAGCAAGGCGAGCGATGCTCAGATCCAGGAGGACGTAATCGCGACGAAGGAAGAGCTCGAGCGGATCCGCGAGCAGGTGGAGAACCTCGAGTGAAGCCATTCCCGATCATCCTGTCTTCGCCCTCCGGGGGCGGGAAGACGACCATTGCCCACATGCTGCTCGCGATGAGGCCGGATGTCGGGTACTCGGTCTCGTGCACGACTCGGCCACCGAGAAACGGGGAAGCGGACGGCCGAGACTACCATTTCCTTTCCCTCGAACAATTCAAGCGCGGCCAGAAGGCCCGGGAATTCGCGGAGTCGGCCGAGGTTCACGGTCATTTGTACGGGACGTTGCGGGCCGAAGTTGAGCGCGTGCTCTCCTCCGGAAAGCACGTAATCATGGACATCGACGTTCAGGGAACAAAGCAATTCGCGCGGGCGTTCCCGGATTCGGTCCTCGTTTTCATACTCCCGCCATCGGCCCAGGTGCTGGTGGATCGTCTCAAAGCCCGCGGCACCGAAGACACCAAATCGCTCATTCGTCGATTCAAGAGTGCCAAAGCCGAGCTGAAGGCGATAGATTTGTACCAGTACGTGATCGTCAATGCCGAGATCGATTCCGCCGTGGCGGCGGTATCGAAAATAATTGACGCAGAAGAGTTGAAGCGCTCCCGCAACGAGTCACTCGATGCGCGGGTAAAGGACCTGATGGACGGGATTCAACACGCCATCGATCAATACTCACCGAGGAAGTAATGCAGGTATTCATTCCGAACGAAGTCGCGAAGCACGCGACGAACAAGTATCTGGGAGTTCTGGTCGCGGCCAAGTACGCGCGCGTCCTCAACGAATTCCCGCGCGATCGCTCCGCGCCGGGCGAAAAGAAGTTGACCACACGGGCGCTCGAGGAGCTCACGGACGGCGAGGTCGAGTACCGCGTAGTTCCGCGCCGCCGCACGGAGTAATTACCGCGCGTCCTTTTGCGGGCAGCCGCATCCTCCTCGGTGTCACCGGGGGCATCGCCAGCTACAAGTCAGTGTGGCTGGCGCGTTTGCTTACACAGGCCGGAGCTGAGGTTGACGTCGTCATGACTCGTGGCGCACGCGAGTTCGTCGGTCCCATCACATTCGAAGCGGTCACCGGCCGCCCGGTCTACACCGAGATCTTTGGACCTGGTCACGCGCTCGATCACATCCGCCTGGCCCGCGAGGCGAACGTGATCGTGGTCGCGCCTGCGACGGCGGACTTCGTCGGCCGCGCTGCACATGGGCTCGCTGACGACTTGCTCACAGCCTGTCTGCTCGCGGCACAGTCGAAAGTTCTATTGGTTCCGGCGATGAACGATCGGATGTGGTCGCACGCACAGACGAGGCACAACGTCGCGCACGCGCGATCGCTGGGCTATGAGATTCTGGAGCCGGCCGAAGGTCCGCTGGCCGTCGGGGAGGGAAGCGGGCCGGGCCGGATGCCCGAACCCGACGAAATCATGAGTCACGTCGGACGCCTGCTCGAGGGGAAGTCCTCGCTCAAGGGGAAGAAAGTCATCGTTACTGCCGGCGCGACTCGCGAGCCGATCGACCCGGTGAGATTCATCTCCAATCACAGCAGCGGCAAAATGGGTGTCGCGCTCGCTCGCGCGGCCTGGAGACGGGGCGCCGAGGTCACGTTGATTGCCGGACACGTCGACATTCCACTTCCCGCGGAAATACCAACCCTGAACGTCGACACCGTGCAGGAGATGTCGCGGTCGGTCGCCCAGAATCTTCCGGCCGCGGACGTGCTGATCATGGCGGCTGCGCCTGCCGACTTCCGGCCAGCTTCCGAAGCATCCGAGAAGATCAAGAAGGGACGCGCTGCCCCGAAGATTGTCCTCGAGCCGACCGAGGACATTCTCCAATCGACCATTCCGAAACGAAAAAAGAAAAGCATCATCGTTGGATTCGCGCTCGAGACATCCGACGGCGTGAAAAACGCAAGAGAGAAACTCAAGGCCAAGAACCTCGATCTCGTCATCCTGAACGACGCGAAAGAGCCGGGGGCCGGTTTTGGCGTCGACACCAATCGCGTTACCGTGATAACACGGAAAGGAAAAGAGGAACAGCTCGACCTGATGTCGAAAACAGATCTTGCAGAGATCCTTCTCGATCGCGTTGAACGGGAGCTCAGTGGACGCTAAAGTTCTGCTGCGTCGTTACCTCGAGCAGCGGCGCGAGCTGGGTGAATCCGAGTTGGTGCTCGACGCCTTGAAAGTCGAGGACGTCATGCGGCTGCTCGGGGCAACTGGGCGATCGGTACCATCGGCCGCGCCGCAGCGTAGCGTTCGCGAGCTCGCTGGCGAGCCATCGGATGATTGGCGCACCGCGCTTCAGGACGCAGGAGTGAATGTTGACGCCGTGATACCAGACTATAAACCCATCACAATGGCAATTCCCGGGGGTACCGCCGACGAGATGGCGCCGAGCACCGACGAGATGGTATTCAACAAAGGAATCGTCATCGCTCCCGGCGAAGCCGAGCTGATCCCCGACACGATCGAGACGCTCGGCTCCCTGGAGGAGATCGCGAAGAAGGTCAAGAAGTGTACGCGCTGCTCGTTGTACGAGACCGCAACCAAACCCGTTCCGGGAGAAGGGAATTCACGGGCAGAGATGGTCTGCGTAGGGGAAGCGCCCGGAGCAAAAGAGGACGAGACTGGCCGGCCCTTCATCGGTCAGGCGGGTCAACTGCTCACCAAGATTCTCGCCGCTATCGATCTGACGCGGGAGCAGGTCTTCATCTGTAACGTGCTGAAGCACCGGCCACCCGGAAACAGAAATCCGCTTCCAGAAGAGGTCGAAGCCTGCAGTCCGTACCTGATCAGGCAGCTCGAGCTGATCAAGCCAAAAGTGATAGTTGCTTTTGGAACCTTCGCAGCCCAAACTCTCCTAAACACAAAGACTCCGCTCGGTCAGCTCCGTGGGCTTGTTCACCAGTACCACGGCATACCGCTCGTCGTCACCTATCACCCGGCGGCGCTGCTGCGCAACCCGGCCTGGAAACGCCCGACTTGGGAAGATGTCAAGCTCGCCCGTAGAATACTCGATAGCAGCCCTCGTTCGTGACCCGTACAAGGATCGCCGGCCGCCCTACTCCGAAGATGCGGAGCAGGCGGTGCTGTCGGCGATGCTCATGGATCCGGACGCCATTCTGCGCGCTACGGAGTTTCTCGACGACTCGATGTTCTATCGCGAGGGTCACCGGCGGATCTTTCGCGCGATGGTCGCCCTTTCCGAGCGCGGCGATGTAGTAGATCCGCTCACGCTCTCAGAGGAGCTGGGAAGGTCCGGCTCCCTCGAATCGAGTGGTGGCAAGGATTACATCGGATTTCTCGTCGACGCCGTCCCCACCGCGGCCAACGTCGAGTATCACGCCAAGATTGTCCGCGAGAAGGCGCTGCGGCGCCGGTTGATCGAAGTCTCGACCGCCATCGTCGCCGAAGCGTTCGAGTCGGGGTCTCCGGCAACCGAGCTGCTCGACGAAGCCGAGCACAAGATCTTCGAGGTAAATCAGAGTCGTGGCTCCGAAGGCTTCATGCGCATCAAGGAGCTCCTCTGGCCGACGATGGAGCGGATCGAGGAGATCCAGCGCGGCGGCGGTTCGATTACGGGAGTGGCGAGTGGATTCAAGGATCTCGACGAGCTGACGGCAGGTTTCCAGCCGTCCGACCTTGTCATCGTCGCCGCTCGACCGTCAATGGGAAAGACCGCTTTCGTGCTCAACATCGCGCAGAACGCAGCCCTCGACAACAACGTACCCGTGGCGTTCTTCTCGCTCGAGATGAGCAAGGAGCAGCTGGTGCAGCGCCTCCTCACATCCGAGGGTCGGGTTGATGCCCAGAGGCTGCGCAAGGGAAAACTGCACGACGAGGAATTCGTCCGGCTCGGACGCGCGGCGGGAATTCTTAGCCACGCTCCCATCTGGATCGACGACACTCCAGCCATGACACTGCTCGAGATGCGGTCCAAGGCCCGCCGTCTAAAAATGGAGCACAACATCGGGATGGTAGTGGTCGACTACCTCCAGCTAATGCAGGGTCCGACCAACACCGAGAGCCGGCAGCAGGAGATCAGCTACATCTCGCGCTCACTCAAGGCGCTGGCGAGGGAGCTCAGAATTCCTGTTGTCGCGCTTTCGCAGTTGTCGCGCGCCCCGGAACAGCGTACCGCCGAGAACAAGCGCCCACAGTTGTCCGACCTCCGCGAATCGGGAGCGATCGAGCAGGACGCCGACCTGGTCATGTTCATCTTCCGCCAGGAGATGTACGACGGGCCAACCGACAAGGATGGGAATTCCCTCGAGGGACGCGCCGAGATCATCATCGGAAAGCAGCGTAACGGACCCACCGGCTTCGTTAATCTTTACTTCAACAAGACCTACACTCGCTTCGAGAATCTGTCGCCCCGCTTGTCCCCGCAGTGAGCCCAAAAGCAAAAACCGTATATCGCTGCACGAACTGCGGCGCCGACCACCCAAAATGGGCTGGACGCTGCGACGTTTGCGGCGAATGGAATTCCCTGGTGGAAGAGATGGCGACCAGGACTTCCAGCGCCACCGCCTCGAGTCGGCGGGCCGGCGGTCAGAAGTCGATGGGCGAAGGCGGAAGCGTGGCGCCGACCCCCCGGCTCCGCGACATCAAGAGCTCGGCGGGACGCCGCCTCAACACCGGAATCAAGGAATTCGATTTCGTGCTCGGCGGTGGGATGGTGCCCGGGTCGATGGTTCTCGTCGGCGGAGAGCCCGGCATCGGAAAATCGACGCTGCTCCTTCAGGTCGCGGGCCGACTTCAGGAGCTCGGTCGCTCGACGCTCTACGTCTCGGGCGAGGAGTCCGCGCTCCAGGTAAAATTGCGGGCCGAGCGCCTTCACGGATCCGCCGAGGACGTCGCACTGCTCAACGAGACGTTGCTGGAGACGATCATCGCTACGGCCGGCTCGCAACGGTTTGATGCAATCGTAGTCGATTCCATCCAGACCGTTTTCACGAGCGACCTCGAGGGCGCGCCTGGCAACGTCGGTCAGGTGAGGGAATGCGCGGCGCGCCTGATGCGCTTCGCCAAGGAGACAGAGACAACGGTGTTCGCCGTTGGTCACGTCACCAAGGGCGGCGGCATCGCTGGTCCCAAGACGCTCGAGCACATCGTCGATACGGTACTTTATTTCGAAGGCGAGGGAATGCTGGAGCACCGGATCCTTCGCGCGACCAAAAACAGATTCGGCAGCGTGGACGAGATCGGTGTTTTCAGGATGACTGAGGAAGGGCTCATCGCTGTGGAGAATCCATCCGAGCTTTTCCTCGGGGATCGCCTCAACAATTCTTCCGGCAGTGCCGTGACTGCGCTCCTGGAGGGCTCGCGTCCGGTGCTCATCGAGATTCAGGGACTCGCGGCCAAGGCCGGCTACGGAACTCCGCAGCGTGTCAGTACGGGATTCGACGCGCGGCGGCTGGCGCTGCTCCTGGCCGTGCTCGACAAGCGGGCAGGCCTGTCTTTCTCCCAGCTTGATGTCTTCCTCAATGTCGTGGGCGGAGTGCGGATGCAGGAGCCTGCCGGCGATCTCGCGGTTGCGAGCGCGCTCGCGTCGAGCGTGTACGATCGGCCGGTCGCGAACTCTGCGATCTTTCTCGGCGAGGTCGGGCTCGGAGGGGAAATCAGACCGGTCTCGCAGGCCGAGCGCCGGCTTGGAGAGGCGGCAAAGATGGGAATGACGACGGCCTACATGGCCGAACGAGGGATCCCAAAGCGCGGACCGCGCGGCATCGAGGTGATCGGAATGCGAACGGTCAACGATCTCTTTCGACAGCTCTTCCACGGCTAAAATGCAACGCGATGTCGGCGGGTCTCTTTCGCGCAAATGAAGCGAGACGTCGGTGTCATCATCGTCGCCGCGGGCAGCGGGTCGCGCACCGGATCGACTGAGCTGAAGCAGTTTCGTTGGGTCGCCGGCAAGCCCATGCTGCTCCACAGCATTCAGACCTTTCAGGCGCGCGCCGATGTCGCGATGGTGGTCTGCGTCCTCCCGCGTGAGTACGTAGGCGATCCGCCTCCCTGGATATTCCAGAGCGACGCCGACCGGCTACTGTTGTCAGTTGGGGGCCGGCACCGGAGCGAGTCGGTGGCCAATGGCCTCGAGGACCTTCCGGTCGAATGCGAAATCGTTGTCATTCACGATGCGGCTCGTCCGCTCGTTTCCATCGAGACCATCGCGCGCGTCATCGAGGAGGCTCGAAAGGGTAATGGGGCCGTCGCCGCGCTGCCTGTGTCCGACACACTCAAGCGCGTCGATTCAAGCGGCAAGATCGTCGTGACGGTCGATCGTTTCGGGCTGTGGAGAGCTCAGACCCCACAGGCATTCCCGCGCAAGGTCATCGAGCGCGCCCACCGCGAGGCGCGCGAGGCCGATCGCGTCGCGACCGACGACGCCGCGCTGTGCGAGCAGATCGGGCTACCAGTCGTGGTAGTGCGCGGAAGTGAGCGCGCGCTCAAAATCACCGAGGAAAGTGATTTCGCGTTGGCGGAGGCGCTAAGTATCTTCCGCGAATGAAGCCCCAGCCGATGGTCGTGCCGTTCTGGTCGCCGGAGGAAGTCGAGGCTGCCATCAATGGAACGCTCGCTCATCTCGCCGCCGGCAAGGTACTCGCGTACCCGACCGAAACTGTCTACGGATTTGGCGGCGCGCTCGACGAGCGTTCCGTTCAGCAGCTCGTCAACCTCAAGGGCCGCCCACCTGGCAAGCCGTTTCTTCTGCTCGTCGCCGCCAGCGAGATGATTACGCGCCTCGGACTTCATCTCACCGGTTACGCATCGACGTTTGCGGCGCGATTCTGGCCGGGTCCGCTCACGCTCGTACTTCCTGGCGGCGAAAAGAGGGTACCCGATCGAGTGCGCGGGCCGGAAGGCGGCGTTGCCGTGAGATGGACGCCCCATCGCTCCCTGGCGCGGCTGATTCTCGCGCACGGTCAACCGATAACATCCACGAGCGCGAACCGGCCTGGTGTGCCGCCCGCTACCGCGGCGGATCAGATCGTCTCACAATGGAGTGACGCAATCACGCGAGGAACCTTGCGCGTCCTCGATGGCGGAAGGCTTCGGGAGTCCCAGCCATCGACCGTTGTCGATTGCACCGGCAGACTCCCCCGAGTAATCAGGCCGGGCGCGATCCCGGCCGCACAACTGAGAGAGAGCGTCCCCGACTTGGTCGGGGACGCGTAGAGATGAATCTCCTTTTCGTCTGCAGCGGCAACACGTGCCGAAGCCCGATGGCGGAAGCGCTCGCGCGCAAGATCGCGGCGCGCCGGGGCATCGAGGATCTCAATGTCTCGAGCGCGGGGACGAATGCGTGGGACAACGTCCCGGCGACAGACGAGGCGCTCCTGGTTGGGATGGAGCGCGACATCGATCTCACCGGACATCGCGCCAGAAAGCTCACGCCCGCGATCGTTTCCGAAGCCGATCTCATTTTCGTCATGACGCCTGGCCATCTGGAGCAGGTAAAGCAGCTCGGTGGGCGGGGGAAGGTTCATGTCATCGACGAATACGCTTCGGGCACTCCGAACCAGGGAGTAGCGGATCCCTACGGCGGCGACCTCGAGGCGTACCGGCGCACCGCAGATGTTCTGGAGCGAGAGCTCGAGAAATTGTTCGACCGCCTTGCCAGCTGAGAGTACTGCTTCCGTGAGCAGAATTCCGGGGCGGCTTGTGCTGCTCGGGCATCCGGTGGCCCATTCGCTCTCGCCGATCTTTCAGAATGCCGCGCTCCGGGCAGCCGGGATCTCTCTTCTGTACGAGGCGGTGGATGTCGTACCCCGCGATCTCCGTGCGCTGCTCAAAAAGCTGAAGGATCTCGGGGTTGCGGGTAACGTCACCATTCCGCACAAGGTGGCGGTTCACGCCAGCTGCGACGAGCTCACCGATGTCGCCGAGCGGGTGGGAGCGGTGAACACGTTCTGGTTCGAATCCGAGCGGCTCCATGGGGACAATACCGACGTCGGGGGTTTCGGCGCGGCCGCCCGGGCTCTGCTCGGAGGAGAGACGGCCGGAGCGCGAGTCGTCGTCCTTGGAAGCGGTGGCGCTGCCGCCGCCGTCATCGCGGCCGTGGAGCAGTGGGCTGACGCGCGGGTCGCGATAGTGGCGCGCAACTTTGAGCGCGCGTCAAAGCTGGCCCGACGATTTCGGGATGTCGCGCGAGTCGAAAAGAGTGCCGAACAGGCCGTCGCGGACGCGACATTGATCGTAAATGCCACGCCTGTTGGACAACGCGAGGCGGAGCAACCTCTGGACATTGGAATCATTCCAAAGACGGCGGCGGTGATGGACCTCGTTTATCGTCGCGGGGGAGGCACGCCATGGGTGAAGGCGGCACGAAAGAGGGGCAATCCCGCGGCGGACGGACTGCCGATGCTGCTCGAGCAGGGCGCGCTCTCGTTCCACCGCTGGTTCGGGATCGAACCGGATCGCGAGGTAATGCGGCAGTCGCTGCTCTAGCGGATATCTGGCGCAGGCTTGACGCCCGGGAGCAACTCAGTGGTGCGATCGATCTTCTTCTGCCCCGCGCCTGCGTTTCCTGCGAGCGGCTGCTATCGCGACTCGACACCGGAATTGTCTGCGGCTTGTGCTGGTCGCGCCTGGCGTATCTCCCGTCTCCGCGGTGCGAGCGGTGCGGCCACCCGATTTCCAGCGGCAGTTGTCGATGGTGTGAACTCCTTCCGCCGTTCGTTCGCGCCGTCAGGTCGGTGTGCTGGATGCCGGTCGAGCCAGCTTCGAGCATCGTTCACGCGCTCAAGTACGAGGGATGGGCGGCGGTTGCAACTGAAATGGCGGAGCGGATGAGTCGGCTCGCCTGGCCTCCAGACGTAGTCGATGAGCGGGCAGCGCTGGTGCCGATCCCGCTCGCGTCAGCGAGAAAGCGCCAGCGTGGCTATAATCAGAGTGCGCTCATCGCGAGCGGACTCGGGCTGCGGTGGCGCATTCCTGTATGGGAGGACGTCGTCATGCGCTCACGCGAGACGAGCTCGCAGACAAGGTTGACACCCGAACAGAGGCTGGACAACGTTGCAGGCTCGTTTCGCGCCGGTGATCGACAGCTCGAACGATTGCGCAGCGCGCATGTCGTGATCGTCGATGACGTAGTGACCACGGCCGCAACGCTCAACGCGTGCGCGAAGGTGCTGTACGAATCGGGTGCGCGGATAATCAGCTACGTGACTTTCGGCCGGGCCCACGCCAGTGGTGACCGGCTCTAACCGAATGGAGTTAATGGAATGGCAACACGGATAGGCATCAACGGATTTGGACGGATTGGCCGCCAGGTCGTACGCGCGGCGAGGAATGAAGGTGTCGCTGATCTCGACTTCGTCGCGGTGAACGATATCACCGATACCAAAACACTCGCGCATCTCTTCAAGTACGACTCGGTGCACCGCACCTATCAGGGCGATGTCGCCGCGGGGAAGGACTCGATCACCATCGACGGTGACGAGATCAAGATTCTGTCCCAGAAGGATCCAGCCTTGCTTCCGTGGAAAGAGCTCGGCGTGGATATCGTCCTGGAATCCACCGGTCGCTTCACCGATGCCGGCGCCGCCCGGAAGCACATCGAGGCAGGCGCGAGGAAGGTACTGATCTCCGCGCCCGCCAAGGACGAGGACATCACCATCGTCATGGGCGTGAACAGCGACAAGTACGATTCGGCGAAGCACACTATCGTCTCCAACGCTTCATGCACGACGAACTGTGTCGTGCCGATGGTCAAAGTCATTCGCGACAACTTCGGCTTTCGTCACGCGTCGATGGTCACGATTCACAGTTACACCAACGACCAGCAAGTCCTCGATCTCCCGCACAAGGATCTGCGCCGCGCGCGGGCGGCTGCCCTGTCCATAATCCCGACCACCACCGGGGCGGCAAAAGCAACCGGCCTCGTCATTCCCGAGGTGAAGGGAAAGATCGACGGGAGCTCCATTCGCGTTCCTACTCCCGACGTGTCGTACACGATTCTCACGGTCGAGATCGAGAAGACCGGCGTAACGAAGGAATCCGTGAACGCCGCTTACAAGAAGGCCGCAGCCGAGGGACCACTCCAGGGCATCCTTCGCTACACCGATGAAGAGCTCGTATCGAGCGACTTTATCGGCGACCCGGCGTCGTGCATTCTCGATTCGAAGACGACCAATGTCATCGACGGCACTCTCGTCACTGTGCAGGGATGGTACGACAACGAGTGGGGCTATGCCTCCCGCTGCGTCGACATGCTCCGCTTCATGGGGTCGCGACTCTAGACCGAACCCGAACAATGAGAAAGAAAAACGTCCGCGATCTCAGCGATGCGCAGGTGCGCGGCAAGCGAGCTCTGGTTCGCGTCGACTTCAATGTTCCGCTCGACGATGATGGCAACATCACCGACGACACGCGCATCCGTGCGTCGCTGCCGACGATCCAGCTGCTGCTCGAGCGAGGTGCGCGTCCGGTAATTCTCTCACACCTGGGGCGGCCCAAAGGCAAACCCGATCCGAAGTACTCGCTGCAACCTGTATCGAATCGGCTCCAGGAACTGGCCGGTAGCACGGTGATCTTCGTCGAGTCGACCGATTCGGACGAAGCGCTCCAGGCCTGCGAGAACCTCAAGGCGGGAGAAATCCTTCTCCTCGAGAACACCCGCTTCCTCGGCGGCGAGGAGAAAAACGACCAGCGGCTGGCGAGGGCGCTTGCCGAGCTTGGAGACTTTTTTGTTAATGATGCGTTCGGGGCCGCGCATCGCGCGCACGCTTCAACCGTTGGTGTCGCCGAGCATCTGCGGCCAGCCGTCGCCGGACTATTGATGCAGAAGGAGCTCGATTACCTCGGCGGCGCGCTCGCGAACCCGAAGCATCCTTTCATCGCGATTCTTGGCGGTGCGAAGATCTCCGGGAAGATCGACGTGATCGAACAGCTTCTCCCGAAAGTCGATGGGCTGTTGATCGGTGGGGCAATGGCGTGCACCTTCTACCGCGCGATGGGACTGGAGACCGGGAAATCGCTCGTGGAGGAGGACCGCGTCGAGATGGCGAAGGATCTGCTCGCACGCGGCGGCATGCGCCTCACTCTTCCGCACGATGCGATGGTCGCACCCTCACTCGAGCGGGCAAAAGAAGCGAAAGCAGTACCGCGCAACGCGATCCCGAAAGACCAGGCCATGTTCGACATCGGCCCGCAATCGGCGGCGTCGTATTCGCGCGCAATCGCGGCGGCCAGGACGATAATCTGGAACGGCCCCATGGGCGTCTTCGAGACGCCGCCATTCGACGCCGGCACCAGCGCGATCGCGCACGCCATGGCGAACGCCACGGCGAAGGGCGCGACCACCATCGTTGGTGGAGGTGATTCGGCAGCCGCCGTGACCGAAGCAGGACTCGAAGCGAAGATGAGTCACGTCTCCACGGGCGGTGGTGCGTCACTCGAATTCCTGGAGGGCAAGAAACTCCCCGGAGTAGAAATCCTCGACGAGGCCGACTAGTGAAGCGTCCTGTTCTCGCCGCCAACTGGAAGATGAACAACGGTCCGACAGCGGCGAAGGCATTCATGGAAGCATTTCTCGCGAGCTACCAGCCGCGAAACGATCGCACGGTCATCATCTTTCCTCCCGCGGTCTCTCTCATGACCGTCGCATCAGCCGCGTCGACCCGCACCGACGTTCTCGCCGGGATCCAGAACATTCACTGGGCGGAGAAGGGAGCTTTCACTGGGGAGATCTCGGCGCCCATGGCCAAGGACGCTGGCGCGGCGGTGGTACTCGTCGGGCACTCGGAGCGGCGACATGTATTTGGCGAGACGGACGCGCAATGCGCGCAGAAGTGCGTCGCGGCATCACGCGCGAAGCTGGCGTTCATGCTTTGCGTTGGCGAAACCATCCAGGAGAGAGAAGCGGGCGAGACCGAACGTCTCGTGACCCGGCAACTCCGCGAGGGTTTATCGCAGACGCCAAATCTTATCTCAGCGGATTTCATGCTCGCGTATGAGCCGGTCTGGGCCATCGGAACTGGTCTCACTGCCTCAGCCGGTGATGCTTCGGCGATTCACACGGTGCTGCGCTCGGAGCTGAGAGAAATGATTGGGACGCGGGCCGATGAGATTCCGATACTTTATGGAGGAAGCGTCAACCCGACGAACGCGGCTGGCCTTCTCGCCGCGCCAGAAGTCGACGGGCTCCTTGTTGGAGGCGCTAGCGTCGAGACGCCTTCGTGGCTCGTAATCGTGCAGAGTTAGTCGCGGAGACATTTCTAATGAACGTCGACAAAAAAGTCGTCGAGACTTGACTGAATTCCTGTTGCCGCTGATATTCAAGGACTCGACTGAACTTTAATTCTATCAATGCTTTACACGTTTCTTCTCATACTGCTCGTCATAGACTGCGTCGTTCTGATGCTGGCCATTCTGCTTCAGGCCGGGAGGGGCTCCGGCCTCGCCGCGAGCTTCGGCGGCGCGAGCTCCTCTCCCGACGCACTCATTGGAATCCGTCAGGCCGGAAATCTTCTTACCAAGGCCAGTTGGTGGGGCGGCGGAATTTTCCTCGGCCTCTGCTTCATTTTGCAAATCATGTCGACGCACACGTCGGCTCCGCGCTCAGTCCTCGAGAAGGGGTTGAGCACTCAGCCACAGAACGTGGCCCCGCCTCCGACATCAGCTCCGGCGGTTCCGCTCGAGCCGGCGCCGACGACGACAGCTCCCGCGGGAACGAAGACGGCTAAACCTCCAGCTACCACTCCGAAGCGGTAAGTTGACGGCCGAGATTCGAATCACTGAGCCGGGGTTCCTCCTCCTTGAGGACGGAACCCTTTTTCGTGGACGGTTGGCCGGGTCGGCAACGGCGATGCTGCCCGCCGTGGCCGAGGTCGTGTTCACAACCAACATGACGGGCTATCAGGAAGTCTTCACCGATCCCTCGTATCGCGGACAGATCGTCGTCATGACGGCGCCCCAGATCGGCAACTATGGCGTCAACGCCGAGGACCCGGAGTCAAGCGCCCCGCAGGTCGCCGGCGTGGTGGTTCGCGAGCTGTCCGAGACGTACTCTAACTGGCGCGCGACCGGCGGGTTGGGAACTTGGCTTGCCGCATCGCAAGTCCCTATCATTCAGGATGTTGACACACGCCGTCTCACTCGGCACTTGAGGTCCGTTGGTGTGATGCGTGGGGTCATCGGCGCGGGCGTCGAACCGGACGAAGCGAGCAGGGCCGCACTCGAGGCGTGCCCGTCCATGGAGGGTTTGGATCTCGCGTCCCGCGTTACGACCAGGGAGAGTTACACTTGGGGAGATCCTCAGTCGCGTCACCACATCGTCGCCTACGACTACGGGATCAAGCGCAACATCCTGCGACTCTTCGACGAGAACGATTGCCGTGTCACTGTAGTCCCCGCCGACACGCCGGCCGAGGCAGCGCTGTCCGAAGAGCCGGACGGAATATTTCTGTCGAACGGGCCCGGTGACCCTGATGCGGTCGCGTATGCTCCCGAGATCATACGGACTCTCACCGCCAACGGAGTGCCGATCTTCGGCATCTGCCTGGGGCACCAGCTGTTAGGCCTCACCTTTGGTGGCTCGACGGTCAAAATGCCCTACGGGCACAGGGGTGGAAATCACCCAGTGAAAGCGGTCGAGACCGGTCGCGTCCTCATTACCTCCCAGAACCACGGGTTTGCGGTCGAAGGGGATGAATCCTCGATCAAGGGTGCGGCCGATCTCGAGGTCACTCACGTCAATCTGAACGACGGGACGATCGAAGGGCTTCGTCACAGGACCCTCGCGATATTCGGTGTCCAGTATCATCCGGAGGCCGCGCCCGGACCTCACGACGCCCGACCTCTGTTCCACCATACGGAGTTTTTCAATGACTAAGGCCGACCTCGTCGAGCGTGTCACGACCCAGATTTCACGTACCGCTGGGCCGATGATTTCAAAGAAAGATTGCGCTCGCGTCGTGGACGCTTTCCTCGAGGCAATCAAGGAATCACTCCAGACCCAGGAAAACATCGAGGTCAGGGGATTCGGCACCTTCAAGATTCGCAATCGCAAAACCCGCATGGCGCGCAATCCTCGCACGGGCTCTCCAGTTGAGGTTTCTGCGCGACCTGTCCCTGTGTTCAAGCCGTCAAAGGAACTGCGAGCCCTCGTTGCTGGCGTGGACATGTCGCAGATGTCGGAAGCGTAAGGACTTAGCTTCAGCAGTCGAGGGGGACCGCACATGTCCACAGTGACGGTGCAGCTGTTCGCTTCATACGCCGAGAGCTTCGGCGTCCCCACTCTCCTACTCCCTCTCAAATCCGGCAGCACAGTCGCTGATCTCCTCGACCATCTGCGTTTGCTCCCAGGCGCTTCGATCCTTCCGGACTCTCCCCGCGTCGCAGTCAACCGAAAGTTTGCGCCCAAGGACCAGCTCGTTGATGCTGGCGACGAGATCGCGCTGATCCCACCCGTATCGGGTGGGTGAGCGGATGATACGCGCAGCACTCGTCACTCGCGCAATCGATCCGGCGGCACTCATCGCCAGCATCGCATCCACGGGTTACGGAGCGATCTCGCTTTTTGCGGGAACGGTGCGCGACACGAGCGACGGCCGCGGTGTAAGTGCCATCGATTACTCCGCTTACACCTCCATGGCCGAAGCCGAGCTCAGGCAGATCGTCGCCGAGGCAGCGGACCGCTTTGGTGTCACGTCGCTCATAGTCGAGCATAGAATAGGGGTGCTTTCTCTCGGAGAGACCAGCGTGGCGATCGCCGCCGCGCATGCGCATCGCGCGCCGGCGTTCGATTGCACCCGCTATGTCATCGAAGAGATCAAGAAGCGTGTCCCCATTTGGAAGATGGAGCACTACATCGATGGAACGCGCGAGTGGGTTGACCCCACGAACGCGCGCGGAGTAACCACGGAGTGAGCATCACGTTGCGAGACGGCTTCGGGCGGAGCATCGAGTATCTGCGCATCTCCGTTACGGACCGCTGCAACTTCCGTTGTCTCTACTGTATGCCGGTGTCGGGACTGGAGTGGCTGCCCAAATCGGGAATCCTCTCTTACGAAGAAATCGCGGAGGTCGTGAGCCAGCTGGCTCCGCTCGGCTTGCGGCGGCTCCGCATTACGGGAGGGGAGCCAACGCTGCGTCCGGATCTCGAGCTGCTGATCGGAATGCTGCGGGCAATCCCCGAGATCGAAGACATTTCCCTCTCGACGAACGGGGTGCGGCTGCCGGCGCTTGCCGAAACTTTCGCCCGAGCCGGCCTCGATCGCGTCAACATGAGCGCCGATTCGCTCCGACCCGATCGGATCAGGGCAATCTCCAGGAGAAATACCGACTTCGATCCAATCGCCGCTCTGATGTCCGCGGAAGCCGCTGGGCTGTCGCCGATCAAGATCAATGTCGTCGTCATGCGCGGAATAAATGACGACGAAGTCTGCGATTTTGCGCGGCTCACTTTCGAGCACGATTGGCACGTGCGGTTTATCGAGCTGATGCCCGTTGGAGAAATGCGCGAGCTCACCTGGAATCATGTGGTGACGAGCGACGAGATTCTGCACCAGGTCGAGACAGTGGCGCCCATTCAGCCGGCGATCGGTCCAGCAAGAGGGAATGGCCCAGCGCGCTACTTCCGGTTTCACGGCGCCAAGGGCACCGTCGGCGTCATCACGCCGATGTCGCATACCTACTGCGGCAGCTGCAACCGAGTGAGGCTCACGGCGGACGGCCGCCTTCGCACGTGTCTTTTCGGGAACGAGGAGACGGATCTTCGGACGCCGCTGCGCGAAGGATTGCCTCTCGAGCCGTTTTTCAGAAGCGCACTCGCGTCGAAGCCCGAAGAGCACCATTTGCTCCAGATGAGTGTCGGTGGCCTCCGGGCGCTTTCGCAAGTCGGAGGCTGAGCAAGAGTCTGCGTCGCTCGCGTGTTCGACTCGCTTGTCGACGATTGCTCACAGTGCGCCGCCCGGATAGCTTTCGCGCACTGAATCTCCACACTTTGACACAATAATGGTTAACAAGATTACGGTGGTCGGCGCTGGCAACGTCGGTGCGACCACCGCGCAGCGAATTGCAGAGAAGGAGCTCGCACGCACCGTCGTGATGGTCGACGTGATGGAAGGAATCCCGCAGGGCAAAGCGCTCGACCAGTGGCAGTCGGCTCCAATTGAAGGCTTCGACTCGCGCGTCGTCGGCACCAATGGATACGAAGAGACGCGCGAGTCCGAGATCATTATCATCACCGCCGGCATCGCCCGAAAACCCGGCATGTCGCGCGACGATCTGCTCAACACCAACGCGGGAATCGTCAAGCAGGTCTCCGAGCAGATCAGGGCGACCTCTCCGAACGCGATCCTGATCGTCGTCTCGAATCCGCTCGATGTGATGGCATACGTCGCGATGAAGGTCCCTGGATTTCCCCGCGAGAGAGTCCTCGGGATGGCGGGCGTCCTCGACACCGCGCGGTATCGCGCTTTTATCGCTGAGGCTCTGGACGTCTCCGTGCGGGACATTCAAGCGATGGTTCTTGGCGGACACGGTGACACGATGGTGCCGCTGATTTCCTACACGTCCGTGAGTGGAATCCCGATCACCCAGCTCATGCCGCAGGCAAAGCTCAACGCGATCGTGGAGCGCACGCGCGTGGGCGGAGCGGAGATCGTGAAACATCTCAAGACCGGCTCTGCCTACTACGCTCCATCCGCAGCGGCGGTCCAGATGTGCGAGTCTATCGTCTTCGACCAGAAGCGCATTCTTCCCTGCGCCGCCTGGCTCGAGGGTGAGTACGGGATGTCCGGCCTTTTCCTCGGCGTCCCGTGCAAGCTTGGTCGGGGCGGACTGGAGAAGATCATCGAAGTGGAGCTTACTCGAGAGGAGCGCGATGCCCTGGCGAAGAGCGCGGACGCTGTCCGCGAGCCGATGGGCGCGGTAAAGCTGTAAGAACGCGGATGGGCAGTCTTCGCGGCTTCTACGCCTCCATGGTCGGCAAGAAAGTCGTCATGGGAGTCACCGGTCTCATCGGAATCGGCTTCGTCATCATCCACTCTCTCGGCAATCTGCTCGTTT
>WNFA01002737.1_pt1 | contig 20858 bp, 19 predicted proteins | sample 5400481 | NCBI WGS metagenome assembly WNFA01 (sample SAMN13153340, study PRJNA577476) | soil metagenome | isolation source: 120 cm saprolite under Douglas fir tree site 2 hole 1 replicate 2 | place: USA:California | collected 2015-04-18
AGCATGGGCATATGGGCTGCGCACTACCACCATGTGCAGAGCAGGTGGTCGCCCTATGGGTGATCTGAGGTCGTCTACATAGTGGGAATGGCCGGTAATCAGCTCGATGTCTTCTCTGCGTCGTTCCAAACCGGCGGGTAAACTTGTCTCTGTCATGCTCTTTCCTTCACGTTGTTTTCTGACAGGAAGATCAGCAAATAAGGTCCGCGGCGCTCTGTGCCACAGTGTTGACTTCCGCCTCTTGCTACGTAATCATAACACTCTTGTGGTTCGGTTGCAAAAATGGCACTAGTTTCATGCAGTATCGCTCAATGGTGGGATAGCCGGGGACAGCCTCTATTGCCTTGAAAGGAAAGCGATATGCCTCGTGGCTCGATCAAATTGAGATCTGGTTCAGTCCGTGCCCAGATCCTGCAGGCCGCCATCATCCCTGATCGTACTGCCATCGATCGCTTTGGTTGCGCAGGGAGCGGATGTGGTTGATCTCGCCAGCGTGGTAGAGGTCATGCTGGATGATCATGGTGATGATCCAGCGGGTCTCTTTCAGTTCATCCCAGCTCGTCATCCGAGGGCGGAGCAGTTCGGCGTCATCCAGGACGGCAATACTGTGTCGGAGCCGCTGCTGGCCTTCTTGCAGCCACGAAGTAGCCTCCGAAATGGTCGAGAGCGCGCCACGGCCCTCGACGAGGGGGTCGTCCCAGGTGAGATGCGCGTCGCCGAAGGCGTGATTCTGGTACATGAACTTGCTGCCGCCAACGTGCTGGATGATGTCGCGGATCGAGCGGTGTCCCCCAGGCGGGACCCAGAGCCAGTCCTCGGGCGTAAGGGAGTGGAGGTTGCCCAGCAGAGAATGCCATTCCGTTCTCTGGAACGCCTCGTCGAGGAGGTATAAGAGTTGGGAAATGATTGGTGCTGTCATAATCTGTATTATACTCCAAATCTACTCCGCAATCTACTGCCAGTATGCAGTCGTTGTCACAAAGCGGACATGTGGGAGCACATCATCGACGCTCTGGAAACGAATGATGTCACTGCCCAATCCTGTATCTATCGCTGTATTACTAGAACGCGTTTGGCTGGCACTTCACCTGGAACGTATTTGCGCCCGCCTGTAACTAAGTACTGCCGGTCACAAACTCTTTCCAGGTTTTGAGTCTCACATTCTTCACATTCCCCCTATAAGGATGGCATCACAGAAACTGACTCTTAGGCAGCGATACCAATAGTGCTGACGTTCCAGTTGACGCTCGCGTACCAGTCCTCGGTACCACTGCTGGCATCAAGCGCATGTATAAAGGCTTTGGACGGACTCACCCCCACATCTATCGTTCCGACATATACTTCGCCGTTCATCAGTAGCGGCCTGGTCGTTTCCCCCGCGCGCATGGGATTCAGTGCGTTATGCCAGCGCAGCGTTCCATCGCTCGCGTTGAGCGCATACATGCCAGCTGAGCCGGAGGCAATGTAGATGATGCCGTTGACGATCAAGGGAGTGAATGGGGTGGCCACCTGACGACGCCAGAGTATCGCTCCATTGTGCGGATTGAGCGCGTAGAGGAAATTGCGCGAGCCAACATAGAGTACGCCATTGGCAACTGCCAGCGAAGATTGGACCGATTGGACCGGCATGCTGTTGTGCCACAGGAGCTTGCCATTTCGCGCATTGACTGCGTAGAGGGTCGGTCCATCGTTGCCTGCACCAAAAAAGACGGTGTCGGCAGCCGCGACTGGATCAACATAGACGCGCCCTCCCGTATCGTATTGCCAGCGCAGCGCTCCGGTAGAAGCATTGAGCGCGTAGACACGGTCACCATAGGAGCCGACGTAGAGCACGTCATTCACGATCACAGGGGAAGAGGTCACGACATCAGACGTGGGATAGTTCCAGCGCTCTGAGCCACCTTGCGCATTCAGAGCGTAAATGCTGCCTGAGCCAACATAGACCACGCCATCAACGACGGTTGGCGCAGAGGTATTGTCAAAGCCAGTGTCATGCTGCCACAGCAGTGCGCCAGAGGCGCTCTGAAAGGCATATGTAGAGCCGTTCAACGAGCAGGCATAGATGGTACCATTGCTGTCGGTCAAACCAGTGAAGCCATCCGGCAGCGGCGGAGGTCCTTCCATTCCAAGAAGAGAGGCGGCGTTCGCCAGTGTTGCCAGGGGCGTATCGGCATAGGATGCGTACATGCACCAGCGTACCGCCCCATTGCCCGCATCGAGCGCGTACAGATGGGTGCCGCTGATGAAATATACGGATTGTGACAACGATGGTCCTGTGGTCAGACGCTTAGTAATCGGCCAGGGCTGCTGACTGCAGCGCCCCACGATAATACGATGAGAGCTCGAATATTGCTGGGTAGTTGTCCCGCAGGCAGCCAATAGACTGACTACTAGCATGAGAGCAGACATTGTTACCAAATGTCCTTTGAGCCTGAGCTTCATAGTGGTAGCCTCTTTTGCGTGAGTTTTCAAAGTATGAGCAAGAAGGCTCTGCCTGCGCTATCCATAACGGGTACTCTCAAAAGATTTCCTTTCACCCGGTCAGAGCCGGGGTCATATGACCCTTCCCGGTTGCGAGAGCGGCCTAGATACCATTTCCATCGGTATCGTCAGCTTCGGCGTGGCTAGAAGCGGTCCAGGTTAGGGTGGCGCCTGGACGTTCTTGTAGCTGTTCTCGCTGCTGCGCACCAAGTGCGCCCGGTAGTCAGAAACTTACGTTGAGCTGGCCGTTTCTCAAGCCCATCCCGTTTAACGGGATGGGTTCCTGACCATCCAGATATTCCTTGTGCTCAAGTTCCGACGCCATTCCGGCGAGATGACCACTGCTCATTAAAGGCGGCGCTTGCACGCTCTTTTTCGAGGTCAGTTTTGCCAAAAAGTCGCTAAGCTGATCCTATTTTAGCAGATTATCATCTCCAGGCATACTTTAACCAGCTACAACCATTACATACATCATTTGAGCGTACGCCGGGGTGACTTTCGCATAGCCATGACATTCTTGTAGTCCCGTTGCAAAAATTGCGCCGGTTTGATACAGTATCGCTCACTGGTGGAATTGCCAGGAATGACCCCTATGACCTCGAAAGGAAAGCGATGGACCCGTACGAAGAGAAGCTGAGAACATTCATCAGAGAACATACCATTCAAGCGGAGCACCTGTCCTTTGACCAATCTTGCCACTCCGTTGCCGAGGCCGCGCGGGTGGTCAATGCCTCGCAGGAGGATATCGTCAAGAATATTTGCCTGGTGGATGCAGGTGGTAATGCCATCGTTGTCATCTTGAAGGGCGAGGACAGAGTGAGTACCTCACACGTCGCACAAGTCCTCACCATAGACCAGCCACGTTTGGCGACTCCGCAAGAAATTCTCGAGAAAACCGGCTACCCCTGTGGAGGCACACCATCTTTTGGATATCAAGCAACCTATCTCATAGATCCAAGAGTGATGGAAAAAGAAATGGTTTTCACTGGCGGTGGCAGTGAGACCTCGCTGGTCAAGATCGCACTACAAGAGCTGGTACGAGCAAACTCAGGTAGAATTGTTCGCATACGCAAATAAGGAGAATAATACTATGGCAGGTTTAGAAGGCAGGGTCGCTATCGTGACAGGTGCAGCTTCCGGCATTGGACTGGCCATCGCCCGCGATTTTGCGCAACATGGTATACGGGTGACGTTGTCGGATATCGATGCTGAAGGAGGAAGTGCTGCCGCCTCTGAACTGGCCGGGGCGCGTTTTCAAGCAGCAGATATGGCGAACAGTGATGACATTGCGCAGCTCGCAGCAGGTACTCTCGCCGCCGAAGGGCAGATAGATATCCTGGTAAATAACGCGGGCATCCAGTATGTCGCGCCGATTATAGACTTTCCAGAGGCAAAGTGGCGGCAAATCATCGAAATTATGCTCACCGCGCCTTTCTTGCTGACGAAAGCTGTTCTACCTGGAATGTATGCTCACAAGTGGGGGCGCATCATCAATATTGCATCGGTGCACGCGCTGCGAGCATCCGCTTTCAAATCTGCCTACGTGGCTGCCAAGCATGGCCTGCTCGGGCTGACTCGTGTCACTGCGCTCGAAGCAGCAGAGCATGGTGTCACCTGTAATGCCATCTGCCCATCATACGTGCGCACCGCGCTCGTCGAGAAGCAAATTGCCGACCAGGCACGCATTCATGGCATCCCTGAATCGGAAGTGGTGGAGAAGATCATGGTGACCGAAGGCGCTATCCGTCGCCTCCTGGAACCAGAGGAGGTAGCGCAACTGGTTACCTATCTTTGCACGGATGCAGCAAGCGGTATTACGGGTAGTGCGCAGATGATTGACTGCGGCTGGACAGCTCATTAAAGTGTAGGCGATTCTGACTCGACTTTACCTTGCACCGGCCGACCCGGTAATCCCACGGAAGTCAACGCAGCAAGCCCAACGACAACAATGACGAGGATATCTACCGTGAGAATCCCGGAACCTGGCCGTCCGCCCGTCACCGCCACCAATCCGACAATCACACCACCAAGGCCAGTTCCTAGCGCTGACCCAAGCACCGAAGAGAGCTGCATCGATGACGATGCTGAGCCCTGCTGATCAGCTGGGGCCGTTTCCAGCACAACCAGGTTGAGCGTCGAGTAAGCAAGCCCCATGCCAAGCCCGGCAACTCCCCACGCCACTGGCGCCACCGCTACCGGAATACCTGGGATGAGCACACTCGCAATGCCAGCCAAACCAAAGACAAGCAGCGTCAGACCACTGGTCACAAGCAGGCGACGCCCTCGTCGAGGAGCCAACTGCGCCTGCGCCCATGCCCCTGCCGTCCAGGTCAAAGTGGCGGCAGTGAGCGCTACACCAGCGACGAACAAACTCTGACCGCGTATAGAAATCAGCGTCAGTGGAAGGAACGCTTCCCCTCCAAAGAAGGCCATATTGAGGAAACCTAGGGTCGCGATAGCCGCAGGCAGGCCCGCCTTCGCCCTCAGAGTACCAGGAGGAAGCAGACGCTGTAGGGATGGTATCCCTAGTGCCAGGCCCACCAGAACCAACACGGCCGCCACGAGAAGAGACCCCATCTGCAGTCCCGTCAGGGTCATTGCCGTCCCGATCACCAGGCCAACCGCAGCAACAAGACGACGAGCGTCAAATGATCCAGACGTCACAGCAGGGGTCAACTGACTCAGGGCGGGCAGCGCTAAACCAGTTGCAAGCGGCAACACCGGTACCAGGCCCAGGAAGACCCAGCGCCAGCCTGCCAGGTCAGCTACAATCCCTGCCAGTGCAGGGCCGACCAGTCCTGGCACTACCCAGGCGCTCGAAAGCACTGCCAGCATGCGCGGCTTCACCGCCTCCGGGTACCCCCATCCAACACAGACAAAAGCGACCGAGGCGAGGAGACCCGCTCCAAAGCCTTGCACACCCCGGCTCAAGACAAGCATGAGCATAGAAGATGCGGCCCCAGCCAGGATGAGGCCAAGGACGAACAGCACTACACCGGCAATGAAGGGGAGAACAGGCCCTCGCCGGTCGGCCTCGCTTCCAGCCAGAATGATCCCCACAAAAGTCGCCAGCATATAGGCACTAAAAGCCCAGCCATAAAAGCTCAATCCACCCAGGTCTGCAACAACTTTGGGGAGAATGGTCGCGACAGCCAATCCCTCGAACGCCGGCCCCAGCGTGATAAGGATCAGCCCCAGCGTCAGCCGCCGGTGTTGCGCACTCCATACGCCCGCGCCAGTCGCAACACGCTTTTCCTGGTAATCTAATGGAGGTAGAGGTCGTGACATTGCGTATTCCTCATGACAGGTTCTTTTTTCTATCCCTATTGACTGTCGCTACCGGTATATAGTATACTTGGAGCAGCGGAAACTCCACCCCCGCCAGGTTTTCGCTCCGAGAAGTATCTACAGGAGGAACCTATGATGGCAGAAGACGCTGCAAAACACGAACAGCAGGTCGATGCGCTCGCAGGGCCAGAAGATTATTGGTTGACCATTACCGATGCCGCTCGAGCTACTCGTAGACAGGATATCACGATTCGGCGCTGGATTGCCACGGGGCAACTCCCGGTTCGCCGGCACGCTGTCGGACTCAATCAACGCACGCGCCAGGTTCGCGCCAGTGACCTCGCCAAACTCACGCCCATCATTGATCCCACTGCAGTGATTACGGGGGAGGAAGGACGGCTCAACCTCATGAGCATTCCAGTTGAACAGGCCCAACTCAGGGTCGGTCAGCAGCAATTGCAGCAGCATGTTGCTGCGCTTCGTGAACACGTCGAGCAACAGGGGCAGATCTTTCGACAGGCTTTGGCCGAGCATCGTCTCGCCTTCCAGCACCATCAGGAGCAGCTGCGGGAAGCACTGGCCGCGCAGTTCTCGCAAGTGCATGAAGCCTTGCTCGGCACACATGCCGTGCTGGAAACCATGCGTACTGAACAACAGCAGCGACTGGCGCAGCACGAACAGGAGTTGGAACGACTGCGCCAGAGACTCGCTATGCAGAGCGCCACGTCCCAGGACGAGATGATCCCCCGCTTCGCGCCACAGCATAGTACCGGTGAGCAGGTGATGGAGCAGGCGTTGCAAACGCTTGAGGAGTGGATGACCAGCGAATTCGCGAAACTCGTGGACCAGCTTGGAACCGTGACCGCGCAGGTGACCGCGAGCACACAATCGTTCGATCACACGCAACAGCGACTACAACGGCAAGAGCAACAGATCGAACGTCTCATGGAAACAACTGCGCGACTGACAGAACAGTTGGCACGCCATGATCAGGCGCAACAGCGCCTCCTATCCCTGATTGAGCAGCCACCAGCGAGTAAGACGAACGAGGGCTGATATCAAATCCGATTGATTACTGTATCTTTGTGTCATAGCGAGTTGCCCTCTGGGGCCAGTTGTGTCCGACACTCCAGTGTCACCCTGAGCGCAGGAGCCGCAGCCCTGAGCGCAGCGAAGGGGAAGGGTCTGGCTCGAGGGGCACAGAGATGCTTCGCTGCGCTCAGCATGACAATGTAGAGTGATCATCAGGATTTGATATGATCGTGAAAGGACCTCTGTGATGGCAGAACAATTTGGCACTGATCCCTCTGGCCACCAGTGCCACAAGAGGGGCGTGAAGCCTTCGTTCCGCTGTCGTCTGCTCGCTCCACCGCCGGAGCGTTTCAGCAGGCTCGGCACACCTGGATGCCTGTACTCACCCTCTATGTGCTCGCTCCTCTCATCGCCGAGATGTTAACCGGTTCCACGCCGCCCTTGATGTGGAACAATGTGGGTGGTATCATCCTGACGACTGGACTCTACGGTTCCGGCGCCTTGCTGGCACGCGAGTTGATCCGGCGGCGTGGGCTGGGCTGGAGCAGCCTGGCACTGCTGGGCGCCGCTTATGGAGTGTTGGAAGAGGGGCTGGCCTTTCAGAGTTGGTTCAATCCAACCTGGGCGGGTTCATCAGACGCCGCCCGCTTCTTAGAAGTCAACTGGACGCTAGTAGTGATATTCACGACTATTCATGTGGCCCTGAGCGTCATGAGTTCGGTGGTCGTCACGGAAGCGCTCTTTCCCCAACAGGCTGATCGCCCCTGGCTGGGCCGGAAAGGAGTGGTTGGCTTCACCCTCTGGCTCTTTGTCATTACGGTGTGGTACATTTTCTCCTATGGCTTCTTGCTGTTTCGAGGCAAAAGCTACGACCATCCACCCCTGAGCTATGGTATGGCGCTTGTCCTGTTCGCGCTCCTCCTCTGGCTGGGCCTGCACCGGCGCAAGGCATCTGCCTCGAGTGCCACGGGACCACGTGATATGCTACGTCCTGCCCCGCGCCTGTGGACATTGCGACTGGCCGCGTTCGCTGCTGTCTTTGCAGTGCTGGTGAACCTGTTCCTTTTGCGCACAATCATCCCGGTGGCGCTCATTCCCATCGGGATCGTGGCCGGGGTTGATCTCGTCAGCGTGTTGGTGGTACGCCAGTGGAGCAAACGTCCCGGCTGGGGCATGCGGCACCGGCTGGCGCTGGCTTCTGGCGTGATGGGGTTCTTCATTGTCTTTTCCCCGGTCTTCGAGTTTGTCATCCCCCACCGGCCCGATCTGCATATGACAGGGCTGACTCTGGTCGATCTCGTGGCTCTCATCGGGCTGATCTGGTTGGCGCGACGAGTGGTTCGTTGGGAGACCGCGAGCACCTCTTTACCCTGAGTGGAACTGTAGTATTAGAGAAGAGAGGCAAGGTATTACCTGCCCGCAAGCCTGGCCACCACCGGCGCAAATGCCTCCATGTGTTCGTCGAACACCACGAAATACGAGATACCGAAGCGCTCGCGCTTCCTCTGAATATCCTCCGTAATCTGCTCCACACTGCCGATGAGCAGGTACGGATTCTGCAATAGTCGCTCCGGCGTTGCGTTTTCTAGCTCCCACTCGCGGATATAGTGTTCAGCCGTTTGCCTGCGGTCATCAGTCACTGCTACCAGGGAGACGAGCAGGTTCAATTCCAGCGTGTCGAACCGCTCGCCTGCCGCCTGGCGAACCCACTCTACCTTGTGTGCAAGAGTAGCCTCTGTGCGTTCTGACGCATCTACTGTCCCGTCCGCGTTCACTTTGATATGCACGCCCACGATATCTGCCTCTCGTGCTGCGAGCGAAAGGAGCCTCTTGCCGCCGCCTCCGATGAAGAACGGTGGATGTGGCCGTTGAGCTGGCTTTGGAAAGCCTTGAAGGTTAGTTATCTTGTAATGGTTGCCAGAAAACGTGACTGACTCATCGTTGAAAAAGCGCTTGATGATCTGGATAGCCTCTTCCAGGCGGCTGATACGCACTCCCGCCGCTTCAAACGGCAGACCCACCTGCTCGTACTCGGGTCGGTGCCATCCCGCGCCGATGCCAAACTCCAGGCGTCCGCCCGATAACAGATCCAGTGTAGCCGCTTCCTTGGCCAGGAGGGCAGGATGGCGAAAGTCATTGTCGAACACGAAACTGCCCACGCGCAGCTTGTTCGTCGCGTCGGCTGCTGCCATGAGGGCCGTTATTGGGGGAAATTCATTGACGAAGTGATCTGCCACCAGGAACGTGGCATAACCGAGCTCCTCAACCTTGCGCGCCTTGTCCACCCACTGCTCACGCGAAGGGGCGCTTTCTGCTGCCACTCCAAAACGGAAAGGTCGTTGCTGCCTCATTATTCTCCTCTTTTGCTTTAAGGTTAATGTCTATACCTATACTACGAGTGTCTCGCCTGTCGTATCACAACTAGTAGGGAGGTGCAGGAGGCGCAGCCTCCTGCCGGGGGTACGGGGGTGTCCCCCGAAATCTCCCCTTTTATACTCTGGGGACAAGAGATACTGGTGGTATAATAGACAACTGGACAGAAGATGTTTCAGGCTTAACCCCATGGTTCAGGATATTTTGAAAGGCAGAGCGCATAATGACAACTCAATCTGGAGACGGTGTGCTCCTCTGGGAGCCCTCGGAAGAGTTGAAGCGGCAGGCCAATACCACGCACTATATGCAGTGGCTCGAGCAGGAGAAGGGATTGAGCTTTCACTCGCGCGATGAGCTCTGGCAGTGGTCGGTTGACAACCTCGAGGACTTCTGGGCATCCATCGCAGAATATTTTCATGTCAAATTCTCGCAGCCGTACACAGCGGTGCTGACCGAACGGAAGATGCCCGGAGCAGAATGGTTTCCCGGCGCCAGGCTCAATTTTGCGGAGCATGTCTTTAGAAATGCTACTTCCGACAGGCCAGCACTGCTTTTCCGCTCGGAGCGGCATGAGCTGGTCGAGGTCTCGTGGAGCGAATTGCGCCAGAAGGCGGGTGCAGTGGCCAGGGCTCTGCGTGCCATGGGAGTGCAGCAGGGTGACAGGGTAGTGGCCTATATGCCCAACATCCCGGAGACATTGATAGCGTTTCTAGCCTGTGCAAGCATGGGCGCAGTCTGGTCTAGCTGTTCGCCGGACTTCGGTACGAGTAGCGTCATTGATCGCTTCAAACAAATAGAGCCGAAGGTGCTCTTTGCCGTCGATGGCTATCAATATAATGGCAAGGCCTTCGACAGGCGCCCTATCGTGTCTGAGTTACAGCAATCTCTGCCTACTCTTGAAAAAACGGTCCTGTTTCCATACCTGTTCAAAAACGCCGACCCCTCTTCGGCGAATCTCGCACATACCGTGCCGTGGCATGATCTGTTGTCGGAAAACGCCAGGCTTGAGTTCGAGCAGGTGCCCTTTGATCACCCACTCTGGGTACTCTATTCCTCCGGCACGACTGGCCTGCCCAAGCCCATTGTTCAGGGGCACGGTGGGATCTTACTTGAGCATCTCAAAAGCCTGGCGCTGGACCTTGATATAAAACCCAACGATAAGTTTTTCTGGTTCACCACCACTGGCTGGATGATGTGGAACCTGCTCACAAGCGGGCTGCTGGTGGGCGCTGTGGTCCTGCTCTATGATGGAAGTCCATCCTACCCCGATATCGGCGCGCTGTGGAAATTTGCCCAGGATAGCGCTATGATCTTCTTTGGCACCAGTGCCGGCTTTATAACCTCCTGCATGAAGGCGGGCATCGAGCCTGGCAAAACCTACGACCTGAGCAAACTACGCGGGTTGGGTTCTACCGGCTCTCCACTGCCTCCGGAAGGCTTCCGCTGGGTGTACGAGCATGTGAAGAGCGATATCTGGCTTGCGAGTATCAGCGGCGGTACGGATGTCTGTTCTGCCTTCGTTGGCGGCTCTATTCTCCTGCCTGTCTACTCGGGGGAACTCCAGTGCCGCAGCCTGGGCGCAAAGGTGGAAGCCTTTGATGAGCAGGGCCAGCCCCTGCTGAATGAAGTGGGCGAGCTGGTGATTACCGAACCCATGCCTTCCATGCCCCTGTTCTTCTGGAATGACCCTGGTAATAAGCGTTACCAGGAGAGCTATTTTAACATGTATCCTGGTATCTGGCGACACGGCGACTGGATTCAGATTACTGCCAGAGGCACTGCAGTCATCTATGGCCGCTCAGACTCCACGCTCAACCGTATGGGCGTCAGAATGGGGACGAGCGAGATCTACCGCGTCGTTGAGGGATTCCCTGAAGTTCTCGATAGCCTGATCATAGGCGTCGAGTATCCCGGCGGGCGCTACTACATGCCGCTGTTTGTGGTGCTCAGCGACAATGTGGAACTGGATGATGCCCTCAAAGCCAGGATTAAGGAGAGCCTGCGCCGCAACATTTCGCCGCACCACGTGCCCGACGAGGTGTTTGCTATTCGCGAGGTTCCTCGCACACTGAGTGGAAAAAAACTGGAAGTGCCGGTGAAGAAACTCTTCATGGGCATTCCCGTGGAGAAGGCAATCAGCATCGATGCCATGAGCAATCCGCAATCCATCCAGTATTTCATAGAGCTGGCCGGTATGATCAAAAACGGTTGACTTCCATGACTGGGTTCCCTTATCTACTGATCTCGCGATAAGGAACTAAACCAGGTGGTCACATTACAGCTACCTTTGCACACTCCAGCGCTCGTCTCCGCTTTGTACAAGGGTGGCATGACTGTGTATCCGTAAGGCGTCTTGCAACGCGGCCAACCATGGCTGGTAGTTAGGCGTGAATTGGTAGGGCTTGCTGTCCATGGTCTCGATGTAGAGGACATCCGTTTTCAGGCCCATTTTGCCGCGCCCGATGACGCTAATCGAGGCCAGAGGAATGTCGATCTCAACTTTCCAGGGGAAGGCCTGGTTGATTAACCCGCCAAGCAGGCCGAGCGCAGTAGGAAGAATGGCGAAACCTCTTGTCCGGCGGTAGAAACGCTCGGTGGTGAGGGTGGCTATGCCTCCCTTCCACATGCCCGCATGGAGGGTGTAGAGAACCCCTTCTTTCAAGGCCTGTTCCTGTGTGAAGACGTCGGCTTGTGACACAGTGAAGTCTCCTTACTTACGAAAATATATCCATTATTCCATAATGGTGCAGGTATTATACTGTTCTGCTGATCCGGAGAGCAATAGGTAAGCAGGAGGAGTGGTACTATTGGTCTTTTGAATGAGCTCACTGATGATCAAAAACGGTTGACCTCCATGACTGAGGGTTAGCTGTCACTGGTTGAAAAGAATAGCAAACTGGTTGGTGAATACGACAAGGAACAATTACTGCGTCAGCGCAGTGTACTTTCTAAGTCTTCGGCAATGCTGCCCACTGTACGCTGGGTAAGCAGTGAAACAGTATCAGCAAGATCCGCTTCGTCTGAAAGTACATCGCTCACCTGCGCTCCGTTAAGACTGGCATTGTTGAGATTGGCGCCTCTGAGGTCTGCCTTGCTCAGATTTGCTCCGCTGAAGTCCGCCCCGCTGAGATTGGCCCCACGCAGGTCCGCCCCGCTGAGATCAGTCGCGCCGAGGTTAGCTTCGCTGAGATTTGTCATGTAGAGATCAGCATCTCCCAGGTAGGCATTGCGGAGGTCCGCTCCGCTGAGGTTGGCCGCGCTGAGGTTGGCCGCGCTGAGGTTGGCCTCACGCAGGTTTATGCCAGTGAGAAGCATTCCGTTGAAAGATGTACTGCTGAGATCGGCCCTGCTGAGATTGGCCTTACTAAGGTTCGCGTTCCTCAGGTCTGCGTTTCTCAGGTCGGCATCACTCAGGTCCGCTCCGCTGAGGCATGTCATGTAAAGAGAAGCCTCTTCGAGAAGTGCGCTGTTCAGCTTCGCTTCACTAAAATCGGCCCCACTGAGATTAGCCCTGCTCAGGTTTATCCCGGCAAGGGATATGCCGTGAAGGTCTGCACTGCTGAGGTTCACGCCGCCGAGCTTTGCTTCCTGGAGCAGGGCTCCGCTCAGAGATGCGTTTCTAAGATCGGCTCCTGTCAGGTCAGCTTGCATGAAATTTGTTTCGCTAAGCCTGGCGCTGCCGAGGTTCGCTTCCCGCAGCAAGGCCCCTTCCAGCCTCGCATTGTGAAGGTCAGCTCCCTTGAGATTAGCGCCGCGCAGGTCTGCCTCCTGGAGCAGCGCTCCATCCAGGCGAGCTCTGGTGAGATCAGCCTCGACCAACCTGGCCCCGCACAGGTCAGCACGGGAAAAATTTGTTCCCCGCAGGTCTGCTTTGCTGAGAAGCGCTCCCTTAAGATTGGCACTGCTGAGATTGGCCTCGCTGAGGAGTACCCCACTGAGATCGACATTACGGAGGTCTGACCCGCTCAGGTTCACTGCGCTGAGATTGATTTCACTGAGATTAACTCCACTGAAGTCTGCATTCCTGAGGTCAGCGTCTCTGAAGTTAGTCATAGTGAATCTGGCCCCATTGAGCTTCGTGCCGCTGAGGTCGGCCCCGTTGAGGTCGGCCCCGCTGAGATTGGCTTCGCTGAGGTCAGCTTTAGTCAGATTGGCCCCATTGAGCTTCGTAGCGTTGAGGTTAGCGCCGCTGAGGTCGGCCCCGCTGAGGTCTACCTGGTAGAGATATGCCCCGCTGAGGTTCACGCCAGCGAGGTATGCCCCGCTGAGGTTCACCCCGTTAAGGTTAGCGCCGTTAAAGTGTACCTCTCTGAGATCAGCGCCGCTGAAGTTCACCCCGCTGAGGTCGGCTCCGGTAAAGTATGCTCCATAGAGATTGGCTCCGCTCAGGTTCGCATCTATGAGATTAGCCCCACTGAGGTTTGCCTTGATGAGGTACGCTCCTCGCAGGTACGCACCGTTGAGGTTAGGCCGTATCTCTAGATGCTTTTTTCGCCAGTTATTCCAGGTATCTGTACCTTTCTTGAGGAGATTGAGATGTTGCTGATCCGCCATACTGTTAACTGTCACTCCCGCTAAAGGGCTATTAAAAATGTTATACAATAAGTATACGCCTCAACCCCGCTTCCCCTCATACAAAATAGGATATATAGATGCTTAGCAACTATAGCGATGGCGTGATCGGGATAGCCGGGTCTCTCTCACTGGTATCTGAAAGCCTGCTTAGAAGACCGAAAGCGGTGCGCGGGGGAAGAAGCGCGCCCAATATGATGAGCAGCAGGCTAGCGATTGCTACCGGCAGAAATGCCAGGAAGGGCAGGTGAAAGAGATCCCACAGTTCTCCTGCTACATCGAACGTACTCGAAAGTGAATCCAAGTGCGCCCTTTGTTCTACCTACTTCGTCCCCGGATGCCTTTAGGCTATCGCCGTCCAGGTCTTATTCTAAGTCCACAGGCGATTTAAGGTGTCGTGGCAGCCACTGCCGACACCACCTGGTCCATTTGCCCAACCAGGCGCAGGGCTTCGTTCAGAATATTGAGCGCCGCATTGAGATCCCGATCGCCCTGCCAGCGACATTGAGGATGCTGACACACAAAGCTGCGATCGGCAAGCGTGATCTCTTCCCAACGCCAGCCACACTGATGGCATAATTGGCTCGAAAGAAAGAACCGATCCACTTTGACGACCGTGCCGCCAACAGCAGTCACTTTGCTGGTGAGCAACGTCAGCAGACGCCCCAGTGCCGCATCAGCAAAGGAAAGAGCAAGCTTGCGGTTCTGCATAAGCTTTCCGCTTCGTCTTGAATTTGGGATAGCCCCTCTTCTTGCCTGTTTGAAGCCCTTCAAAGAAATTTTTGAAGGCGGACGCCACGTCCATGAAGGCCCCTTCTACGACCGACTTCGAGACATCATAGGTCCAGGGGAGGTCCAGGGGAATTGGTGCTTACGGATAGCCTGGAACTGCTTCTTGAGGGCTTTCGCATTTGGTTTCCCACCAGCCTCATAGTGCTGTTTCCACTCGGCAAGAGCCCAATTGAAACAGAACCGTGCGGTCCCAGCGGCTTTCGTAAAGTATTGGGCTTGCTCAGGCGTTGGGTTCAGCCTGATCTTGTGTGCGCTTCCTCACCCGTGTTCCTCGAAAGCTGCAAGGCTTTGGCTAGCTCTTCATCCGTGTAATAGCGTCGGTTGGTGAGCGTGCGTCTTGCTTTTAAAATGCCTTGGCGATCCCACCGTTGCAGGGTCTTGACCACCACACCGACGCGCTTCGCAAATTGTGATACAGTGTACATATGTGTAGTTTAACACACTTCTTTACACAAAATCAAGAGCTAGCTATACCTCCACACAACACCTCATATCGCCTACCCCACACATCCCGAAAGGAAAAACTCATGCAATCGCCATTCGAAGAAAACGGTAACTTGCTTTCCGACATCAAATCTGAGCAACTCCATTGGCTCTGGGAAAAGCGCATCCCTCGCGGCAAATTGACCACCCTTGACGGCGACCCCGGCCTTGGCAAATCCCTGCTCACCCTCGACCTTGCCGCCCGTATCACCACAGGCAGACCCATGCCTGATGGCACACCCGGCGTCCAGGGCAGCGTCGTCTTGGTCGCCCCCGAAGACAGTCCCAGCGATACCATCAAACCCCGTATAGAGGCCGCAGGCGGTGATCCATCACACATCCGTCTTCTTAACTTTATCAAATGGAGAGATTCCGCAGGGCGAACCCACCTGTCTTCCCTCACCTTTTCAAAACATCTCCTCCCCTTCTTCGAAACCATCGCGCGAACATGTCCCACCCTCGTCATCATCGACCCCCTCATGACTATCCTGGGACCAGGCATCAACGCCTCTAATGACCAGCAGATCAGAGAAACCTTCAGACATCTAACGAATCTGGCCCGAAATACTAACTGTACTTTTTTGATCGTTCGCCACCTCAATAAAGGCAGCTCCGGGAACCCACTCTATCGAGGTGGCGGCTCCATCGGTATCATCGGCACGGTTCGCACTGGCCTCCTCGTCACTCAGCATCCTGCTGACGAAAAGCAGCGTCTCCTCGTCGCCATCAAAAACAACTCCAGTGAAAAAGCCAGCAACCTGACCTACCAGGTCATCGCCAATGAACGCGGCATCCCCTCCATCCAATGGCTCGGCGCCAATAACTATCCCGTCGCACCCCTCCTGAGACCAGTCTCATCCCTCTCCTTTGAGCGACAGGATATCCTCAAAGTCTTGCAAGCGGCGAACCGTCCACTGAGTCCCAAAGAACTGGTCGCACAGACAGGTCAAGACCATACACTGCTGAGACAATTGCTTCGACGTATGCTCAATGCAGGAGACATCATCTCTCCAGCCTATGGTCTCTACACGACTTCTCAACATTTCTCTCCCAAAATAGCTTGCACTCAAAACAATGCCGCTACACCCACTACTCCTACTACACTGCCCCGTGACTCGTGAACTCCCAATTGAGCCATAATCATCCTAATCTGGCTGATTGCCCCATGAGGAGAGTTGATGGCGTGGGCTATCGAACTCAAGGCAATGACCATCAGGGTCATGTATGGTAAAGTCGTACTCTCCCCAGGGTTTTAGCGCCGGGGGCGCTTCAACTGCCAGCCCTGCTGCTTTGAGCTGCTGGTAGAGTCGATCGGGATCAGGCGTATCGAATTCGAGGTGCGTAGGGCCCTCTTTCATTGACATCCTCCCCACGGATAAATCCGGGGGATTCCCACTCTCACGAGTGGGTCTTACTGCTTCACTGCATAGTAGTTTCACTTGCGCCAGGATGCACACAAGCCAGAGCTTTCTGCTCCACAGTCCTCACTTTCCCTGAGCCCCAGGGTAGTTCTCAATCGAGTATGTATCACTTGCTGGTTCTCGCAAGTGGCAGAAGAAAGAGAGGTGTACATTGTTCAGCCTGGTAGCATTTTTACCCGCAGTCCTTCACTGCGAAACCCGCCGAAACGCTATTCAGTTCTCAAGGTACTAGAACAAGTATGCTATATGGAGGGCAGAATGTCAAGCGAAACATCATGGGAAGCAGGTTCTCTGCCTGCGGCCAGTGCGGCTTCTATCCCCATAGCTGAATCCAGGGGTCTTACGCCGCGTTTTGATAACTAATCACTGGACTACAATTGTCAGGTTCATTCCTGGATGGATCGTACAGTAGAGGTGAAAGGTGCCTGCCGTGTTGAATGACCCGATCTCGACTGAGTTGCCATTCACGTTCAGATTCTGAACGGGAGGGGCGCCCGCTTCTGTTGCTGGATGGGATATGTTGTGTACCCACATGCCGCTGCTCAGGACATGGGGAAACTGGCCATCGTCGATGAGCATAAGTTTCGAGCCTTTGGAGATGGTGATCGTCGACTGCGCGAAATTGCCTATTCCCAGGTGTACTGCGGGTGTCCCGTTGACACTCGTCGTCCCGCTGGAAGTTTGTGGCGTCAGGGCCGCGAGCATAGCGACGAGCAACGCCCCCAGGACAAAGCCAGCCAGGCCCACCATGGGAGTAGCCAGCCAGCGCGGTGCCTGCCGGTCGCTAGCGCGATAGTTTTGTACCGTCGCACCAATGCCTGTACAGATCGCGACTATGGCAAACACACATATGAGAAAGGACAAGAGAAAAGGCCCTACTTCAGCAGGATGCCTGAGATGGTACACGAAGTATTGCTGGGTGAATACTCCTCCTATTATCGTTCCCAGACCTACAAAGGCGCCGAGCAGTGGCGTCCAGCGAACGCCGGTGGCCACGATGCACGCTGCAACTAGCAATGCTGCAGCGACGATAAACAGTGGCAGGATAAAGGCACCCGCCAGTAAGATGGTCAGCCAGAGAATGGCGAAAGCAAGGGCAGCGCCAAGCAATGCTGCTGCTGTGAGCTTGCCCAGCGCCGCCAGTGGCTGGCGTTCCCAAAGGATGCTTAAAGGCATTGCGTACTCCTTTTTTCTCCTGGAGTACCGCCGATACATGTGGTATGATGAACGCGGCGGTATTCCGCACAGGTGGGAGGACGGTTGACGAGTTTCCGAGGCTCTGGCTTCGTCCTCCCATACATCTTATTCTTAATCGTGAGCTATTCCTTTCTCATCTCCTTGTGCAGCATCGGAGGGAGCTTCTTCCCTCCGAGCGAGTTCCTCTTCACGTAAGCCCCTGACCCAGTCCAGTTCTGCCTGCGTCTGCCGTTCGATATGCCCCATGACATTCAGCACATTTCCTAGAAAGTGCGGATTCGGCTGGTGGGAAAGCTCGTGAGCAAGACCCGCCATCTCCGTTTGCAGGTGCAAGATGAACGTCTGGCAGTAGTTGATGTAGTGATTGAACAGGAGCAGGCGTTCTTGAGACTGTAACAGGTCGATGAATCCCATCTTGTAGTGGAAAATCTTCTGATAATCTCCCAGGTTAGAAGACATATCCATCATTAGCTGGTGAAAGCGCTTGCGTCCCTCCTCGGTGATCGCGAAGGTGCGCGTTTGACGTTCCCCCGCTACAGCCTGGCCTTCGGATGGCACTACGGTGAGGGAAAACTTGACCTTGACATCTTCCTTTCATCCGGCGTACGCTATTTATGTCACTTCATCTTGTGAAGCAATGGATTAGTTGCCTCACATACCAGATCAGGAGAAACAATTTCGATGACCACAAAAGAGACAACCGCACCTCTTAGTATTGACTTCCACTTTGATCCGCTTTGCCCGCTGGCCTGGCGCACGGCGCTATGGGTACGCGAGGTGCGCGCAGTACGCCCAGTTGATGTCACCTGGCGTTTTTTCAGCCTGGAAGTCGTCAACCGCAAGGAGGATGTAGAGCCGGATTACCAGGATGGCTTTGGTTGGGCCGGCCTGCGCACACTGGCACTGGTACGCAGGCAGGAGGGCAACGAAGCAGTGGAACGACTCTACCTGGCGTTGGGTGCGGCACAGCATGGACGCAGGGAAAGCATACGCTATGCCGAGGGGGTACGAGCCGCGCTCCAGGCAGCGAACCTTGACCCATCCCTCGTAGATGCTGCGCTGGCCGATGATACCACTACGAACGACGTGTTGGCCGATCACGAGGAGGCGGTGAGCCGCTACCGCGCCTTTGGCGTGCCGACGATTGCGATCAAGGGCCTTGATGTAGGTTTCTACGGCCCTATTATTCAATTTGTACCTCGTGGCGAAGATGCAGGTGAGATGTGGGATCACGTTGAGTGGGCACTGCACCAACCCAATCTATTTGAGTTGAAACGCGACCGGGGCAACGTGAGATGGGAGCCCATCGCAGGGTAAAAAGACACGTTCACCTGCGGAGAAAAGAAAAGATGCGTTCTCGCGTCCAGAGCTACGCATCTTTTTCTGTATCTTCGCGAAAAAGCGCACGGCTTTCCCTGAGCTTGCTCCGATTTATTATATGGGGGGAAGCTCAGGCCCCTTCCTAGGCCCCATTACACAGTGCCCGGGTTCCAAAAGTTAGTCCGAGCTTAACATTCCCTATATGGGGTTGAAATGTGTTCATTAATGTGTTCTTTCGATATCATCGACAGCCTGATAGGGTCCGCTAGCTCATTGAGAAGTGTGAGTAGGCTGGGAAAGTCGACGACGTAGATGGTCTCGATGAGATAAGACCCTCCCGTACAAACGATGATACAGTATCGATAGCGGGGCTCCTTGCCATGACCGTGCGGGTAGTGGACATGTGCATAGAAAGCGCCATCCTCGTCCCCGAGGAGAACTGAACCAAGGATTTCGTAGCCAGCCGCGAGTAACGCTTGAGGAAAGCGATTTTTCTCTTGGCGGAGGTAGTGTTCCATTTCCGAGTCGTCGATTTCTTCCCACTGTCCCCGATCAAACTTCCAGGCGGTCCTTCGTTTTTGTTTTAGAATAATCTCTTCTGTTGACATCGCAGTTCCCTCCTGATCATTTACCTGCTATTCAAAAGCTGCTGTCTGATAGCGACGATTGTAGCATCGATTCTACCATTAAATCAACTGTTGTTTTGAATACAGCTTACAAAAAAGACTTGGCAAACGTACAGTTTGCCCATGACAGAGTATTTTGAGCTACCGGAAGTTCCGGAGTATATTTCAACCGATCAGGCTGCGAAAATTCTGGGGATCTCGAAGCAGAGGGTCTACCAGTTTATCGAAGAGAAGCGCCTCCCAGCCTTTCGGGCTGGCAACGTAATTTTATTGAAGGAAGAGGTGGTCAAGCAATTTAAGCCGAATATCACTGGGCGGCCGCGCAAAAAAGGACCTCTCTGGAGGGTATACCGTGGTGGAATTGCCGTCATCGGTAAGGATATCCAGGTAGAGGTTCGCGATGGCCAGGAAGAACGACTGAAAGAGAAGCTGTATACTATTTACCAGGAACAACGGCACATATTCCCTGGTACCATCCAACGCTATATCTTTAAGGATAAGTCGTTTCCTACTGTAGTGAGTATCTTGTTAATTTGGAAAGATACCGATATGCCCGACGAGGCAACGCGTGAGCGGATTTTTGCTGCGTTCAAGACAGAATTGGCTGATGTACTGGACTGGGATGCTGCGCAAATCAGTACAAAAGAGGGTATCATCTATACGTGATGCAGGCCTGCGAAAGAGCCTGCAAGGAGGGTGCAGATGGTCGTTGAGGACGAGGTTAGGCTGAAACCGTCAAGTAGCGTCAATCTTTGAGTTCAAAGGTGTAGTCGCAAGCTTGACGGCCTTCATCATCCGGTTTGTCAAATGGCAGGCCAGTGGTAGCCACTAAGATTCGGCTCTATATTATTTCGCAGGTATTAATAAAACGCGCCCGAGCCGTACCAGCTCCTTTGCACAAGCTGAACAAACAATACTATCTCATCCCACAATCCGTTCCACAGAACATCAACAGTGTCAACTGTCGATTTCGCGTCTTACCAGGCCGATTCAGCGGAGTTAATGGAGGCAGTAAACGCACAAAAATGCAGCCCAAAACGCCCTGGAGAAAATGAGAAATGGCTTCCAGAGTGGAGGGACGCCCACTCCCGGGCAGCAAAACTGACACGTTCAATCTGGCAAAACTGACACGTTCAATCTGGCAAATGCGTAGGAAATTTGTATTTGTAGGGTAGGCAAGTGCACTTTTTTCCATATGATGGCAATTTGGGACAAGATACATTAGAGGCCCAGTGCTACGTAAGCTGCTACGAGCCGCAAAGTAAGAGCTTGG
>WNFA01004709.1_pt1 | contig 20857 bp, 14 predicted proteins | sample 5400481 | NCBI WGS metagenome assembly WNFA01 (sample SAMN13153340, study PRJNA577476) | soil metagenome | isolation source: 120 cm saprolite under Douglas fir tree site 2 hole 1 replicate 2 | place: USA:California | collected 2015-04-18
GCGGGCGTCGTCAGTTTTGGCGAAGCCGAAGCCGTCGGAGCCTACTACGGCGCCATTCTGAAGCAGGACGTTGTCTCCTACGTGACAGAATTCTCGGACTACGGCGTGGGCGTGGGCGAAGAAATTGTTGCCTATGGTCGCTCCGCGATAGATGACTACGTGGGCTAGCAGGACGGCGTTGTCTCCGATGACGGCGTCTTCGTCGATGACTACGTATGGGCCCAGGTGCGCGTTCTTGCCTAGCTTGGCCGTGGGATGGACTACCGCGGTGGGATGGATTCCGGGGGCGTAGCTTGGCGGCTGGTAGAAAAGTTCGATGGCTTTCGCCCAGGCTAGGTATGGGTTTTTGCTGCGCAGCATTCCTGCGTTAATGGCGGGGAAGTTTTCGGCGACTATTACCGCTGACGCTTTCGTGGTCTTGGCGGCGGAGTTGTACTTGGGGCTACGCCGGTGATTTCGGTTTCGGGAGAGGCGTTGTCGAGGCTTGCGTTCAGGGCGGTGGCGATGTCGGATAGTTTCATGGCGGTCTCGGGGAATTGTAGCGGAAGGCGGGCGTGAGGATGTGGAGGGCTCTAATTTCGTGGCTGGGGCCGAGCTGTGCTCGGCTTGGACGGACGAATGCGTCCGTCCCTACGCGAGCTATTGCTCGAACAGCGTGACTTGCCTTGTATCGGGCTGGCCGCCTTTGCGGCGGCGGTTTGCTGCGCCAATTACTGCTAGCACCGTTACTGACGTCAGGGCTTCGCGGGGGACGAATACTCGCTGTGTGTTCGAGCGCAGGTCGGGAGGATTCATCAGGAATCCTTCGGCGGGATTTTGCGTTAGGTCGTTGGGAAGGATGCCTTCGATCACTTCGCTGTCTTTGAACTTCAGGCGCACCCAGAGGCCTTCGGTCCTTGGGCGGGTTGTGAAGGTCTTGCGGAGCATTAAGTCGGTGTCGGAAAATTCGCGGACAAAATAAACGGCCTTGATGTCGCGCAGGTCGATGGCGACTACGTTGCCGGAAGTGTTGAGCAGTTCTAGCTTGCCATCCACCACAAAGTTGGCGGGAGCTACGTAGCCGCTGACTGAGTCGCGGTCTTGTTTCCGCACGATTACTTTTTTGTGGGTCGAGGGCATGGTTCAGGACGTTTTAGTTGCAATCAACCGAGTCATCTTGCCCGCCGCTTACCGTCTACGGCCACATTCACGCGGACAAGAGTGTCCGCGCCACACTTCCAGCTTGGATTCTCGCACTTTCCGGATGAATTCGTAGAGTTTGTGCCTTCACAGTAGCCAAACGGGTAAACCTTGTGTTACTTTCTGTAGTTCGCTGGGATTGTAAGTTTACGGTATAAGTCTAATGTCTAGAGGGATTTAGATTCCGCTGGCGGGAAGCGCGCCGAGTATCGAAGCGGCTCCCCTGTGGAAATCCTGTGAATAACGCCCCGGTCCAGCCACCGCAAGGCGACTAGGAAGGCATGGCCGATTACATATACACGCTTGAAACCCGGCTTTCGCCGGACCAACAAAAGGCAGTCGCCCTCGTCCAAGACGCCGCCAAAGCGGCGGGGATGAACCTATATCTTACCGGCGGCGCCATCCGCGACATCATTACCGGCTTCCCCATCCGCGATTTGGATTTTTCGGTGCAGGGCAACGCGCTCAAGCTGCAGAAAGATCTGGAGCGGGCGGGAGCCGTGGTTGGTGACGCCGACGCCGAGACGCGTGCCTTGCTGTTGACGCTGCCTGGTGGGGTTCGCGCCGAGATTGCGATGGCGCGCTCGGAGCGCTACGACAAGCCCGGCAAAGCTCCGCAGATGGCGCCGGCCACGATCATTGACGATCTTCGCCGTCGCGATTTCACCGTGAACGCGATGGCCCTGTCGCTGAACGAGGGATCACGCGGGCTGTTGATGGATCCGTTTAACGGCGTGGCCGACATCGAAGCGAAAGTGATCCGGGTGTTGCATAACTACGCGTTTCTCGAGGATCCGTCGCGGATGATCCGAGCCACCCGCTTTGCCACGCGCTTCCACTGGCCGCTGGAGGAGCGGACGCAGGCTCGTTACGAAGCGGGCAAGGAAAACGGCTACATCGAGCACATACGGAGTTCGAGCATCGGATACGAGATCGAACAGCTGGCGTACGAGGACGATCCACAGGCCGTGCTTAAGGCGTACGAAAAAGAGGGATGGCTGAAGGTACTGAATCCACGCTGGAGCACGGCCAAAGTGGATACCGCCGGATTGGGCGCGCTGATGAAGACGCGGCAGCAAATGAATGAGCTTGGCTACACGCCGGAGGTCGCGCCGGCGGTGCTGTATTTCCTCACCGAGCGGCTGGGCGACAAGGATATCTCGGATTTGCGGCGGGCGATTCCGCGCAAGGATTTGGTCGAGGCGTGGAAGGATCTGGATTCGAACGCGCACAGCCTGGCCAAGCGCCTGACGGGTAAGGAAGCGGCCACGCCGTCGCGGACGTGGCAATTGTTGTCGTCGGCGCGTCCGGAGATGATTCTGTTTCTTGCGATCACGGCGCGGCAGCAGGCGGTGGCGCAGAAGATCAAGAATTTCTTTACGAAGTGGCGGCAGGTGCAACAGAAGATTCCGTTGCCCGAGATGACGGAACTTCATATTACGCCGCAAATGGCGACGTATCCGAAGATCGCGAACGATGTGTTCTTATTGTTGTTGGATGGCAAGCTGCGGTCGCGGACTGAGACTCTGAAGTTTCTGAAGCCGCTGGCGCCGCCGCCTCCGCCGCCTCCGCCACCTACGTCGGCGAAGCGGGGCCGGGGCAAGGCTGCGGCGGCCGCTGCAGTTACTGTTGTTCCTCCCGCAGCCGCGAGCGGCAAGCCGAGTAAAGGGAAGGGAAAAAGCGCACCGGCAGTTGCGGTCCCGATTGCAGCGAGCAAAGAGAAGCCCGCTGCGCCAGCGAAACCTGCGGTGCCGACCAAGCCAGTGGCTGGAAAGTCCGCGAAGCCTGCCGCGGCTGCCAAGGTGAAAAAGCCCGCCAAGGCTCGTGTCATCAAGAAGCCGAGCAAACCGGCCAGGGCCACGAAGGCGGCGGCTAAAACGAAGCCGAAGATTGCCGCCAAGAAGAAGAAGAAGAAGAAGAAGAAGAAATAGAGCGGCTCCGAGGCCCGCCTGAACTTCGGCTCCGCTGTCGTCGGAGAAATGCGCTCAACCAACAGACAATCCAGAGTTGCTGTGACCGGAGGCGGCTGCCGAGGGCGCCCGAGCCTATGTCGCAGCCAGTGTGCCTCCCTCCGGGACTCGACTTTGTTTCATTTTGCTTCCCGGCACTGACGTGCCCGGCTGTTCAATATATCGCCGCTTCGCGGCTGAAGCAATTGCGTGTTTTCCGCTTTTTTGCTGTCCTCGTGGTTGCGACACAGACTCGTCCGTCCCTACATCAAACCAAGTCGAAAGTGATCTATAATGTAGCCATGCGTCGCCCCTTCACTCTCGCGGCGTTCGTCGTCCTTGTAGCGTTGGTGTCAGCATCGGCCCAGCGTGGCGGCATGCGCGGTTCCGGTGGCGGTCGCGGCGGCGCGGTTGGACGCTCCATTGGACGAACTTCGGGCGGCGGTCACGGCGTTGCCGTTGGGCGCTCCATTGGAGGCACTTCGGGCGGCCACGCCTTCGGCGGAATGCGCGCCGGGCTGCATACCGGAATCGGCGCACGTCCTTCGTTTCGCGGAGACGGTTTTGGCGGAAGGCGTTTTCACTCTCGCGGTTTTCATCACTGCTTCGGTTGCCGGAGGGGCTTCGGGTATCCGTGGTATGCCGGATACGGCTACGGGGGCTACTACAATCCGTACTGGTGGTGGGACTCGAGTTCCTCTTACGACTATGACCAGGATCGCGAACTTGCGCTGGCCAGCGAGATGGACGCGCTGAGCGTCGAAGAACAGAGGTTACGCGAGCAGGAAGATAGGGAGCAAGAGCGGGATGAGGATTTGTATGCACGCCGCTCGCGACCGCGCGAGGACGAACGGACCGCTGTCGGCCCCGCGACGGCGCTGGTCTTCCGCGATCAGCATGTTGAAGAAGTGCGGAATTATGCGATCGCCGGTGGAACGCTCTGGGTGCTCAATGACCACCAGGCCGGGAAGAAGATTCCGCTTGCCCAACTCGATCTTGGCGCCACTGTCAAGATGAATGACGATCGCGGGGTGGATTTTCAGCTGCCGAGATAAGGGTTGCCGGCTCGGACACGCGGGCGAGGGCGCCCGCGCTACACGGAAGTGCACCACTTTCTGTCATTGCGCGAATTCCTCCAGCCATTAGAATGGTTCCAGATTTTCAAGAGCTAAGAGCTCTGATCCGCCATTACTGGCAACTCAAGTCTTCATGAGCCAAAACCAATTCGTTCACCTGCATCTCCATAGCGATTACTCTTTGCTCGACGGCGCTTGCGACGTCGAGAAACTCGTTGACCGGGTTCATGAACTTGGCATGCTCGCGGTGGCCATGACCGATCACGGGAATATTTTTGGCGCGGTGCATTTTGTAAATGCCGCGCACAAGGTCGGGGTGAAACCGATCGTGGGATGCGAGCTCTACATCTGCAAGAAAGACGACCACGTCATTACGCGCACTCCGCCCGACGGCGACACTTATAACCACCTGCTGGTGCTGGCCGAAAATGAAGAAGGCTACCGCAACCTGGTGAAAATCACGTCGGAAGCCTCGCTGCACGGCTTCTACTACAAGCCGCGGGTGAGCAAGAAATTTCTGGCGGAACACTCGAAGGGGCTGATCGGGCTTTCTGGATGCCTGAAGGGCGAAGTGGCCGAGCGGTTGATGGAAGGGAACTACGACGCAGCGCGGGCGGCGGCTGGATTCTACCGCGACCTTTTCGGCAAAGAGAACTTCTTCCTCGAGATTCAGGACCAGGGTTTGGAGATGGAACAGCGTATCCGTTCTGGCTTGTTCCAACTGGAGAAGGATCTCGCGCTGCCGATGGTCGCGACCAACGACAGCCACTACCTTTGCGAAGACGACGCGCACGCCCAGGATGTGATGCTGTGCATTCAGACGGGGAAGTCCATCCAGGAAACGAACCGGATGAAGTTTGAGGGCACACAGTTTTACGTCAAGAGCGGCGACGAGATGCTGCGGGTGTTCAAGGACGCGCCCCAGGTGCTTTTGCGCACGCTCGATATTGCCGAACGCTGCAACCTTCGGCTGGAAAAAGTTCCGAGCCCGTTTCCGCACTTTGATGTTCCGGATGGATTTACTCTCGACAGTTATTTCGAACAGATCACGCGGCAAGGATTCGCGAGGCGGATGGAGAGCTTGCGAACGCTGGCGGCGAACGGCCGGCTCAAGCACTCGCTGGCTGAGTATGAACAAAGATTGGCGCGCGAACTCGCCATCATCCAGCAGATGAAATTCTCCGGCTATTTCCTGATCGTTTGGGATTTCATCCGCTACGCTCGCGAACGCGGCATCCCGGTTGGTCCGGGGCGAGGGTCGGCGGCGGGGGCAGTGGTCGCGTATTCGCTCGGCATTACCGACATCGATCCGCTGCAGCATGAACTTCTGTTCGAACGCTTCCTGAACCCGGAACGAATTTCAATGCCGGATATCGATATCGACTTCTGCATGAACCGGCGCGGGGAAGTGATCGAATACGTCACCCATAAATACGGGCGGGAGAATGTCGCGCAGATCATCACGTTCGGCACGATGGCGGCGAAGGCGGCGATCAAGGACGTCGGCCGCGCGATGGATATGCCATATAGCGACGTGGACCGCATTGCGAAAATGGTGCCGACCACGCTGAACATCAAGCTCGACGACGCGCTCAAGGAGTCAGTGGCGCTGCGGGAAGCGTACGAGAAAGATCCTCAGGTGCGGCAGTTGCTCGATACGGCGCGGAAGCTTGAAGGTCTGGTGCGGAATTCCGGTGTACACGCCGCGGGCGTGGTGATTTCGCCGCGACCGTTGATTGAACTGGTGCCGCTGCACAAAACCAAGAACGACGAAATCGTCACCGCCTTCGACATGGTGGCGATCGAAAAGATGGGCCTGCTGAAGATGGATTTTCTCGGGCTGACGACGCTCACCATTCTCGACGATACGCTCAAACTGATCGCGCAGAAGGGAACGAATCTAAAGCTGGACGACATCCCGCTGGAAGACCAGGAGACTTACGCGAAAGTCTTCCATAAGGGACTAACATCCGGCGTGTTCCAGTTTGAATCGTCCGGCATGAGAGATGTTCTGCGCCGTTATCAGCCGAACTCGATTGAGGATCTCACCGCATTGAATGCGTTGTACCGTCCCGGGCCGATCCAGGGCGGCATGATCGACGATTTTATCGAGCGCAAGCATGGGCGCCGGAAGATTGAATACGAACTGCCTGAACTGAAGGAAATTTTGCAGGAGACTCTGGGCGTCATCGTTTATCAGGAACAGGTGATGCAGGCGGCAAACAAACTTGCGGGCTACTCGCTCGGAGAAGCGGACTTGCTGCGGCGGGCGATGGGCAAGAAGAACGCCGAGGAAATGGCAAAGCAGCGCGAACGCTTTGTGCAAGGAGCGACGCAGCGCGGTTTTCCGCCGAGGAAGATCGAAAAGATTTTCGATCTGATGGCGCAGTTTGCGGGATACGGTTTCAATAAGTCGCACTCGGCGGCGTACGCGCTGCTCGCGTATCACACCGCATACTTGAAGACGCATCATCCGGTGGACTTCATGGCGGCGCTGCTGACGTCAGTGACGGGCAGCACGGATGACGTAGTGAAGTACATCAACGAATGCCGCGAGATGGGGATTGCGGTCGAGCCGCCCGATATCAACGTGAGCGATGCGAACTTTACACCGCACGGACAGGCGATCCGCTTTGGGCTGGCGGCGGTGAAGAACGTGGGCGGAAACGCGATCGAGTCCATTGTTGCGGGACGGAAGAAGCTGGGCCGGCCTTTTCGTTCGTTTTACGAATTCTGCGAAGAAGTGGACCTGCGGCTGTTGAACAAGCGCGTGCTGGAATCGCTGATCAAAAGCGGGGCGATGGATGGTTTCGGGCGCCGGGCGCAGCTCATGCAGGCGCTGGACACGGCGATCGAGCAGGCTCAGAAAACGCGGCGCGATGCGGAGTCGGGACAGCACGGGCTGTTTGGCGTATTTGCGGATGAGACGGCGCAGCAGGCGAGCGACGCGCTCCCGAACGTCCCCGACTGGGATGAACATACACGGCTGTCGGCGGAGAAGGAAATTCTTGGCTTTTTCATTACCGGGCATCCGATGGAAAAGTACAAAGAGAAACTGACCGACTTGGGCGCGCTCTCAACGGAAGAGATTGCCGGCATGAAGAAATCCACCAACAAGGACGAAAACATCACGACTGCGGGTTTGATTTCGGGTCTGCGAGTGGCAAAGTCGAGAAGAGGCGAGCTGTGGGCGCAAGCCGCGCTTGAAGATATGTGGGGAAAGGTTGAGCTGCTGGTATTTCCCGAGGCCTACAGGAAACTTGCGGAGAAAGTAAAGCTCGAGGTTCCGGTGCTGATTCGGGGCGGTGTGCGCATTGAAGAAGGCGCAAATCCGAAGATTACGGCTAACGAAATCATTCCACTGGACGAAGCGCGCGTGCCGTTGCCGAAAGCGCTGCGCATACGGATTCCTCTGGGGAGCGCGACCGGCAGCACGGTCGATGCGCTGCATGCGCTCTGCAGCGAGCGGAAGGGCGAGGCGAAGGTGCTTTTCGACGTGGAGCGGGAAGGCGATTTCATGGTGGTGATGGAGGCCGAAGGCTATAATGTGATGCCGGACCGCGCTTTTATGGGCCGTGTGGAAGAGCTGTGCGGGCGCGGCAGTGTGCGCGTAATCAGTGGATGACTAATATGGTGGAGCGACGGGCTCGCGAGCCTGCCCTGAGCGAAGTCGAAGGGTCCAGCAGCATCGCGGCCGGGCGAGGACGCGCGGCTCTCCACCGGCAAGCTTTTATAGATGCGGAGCGATGAGACGAGCGAAAATAAAGCGGGCGGGAAAGTCGCAGCGTGGCACGGAGAATGCCGCGATCGCCAGTGCGGATTTTATGCTCTCGATTGTGGAAGCGCATCATAGCCGAGGGAATGGGAACGTCATCAAAATGGATTCTGGACTGAAGGCGCAGCAGGAACTGGCAAAAATCGAGGAGCAGATCACGCGGTTGCAGGGGTTGGAGGGGCAGAACGCGGAGACGCTTCGCCAGATCCAGCAATTGCACGAGCGGGTGAACGGCCTTCGCCGTGAGATTTCTTCGCACCTGAACGCGTGGGAGCGCACCGAACTGGCGCGCCATCCACAGCGTCCCTACACGCTGGACTATGTCGAGCGCATTTTTACTGACTGGAGCGAGATTCACGGGGATCGCGGCTTCCGCGACGATCCGGCGATTGTTTGCGGGATGGCTCGCTTTCACGGCGAGGAAGTCATCGTGGTAGGTCAGCAGAAAGCGCGCGACGCGAAACAGCGCGTGTATCGAAACTTTGGCATGCCTCATCCGGAAGGATATCGGAAAGCGCTGCGGGTGATGAAGATTGCGGAGAAATTCAAACGGCCGATTTTTACCCTGGTGGATACCGACGGCGCCTATCCTGGACTGCACGCGGAAGAGCGTGGCCAGGGAGAAGCCATCGCGCGCAACCTGCTGGAGATGGCGCGGCTGGAGGCGCCAATCGTGGCGACCGTGATTGGCGTCGGCGGCAGCGGCGGGGCGCTGGCGATTGCCGTGGCCGATCGCGTGCTGATGATGGAGAATTCGGTGTACTCGGTGATTTCGCCTGAGGGCTGCGCATCGATCATGTGGCGCGATCCCAGCAAGAAAGCTCTGGCGGCGGAGGCCATGAAGATCACGGCGAAAGATTTAAGCGAACTGGGCTGCATTGATGCGATCATCCCGGAACCTCCCGGGGGCGCGCACACCGACCACGCGCGGGCAGCGGAGTTGCTCGACGCGGCGCTGCAGCAGCATCTGGCCGCGGTCAAGCGGATGCCGGTCGGCGAGTTGCTTGAAGCCCGCTACAAGAAATTCCGCAACATGGCGCAGTTCTTCCAGGTGGAAGCGTAAGAACGGCGTCCATGCAGTTCTCCACCCTCCCAGCGCGGGCCCTTGCCTCAAGTTGTTCAGTATGATATCATGATATCAGTAAGAAAGTTCGGAGGCTCGAATGGCCCAACTTGTGGTCCGCAACATTGAGAATGCGGTCAAGGCCCGCTTGCAGCGCCGTGCTCGCCGTAACGGTCGCAGCATGGAAGAAGAAGTGCGGGATATTCTGCGCACTGCTGCTGTTGAAGAAGCGCTTCCAACCGGCGGTTTGGGGAAAGAAATCGCTGGCTTGTTCGCCAAGGTCGGGCTTGAAGCCGATATTCCCGAACTGCGGGGACACACGGTTAAGCCCTTTGATTTTGAGGCATGACCATTCTGGACACGAACGTGCTATCCGCGCTGATGCGGCAGGTACCGGACCAGGAAGTTGTCGCATGGCTCGACCGCCAACCCCGAACATCGGTATGGACAAGTTCGGTGACGGTCCTTGAAATCCGGTTCGGAGTGCAGATTCTAGTGGCGGGAAGGCGGCGAACCCTGCTGACCGAAGCGTTCGAGGAACTTCTGGCGAGACTTGGTCAGCGAGTCGCCTCCTTTGATGTTGCGGCTGCGGGGCAGGCAAGTGACCTAATGGCTGCGCGCCACAGGAAAGGCCGCCCCGTTGATTTCCGCGATACGATGATTGCTGGGATCGCTCTTGCGCAACACGCTACGCTTGCAACCCGGAACACCACGCATTTCGAAGATACTGCAATTCCACTTATCAATCCTTGGGCTCTCTGATGCTGACGTTCGATCGAACGACGGTTTGCCCTTGGTCCGCGGCGGCGGCGCTTTTGTCGGGCGAGCCCTCCTGGTCTTTGTCTTTCATTGCGGATTTGAAGCCGCGAATACTTTCTCCGATTCCTTTGCCGAGTTCCGGAAGCTTCTTCGGGCCGAACACGAGCAGAGCGATTCCGAAGATCACCAGCAGATGCATGGGTTGAAAAAGTCCTTCGAGCATTTTGTCTCCCTTTCGTTTTTAAGATTCTTGTCAATCACGGAATTCAAGCGCTGCGCCCGACGTTCCGGGCACAGCGCCCCTGGGACCGGTGGTGAGCGGGGGGCTGCATCTTGCGGCGCACTGCAGATCCCTCGCTCTGCTCGGGATGACAATTCATGAAAATGGCGCTCGTGCACCGCTCCGGACCCGACTCTCACCACGGGATCCCAGGAGAGAAATCAGAACGGCATTTTGTCAATCGATCGGCTATTCGCGCACCGCCAGATCCGCTTCGACGGCTAGAGTGTGCATGAACGTGAAGAACTCTTTGGACTGGCCAATGAAGAGCCCATCCGCGGTGAGAGCCTTTAGGGCTCCCATGGCAGCGCCTCTGGTTTGGGTCGGGCGAATGATCGAACATGCTGGAAGGTTCCGGCTGAGGAACGCCGTTGGCTCGGGCATGATCAGGTTGGTCTGAAAGTCCTCGCCGCCGAAGGGAGGAGAGTTCAGGTCGGGGAAAGTTACGTGCACGCCGGTCACAGGATCGACGGCATCGGCTATCGGTGGTGCATTGCCGGCTTTGTCGGCCCAGGTCTGGAAATGCATGATCTCGGTTCCGCCAATGCTGAGCACGATGCGCAAAACTTCCAAGCCAGTTACCCGCTGCGCCAGTTTGGGATAGAGGCTAGTGCCACCCTGCTCGATGGTTGCGAAGTGAAAGCCGGCGGTGTTGGCGATCGCCTGAAGGAAGGTCAGATCCTGCAGGTCGGCATTAGTTCTGGGGATCGCTGTATGTTGGCCGACCGCAAGGGTTGGGACGGCCTGCGCGAACGTGTCCCCTAGATCGGGGTTCCCGGTGCGGCTGCGATACCGAGTCCACCAGGTAGTATCCACGGTGAGTTGCATGATGTTGGTCAGACGTCCAATGTTCTGCGCGCCGGTCGCCTGGCTGCTGGGCAGATTACGGAACTGCTCGAGACTGACCGGTTCCGCGCCTTTCGACACCAGATAAGCGTTGATGAAGACCTCGTGCGTCATCTCGTCTTCGGTGTTGTCGTGGATATATTGGTCCATATCGGCATCGAGCTTCTTGACGGCATTGGTGTAGCGGCGGTTTCCAGTTCCGCCCGGCACCTCGCTGTCGGGAATTCCGCCGAGCTCGTTGTACTGTTGCCAGAGATCGGTTTCGAGAATTTCAGCGGCAGCCAGGAACCGCAGGATGGCGACGTCACCGATGGTGACGATGGCGCTGCTCTGCGAGGCTTCGGCCAGCAACGAACCGGCGGACAGGGCTGCCCCAGTCACGCCGAGGCCCTTGAGGAAGGAGCGGCGCTTGATGTTCTTCGAGGGAGACTCGGCGCCCGCTCCACCCGATTGAGAGGTTGTTTCGGAAGATGCAGTAGGGACGAGGTTTTCTTTTGTCATGACAGACTCCAGTCTCTTCAGAAGTGAATGTCGGTGTTCCCGTCGCCTGGATCGGGATTCACCGCAAGATGAAGGTAGGCTGTTCCCGCTTGCTTGGTGTCACGCTTCCGTCACAAGGATGTCAAATTATTGCTGTGCGCGGTGGCAATTCGCGGGAGGAGATCGAGTTCTTTGCGCAGTCTGCCAGTGTGGCGTCCCGCAAGTTCGTGGAAATCCAGGGAGTTGATTTGCTGTAATGCTTGTTCCACCAGCGACGCCTTGCATTCCTCCAGGGTAATCAGAAAGGGCAAGTGTGATTTTGGGCAGCCTGGCTTCTGCACCACGGCATCGATGTTGATGCCGCACTGGGAGAGAATTGTGGCGAGGCTGGCGATGATGCCTGGCCGGTCCTTGACCAGAAAGCGCAGATAGTGCTTGGTGGTGAAATCGGCGGTGACGGTCGGCGTTCTCTCGACAGGCTGCGCGGCGTAATTCATGCCGGTTTGCTTAGCGCGGGCAATGGCCAGAATATCGGACACGACTGCAACGGCGGTTGGATGTCCGCCTGCGCCGTGGCCTCCAAAGACGGTCTCGCCGCCATAGGTTCCGGTCGCCATCACCAGGTTTTGGCTGCCTTCAACGCGGGCCAGGGGCGATGAGAGTTCGACGAGCGCCGGCTGGACGGCGGCAAACAAGTTGTCACCTTTTGGGTCTGCTTTTAACTCTGCCCAGGAAATCTGGCGAATGGTGCAGCCGAGCTGATTCGCGTATTCAAAATCAACGGCGTCGATGGCTGAGATCGAGCGAGCCACGATGCTCGCTGCCTTGACATTGCAGTGCAGGCCGACCCGCGCCAGGATGGCGAGCTTGGCGCGCGCGTCCAGGCCGTCGATGTCTTCCGTCGGATCGGCCTCGGCGAAGCCAAGCTTCTGCGCCTCGCGCAGAGCGGTAGCGAAGGGAATGCCGTTCGCTTCGATCTGGCTGAGAATGTAGTTGCAGGTGCCGTTGAGAATGCCGCGAATCTTGAACAGTTCATCGCCGGCCAATCCCTCATGCAATCCGGAAATCACCGGCACGCCGCCCGCCACCGACGCGCCAAACTGGATCTGCTGCTTCATCCGGCGGGCCAGGTTGGCTAATTCGGGACCGCAATGCGCGATCAACTGCTTGTTGGCGGTGACCACGGATTTGCCCGATTCGAGCGCGCGGCGGATCCAGTCTTCGGTGGGCTGAAGGCCGCCCATCACCTCGACCACGATATCCACGCCGGAGGAGAGAACATCGTCGATATTCTCCGTCCACTGCACCGAGGGGGGAAGCCAGTCCACTTTTTTCCGCGCCACGTTGCGATTGAGGACGTGCGTGAGGCGCAGGTGGGTGTTCGAGCGCTCGCAAAGAATTCTTGCCACGGAACTGCCAACCGTACCGAAGCCAATCAGAGCTACATCGCAGTTTTGGGCGCCGCCGTTTTGCGCTGCCAAGACAGTTGAATCGAGTTTAGCGTTATCTGTCATTCCATCTCCCGTGCTTCGGACTGTGGGCTCGTTCTATTATGACCGAAGCGGCATCGCGGCTGCGGGCATCGCACGGCGAGCAGGAGAATGATGGCCGGAAAGACGTTTCTAGCGCCGACACCCCGGCCCAAGGGAAGCTGGACGGAGGACCATCGGGAGTTCATGTGATGGTCCGGGCAGGGCAGCCCTCCCCAAGGTTACAATAGGAAATGTTCGTAATAGGGAGGCTGGTATGCGCTCTTGCCCGGTTAATCCCTGTAAGCCTTTCCCCTCGGCTCGCATGGCCTGCATTGCAGCCCTGACACTGCTGTTATCCGGTTGGACCACCTGCAGTGCGATCGTCGATTTCAATAGCTGCGAAAGCTCGGTGCCGCAACCCCAAATTACTTCTCTTTCGCCGGGCGCCATTGCAAGCGACACGGCATCAATTCTATTGATGGTGAATGGAAGCGACTTTGTTCCGCAATCGCAAATCATGTGGAACGGAAACGCATTGCAGACCGCGTTCACGGACTCACGCCACCTTCAGGCCACGATCACTCAGCAGACCTTTGAGTCCTTTGGCGGCTCAGCAGGGAGCAGCGTGCAGATTTCAGTAAGGTCTCTGGGATCGGTCGGTGTTTTAGGGTGCCCTAACGGCGGGAACTCCGCGACCCTGGAGCTGGTCATCAACTAGCGGGATTGATTATTGTGGGAACCCAACTCGTTTGAGCAGCCCTTCGAAACGTGGGTTTTCATGGAGACTGTCGAAACTGCGGTCGACCCTCAGAAATAGGATTTCGAACGCGTGCTCGTTTGCGGCCCGATCGAGCATATCGAGAGCGGCGCTGTTGTCGCCGAGAGTGGCGTATACCTGTGCCAAACCGTAGGGCGAGACGTAATGATGCGTTCCGCGCAATTGAAGTTCACGCAGGCCCTGCTGCGCTTGGGCTCGGCGCCCCGCAAGCGCATACCCGCGAGCCAATCCCACCGACATCAGACTTGCACCGTGGGTGAGATCCTTCGCCTTTTGAAGATGCGCAATCGCGTCGTCGTACTGCCTTACATTGGTCAACGCCCCGCCCAGGAAATAGTGTGCCGGGGCGAATTGAGGATCGAGCTGGATCACTTTCTCATACTCTTCAATCGCGCGGTTGTATTGCCGCGCGTTGGAATACGTGAAACCTACAAGCGTGTTGACGATCAGAGACAGCGGATCAAGATCCCGAGCGCGTTCCATTTCGCGGATGGCTTCCGCGCTTCGCGCGCCATGCATTAAGAATTCGGCATAGCTCTTGTGCGCAATCGCTGAATTCGGATCTAACTCGATAGCCCGCCGGAACTCTCGTTCAGCGTCGGCCCATTTCCATTCGTACTCGTGTTCCGCTTCCGCCAGAGTCGTGTGGGCCTCCGCCAGAGTCTCGTCAAGTTCAAGGGCGTGCAGCGCTGCCGCCTTGGCTTTTGGATACGCCTCTGCCGGCGGCATGAGCAGCCAGCCCGCCAATAACAGGTATGAATTCGCCAGGCCGGCATAGGGCGGCGCGTACGAAGCATCGCCCTGAATTGCCGTCTTAAAATATTCCACGCTCTTGCGCAGGCTGGGCTCTGAGCGCTGATTCGCCTCATAGAGTCCCATCAGGTAAGCGTCATAGATCTTTGGATTGGGAACGGAACGAGGGTGCCGTCCGCGCTCGGGCGCTACTTCGAGCACCAGGGCGCGGGCAATCTGTCCGGCAACGTTGTTCTGAATCGTCAGCACGTCGGCAACTCCGCTCTCATAGGTCTCTGCCCACAGGCTCGCCTGATCTCGCGTACGAAAAAGCTGAGCATTGATTCCTACGTGATTGCCGGACCGCCGCACGCTGCCTTCGAGCACATAATCGACGCCGCCCAGCTCACGCGCAACTTGTGGAAGCGGTTTCTGTGTTGCCCGGTAACGCATCGCCGACGTGCGTGCGATCACGGAAAGTCCGTTCGGATATTGTCGTCCGAGCAGTGTGATCATTTCGTCCGTCAATCCATCACTGAAATATTCCTGTGTTGGATCACCGCTCAGGTTGTCAAAAGGCAGCACGAGCAGCAACACGCGCTGCTGCATCGGTTTCAGAACCCGCGCGGACTTCGTTCGAAGCGCATAAATCCCTGCTACAACCAGCACAAGCGCAAACATCACAGCGCTGATCGCTTGCCACCCGGAAAGGCGCGGACCTGTACTGGTTCCGGAAGAGTTTGTTGGCACGTCTGCCGATTTCGAGATGGCCCGCGGTTGGGTGTCTCCCGTCGAACGAGGTTCACATTCCAGGCTCACGACCGGCGGCAAAAATCGATAGCCTTGGCGCGGAATCGTCTCGATGTAAATTGGGTTTTCTGCCGAATCGCCCAGCACCTGTCGCAGCTTGTTCAGCGTGGTCTTGAGGTTTGCGTCAAAATCCACGAACGTATCTGCTGACCAAAGTCCCTGGCGCAACTCTTCACGAGTGGTGATCCTGCCTGCGTGCTCGAGCAGAAGTACGAGGAGTTGGAACGGCTTTTCCTGGAGTTTGATCTTCGAACCTTGCTTTTGAACGTCTCCGTTCGAGACATCAACGTGAAACACTCCGAACTGAAAGCGGCGCGCCGGTCGCAGCGAGTTCCCTACCAGGGTCGTAACCGAATCGTGTCCGAGAGTGGTCATGTCGGTCGCCATGGCCCGTCGAGTATAACCCAGCAAGGAACGAGCGGCGGCCAAAACTGGCTATGGAAAATGCGAGCGAAACCTACGGAATTTTGGAGTCAACCTCCTCGGAAACTAGCCGGCGCTTTATAACCGTTCTGACCTGCGATTAACCTGCTCGGTCATATCCGACCTAAACATGCACCTGCAGATTTACTTCCAATTTACCTGGAAATGACCCCAGGCAGCCTCGGAAGGATTTTGGATTGCATGAGCATCCATCGGTTCATTGTATCCACATGAAATCCAAGAGCTGCTTGCAAGGCTTCCTATGAAACGGCTGATAGAAAAGCTCGGAGTTCACGCGTCTCTAAGCTCTCTCTTAATCGCAGTCTGGTTCTTCGGACTGACGGTCGCTGCTTCGGCGCAGAGCTTCACCGTAAACAATTTGACCGCTGACGTTCCAGGCGTCGCAGCCATCATGGATCCTAATCTCATCGGACCCGTGGGGCTGTCGCGTGGAATCATCGGCAAGTGGTGGGTCCCAAATTCTGGCTCGGCGACTTCCACGCTCTACGATGGAAATGGTGTTGCCAGCACCCTCATCGTAAGTCTCCCACCGGTACCCGGCAGTTCGACGCCTACCCGAGCGACCGGTACCGCGTTTACGGGCGCTGCTGGGTTCGACGTCTCTTCCGGGAATCCAGCGCTTTTCATGTTTGTGACTCTTGACGGCACAATTCTCGGATGGAATCCCAGCGTCGATCTTTTTAATGCCGTAGTGTTGGTGAACCGTCATGGCAAGGCGTCATACACGGGGATGACTACTGCGGAAATCGGCGCCTCGCATTACCTGTACGCCGTCAACGCATTGACCGCAAGCATCGAGGTCTTCGACACCACGTTACAAAGTGTGGTTTTCAACGGCGATGCATTTCGAGCACCGGATCTTCCCGATGGCTTGGTGCCGTTCAACGTGCAGAATATCGGCAAAGACATTTTCGTCACCTATCATCGGGATGGGCGAACAGGCGCCAACGGTCCGCATGGTTGGGTCGCAATATTTGACGCACGCGGCCATTTTCTCTCTCGGCTGCATTCCCATTCTTCCTTAAATGCACCGTGGGGAGTCGCTCTGGCCCCGCACGATTATGGCGAGTTCAGCCACTTGCTGTTAGTCGCTAATCACGGCAGCGGTCAGATTGCTGCGTTCGATCCGTTTACTGGCGAGTTCGTTGGCTTCATGCTCGACCCGAACGGAAATGTGATCAGCATCGACGGGCTGTGGGCCCTCGCTTTTGCCGACGGTGGAATCGCGGACTTCACAACTGTCATGGGACCTTACAACGCGTGCTATTTCACTGCCGGAGCGCAGATGGGCCAGCATGGACTTTTCGGCAACCTAGTTCCCGTAGGCTCGGAACAGACCCGCGACGAACAATGAAGCACAAATAGAGACTCATGGCAGCACTTGTCAATGCCATATAGACCTGAGAAGTCAAAGCACGAACTACGACTCAAAGAGGGTAGGGAGAAAATCCCAGCCCTCGTTTTCCTTGGGAGTAAGGTCCGCGCACGTCCAACTTTGGTTGGTCAACAAATCTATCTTGATTGATATGTGCCATGTCACCGCGTTTTCGCCATTGCGTCGAGTGCCCGGAGTGCCTCACTCGATATCTGGTTGGTTTCAGTCCGTACCGCAACGGGTCGTACCTGATGCCCCTTAGCGCGGGCTTCTCGGAAGTGTGGACCCTCTACTGTTCCTGCGGCAGGCCACCCATTTCCAGTCGATGGAACTGGGGCGAGTTGAAGCTATATGCAGTCTCGAATCAAACTCACGATCGCGGTTATGGGGCACCCGAGGAGATCGTGCCGGTACGCAAAAAGTCGCGGTTTTCGGGCTAGGGCTCAGCCGAAATACCGGAGTCGCTTATGTGGGGGAATTACGCACGTCCAGCACCAAAGGTGTGCAGTTTCTGCAGGACCTACGGTCGATTTCTCGTACCGTGCATACCGTAGGACTGATGGCCCTTTGCACGCTGATCACTGGGAGCGCTTCCGCAGCGGGACGCAGCGGTCCCTCGGGTCTTGGCCGTCACTGCTAGTTCTCAGTCGTCGTTGTTCGAAAGCAGAAAGCGGCTTGTCGATTCAGTCCGGCTTTCTCTCTCTAGTGGGTGCCGCCAACGCGATGATGATGATCCCTCCGCCAATTGCCAGAGCATCTTCAAGAACCGCGATTCCCAGATTAGGCACATCGCCACTGAGCCTCTTTCGAGTGTAATAGCCGGCAAAGGCCCCTGCGATGGCTCCCACTCCACCGAGAACCGCCCCCTCTGCCAGAGGTCTGTCTGCAACGCCGTAGATTGTCGCTCCGCAAACTGCACCGGACACAATGCGAGACGCAAGCGGTCCTGCCTTCAATCGACTCGGTGTAAAGGGCAGCTTGTCTGCAATCAATTCGCTTATCGCAAGGTCAGTGATTCTTTTCGAGGCCTTGGCTGAAATGATTGTGGCAAATGGCGAATTTCCCAAGCGAATCCATCTCCGTTTTACGGCCCAAGCGAGGACTGCCGGCGCTGCGAGGGCACGCAAACCCGCCACTGCGCCGATTCCTACTGCTAACACGGGAGTGTAGGGGCGGTTCATTTATTCGGAAAATTTGTCCTTTTTAGAAGTTCGCGAACTGCTCAATGAACCAAGGGGCGGAGTCCAACTTAAACAAACGCATGGTCCGCGATCTCCGTGACTTGCACTATACGCGGTTCTTCGCCCACGCATGCCTGAAGCAACGTCTCCAGCCCAGACGACGCTCTAGCCACCTAGCGATCACGGTGTTGCGCTTAACGTGAATGCTCAGGTCTGGCGAGCCTCGGTTGGGTTGGACTTAGCTGATCGCACCGTGCTCGAAGCCGAAGTACTGATGTGGCGCATTCTCCAGCAGAAGTCTGCAATCCTAGTGCGGCAGTCCCTGAACCTTGCGGAACGCGACTCCACCTAACGAACAGGTGCGGGCCCATCCACCTTCACCGCCCACACCGGGGCAACCACCCATCCAACAAGCGTCCAGCCGAGGAAAAGATTCAGAAGAAAGATTCCTTAAACATCCCTCACGGTCCCTAAAAAAGCGGGGGAGAGAGGTGCAAGAGTGATCAGTGGTGATGGTCGTCGTGGTCACGACGGTCGCGGTCGTAATCATGATCGTGGTCTCGCCGTTTGGCCGTTGTCGTGGTCCTCATGGTCCCAATGTCCCTCGTGCGTTTGCCAGCCTTCTCGGTAGTGGTCATAGTGCGGATGACTCCAGTATGCCCCTTCGGGGTTATTATTCTGTATCAATCCATCGCGGCAAAGTTACTGGAGTCATTGACCTAGATGCCGTCGGCCCTCCCAGGCGCACCTGGTGCGGAGAATCCGTTAGACTTTGGTCTTTGGCTCCTTCCATCGAAGGGGCTTCGGTGCTAGAGTTTAAGAATATGGACCGGTCAGAGCTCTCCGAGTACCTGGCTGAGCTGGGCAGAAAAGGTGGTAAGGCCCGGCTTAGGACAATGACGCCAGAGCAACGTCGGGCTAGCGCCCGCAAGGCCGCTAAGGCCGGGGCAAAAGCACGAAAGCAGAAGGCGAAGGAACGGAAGGCCAAAAATGGATGAGCAGACCATACCCGGCCTGGCAAGCCTATGCCCGGAGCAAAAGTCCGGGAGTGTGTGTCCTGGTCGAACTCCTTAACCTGCACCGATGGCAAATGCCAGGTTTCCACGCAGCGCAACAAGTTGCCCTTCTTGTGAACTCGCCAAGTAGCTCCCACCGACCAGTCGAGACTCTCAAAAACAAAATGAGAAGCACACAATCTTCTCCTTGCCCCGTCAGACTCTAGCGTATGCTTTTGTGAGCCTCTCTGTAGCTGGTTGGCTGTCAATTACCTACTTTGTGCTTGCTGAGTGCATTCGTTTCCCAAGACGTTGTCGCCGCGCCTATTGGTAAGGCAACACTCCGACGGCATGACCGATCGACCGGTTACGGCCGTAACCGCAACATGTTGAATTCCCTCAACGAGGATCGGGAGATCTGAAAAGCTAGTGTGTCGTCCCGACCGAGGGATGGTGCCGTCAGCGTGCTAAAATCCCTTTGGAGCAAAGAATATTTTCCACATGACGACTTTTCCGGTGTCCACAACTAGTCCTGTTGCTGAGCTGAAGAACAAGATCGAACGCCGTCAGGCGAGGGTCGGCATCATCGGCCTCGGTTACGTTGGCCTGCCGCTTGCCCTGCTGTATGCGGAGCAGAAATTCCGGGTCACCGGCTTCGATATCGATCAGCGTAAGGTAACCACTCTGTCGCAGGGCGGCTCCTACATTGTCCGCATCCTGCCCGGTGAGATTAAGCAAGCCCGCGAGCGTGGATTCGAAGCCACCTCGGACTTTGCCCGTCTGGCTGAGATGGACGCCATTATCATTTGTGTCCCTACGCCGCTGAACGAGTATCACGAGCCCGACTTGAGCTATATCACCAATACGGCCAAGGCGATTGCGCCCCATCTGCACGCGGGCCAACTGGTGATTCTCGAAAGTACCACCTATCCCGGCACCACCGAAGAGATCATGGTTCCTATTCTTGAGGACGGGAACAAACTCGGTTTGAAGGCAGCGCGGGAGGGGGTCTCGAACGGACAGGAAATCTTCGTGGCGTTTTCGCCGGAGCGCGAAGATCCTGGCAATACAACGGTGGCGCGGCGCGATATTCCGAAGGTGGTGGGCGGTCTCGACTCCCAGGCTGCTGAGGTGTCGGCGTCTCTGTACGGAGCGATTTTTAATCGTGTAGTGAGGGTTTCTTCTCCGGCAGCCGCGGAAATGACCAAGTTGCTGGAGAACATTTATCGCTGCGTCAATATTGCCCTAGTCAACGAACTAAAGCTGCTTTCGCTGCGCATGGGGCTGGATATTTGGGAGATCATCGAGGCAGCCGCCACCAAGCCATTTGGATTTCATCCTTTTTACCCTGGCCCAGGTTTGGGCGGACACTGCATCCCGGTCGACCCCTTCTATCTTTCGTGGAAGGCCAAGGAGTGGGATTTCCGCACCCGTTTCATCGAACTGGCCGGAGAAATCAACATCGGCATGCCTTATCACGTGCTGGATTCCGTAGCCAAGGCACTGAATCAGCAGAAGAAGGCGTTGAATGGCGCCAAGGTGCTGGTGTTGGGGCTGGCCTACAAGAAAGATATTGACGATCTGCGCGAATCGCCCTCCTTGACCATCATCGAACTGTTGCAAGCCCAGGGCGCCCAGGTCAGCTACAACGATCCGTATTTCC
>WNFA01001225.1_pt1 | contig 20840 bp, 12 predicted proteins | sample 5400481 | NCBI WGS metagenome assembly WNFA01 (sample SAMN13153340, study PRJNA577476) | soil metagenome | isolation source: 120 cm saprolite under Douglas fir tree site 2 hole 1 replicate 2 | place: USA:California | collected 2015-04-18
GACCGGCATCGAAATCAGGCCAAAAGTGAGGTGGCCTTTCCAAACAGTCGTGGCCATATGGACACTCCTTCGACAACAGCCTTGAGACTGCGCACGTGCTTTTAAGATTAGCCGTCAACCCCGGCAGGAATCAAGGCGAATCCTGGGCAGGTGGTTTATTAGTCAGCTTGATGTTAGTTTACATCTGCTTAGGAGGTCCCGGGGCCCTGGAAAGTCTGGGATAGAATGCTTTCATGGCCAAGCTCGGAGAATACCAGCGAAAACGCCGCTTCGACCGGACGCCGGAGCCGTCCGGCGAGCCCGAACCCGTCGCCGGTAAGGTTCAGGACCAGCCCTCACCTGGCGCCAGACGCACACGCTTGCCAAAGCCGAAACTGCCGCAGTTGGAAGTCCGTCCCGGGACCGAGCATGGCGACACGTTCGTGGTTCAGAAGCACCGGGCAACGCGGCTGCACTACGATTTCCGGCTGGCGATCGATGGGACGCTGAAGTCGTGGGCCGTGCCTAAGGGACCTTCCCAGAGCCACGCCGACAAGCGGCTGGCGGTGCAAACGGAAGATCATCCGCTGGACTACGCCAACTTCGAAGGGAAAATTCCTGAAGGCAATTATGGCGCGGGGACGGTAATGGTATGGGACCGCGGGACTTTTCATGTGGAGGGCAATCTCGAGGCGCTGAAGCAACTGGCAAAGGGCGAAATCAAATTCAGCTTGAACGGGGAGAAATTGCGGGGCAGCTTTGTTTTGGTGAAACTGAAGCAGAGCGAAAAAGGCAACGAATGGCTAATGATTAAACACCAGGACGCCGCCGAAGATTCCGCGTGGAATATCGATGAACATGATGGTTCCGCTCTTACGGGCCGCACGATCGAAGAGATTAAGGAAGAGCTGCCTCCGAAACGCCAGCCAATCCCCATTCGTCCCGAGGAGTTACAAGGCGCACGCAAGGCCGCCATGTCAGCTCGCGTGGAACCGATGCTGGCGACGCTCACCGACCGCCCGTTTTCCGATCCCAACTGGCTCTTTGAGATCAAATGGGACGGCGTGCGCGCGCTAGCACGAATCGAGAATGGCACCCTTGCGCTACGTTCTCGTAACGGCATTGACATCACCAAGCGCTATCCCGAACTGACCTCTCTTCCCGATGCACTAGCCGCCCGCCAGGCAATTCTCGACGGAGAGATCGTCGCTCGGGATGGCCACGGGCACAGCAACTTCGAGCTCTTGCAGGAACGCATGCACGTGCGCGCGCCCAGCGAGAGCCTTGTCACGCAAATACGCGTCGTTTACTTCGCCTTCGATCTTCTCTATTGCGATGGATACGACCTTCGCGAGGCGCCTCTGCTCGAGCGCAAGCAACTCCTGCAACGCTTGCTTTATACATCGGAGAGATTTCGCTACGCCGATCATCAGTTGGAACACGGAAAAGAGCTGTTCGCGTTGGCGGAGCAAAATGGTTTGGAAGGGATTGTCGCCAAACGAGCCGACAGCCCGTACGTTTCTGAACGGAGCCCGTACTGGGTAAAGCTAAAGATTACTAAAACCGTGGACGCCGTCGTTGGTGGCTGGACTGAATCTCGCACCTCCGCTCTTCCCTTTGGCTCACTGTTGTTGGGCTTGTATCACGGCGCAAAACTTCGATTCATCGGGCACGTTGGGAGCGGATTTGACGCGAAAAAGCTAAAGGAATTGAGTGGCAGGTTGAAGGAACTGGCGGCACAGGCTTGCCCGTTCGACGCCGTGCCCGAAACGAACGAAAAGCCATCCTGGGTTTCTCCCGCTCTGGTTGCGCGCGTCAAATTTAGCGGATGGACGGAGGAACACTCTCTGCGTCATCCCGTTTTCCTGGCGCTCCGAGAAGATGCGCGTCCCACAGATTGCCAATGGGAGAACGAGGTTGCCGCTGCGGCACCCTCCCCAGCCGTAGTTCGCGCTCCCGAAGTCGTCGGGCGGGTGCTCAACACAATCGCCCAGATCGAAGCCGAGTTGTTTAAGGGGCGCTCAGAAACCGTCACCATTGAACTAGACGGCAAACGGCTTCGGCTAAGTAACCTGAACAAAGTCTATTTTCCTGAGTCGGGCCACACGAAGCGGAATCTGCTGGCCTACTACTACCACATGGCGGATTTCATCTTGCCCTTTCTACGCGACCGGGCTTTGGTTTTGCGACGCTATCCCGATGGAGTTAAGGGACAGGCTTTTTTTCAGAAGGACGTGCGCGAAGGTTTGCCGGAGTGGTTCAAGACCGTTCCGGTGGATTCCGAACATCGCGGTGAGGTAATTCAATACGCGACGGCCAACGACCGTAGTTCCCTGCTTTTCCTGACGGGTCTGGGTTGCATCGACCACAACCCGTGGTCCAATCGCCTCGCCGACCTTGAGCACCCTGACTACTTCTTCTTTGATTTGGACCCATCGGATGGTACGGAATTCTCTGTCGTCGTCACCATCGCTCGAGCACTTCATGAAAAGCTGGAAGAACTGCAGCTGGCGAACTTCTTGAAGACCTCGGGCGCCACGGGAATCCACATCTATATACCTGTCGAGCCGGTCTACACGTACGAGCAGCTGCGCACCTTCGGCGAGATTATCGCGCGAACGGTGACTGCCGAGCACCCGAATCTGGTCACCAACGAGCGCATTGTTGCGAAGAGACCAGCGGGCCGCGTGTTGATCGACGTTCAGCAGAACGCCCATGGCCGACCGCTGGCTGCCGCGTATTCCGTGCGCGCGTTCCCTCAAGCGCCGGTTTCCGCTCCCCTGTTGCCCCGTGAATTGCGTCCCAGCTTGCGCCCTGAAATGTTAAACATAAAGACGGTCTTTGCGCGCCTGAAAGAGAAGGGCGATCTCTGGGCCGATTTCTGGAAGCGCCGTCAGCGGCTGGAACACGCCATCGAGCTTCTCAGCAAACGGTTGCCGCCAAGAACGAAGAAGTCGCCTTGATCGCCAGCCGCGTGCCTTGCCTTTGCCGGGCACCTCGGCTGTGATTAAATGCCAAGTCACGGAGGTGCACCATTTCTCGCGCGGGCCAGCTACAGGTTGGGACTTCTGGATACTCCTATAAACAGTGGAAAGGCAGCTTCTATCCCGAGAAGCTTCCGGATCGCGAAATGCTCTCCTTCTACGCCAAGCAGTTCTCGACCGTCGAAATCAATCACAGTTTCTATCGCATGCCGACAGAGAACGTGCTCCTGCAGTGGGCGAAAAGTGTTCCTGAAGGCTTTCGCTTTGGCTTGAAGGCCAACCAGCAAATCACTCACATTCAAAGGCTCCGCAACTGTGAGAGCACTCTGAAACGTTTCCTGGAAGTTGCCAGTGTCCTAAACGAAGGCGACCACCTCGGACCAATCCTCGTTCAGCTCCCGCCCACATTTAAGTTCGATCGTCCCCTGCTGGAAGACTTCCTTGCCCTTCGTCCTCCTGCGTTCAATTTTGCATTTGAAGTACGTCACGCCTCTTGGTACAACGAGGAAACGTACGCCGTTCTTCGCCAGCACGAAACGGCGCTCTGCCTCTCTGAAACCGACAAGCAAACCCCTCCGGAAGTGCTCACCGCCAGCTTCACTTACGCGCGCCTGCGCCTCGAAAATTACACTCCGAAACAAATCACCTCTTGGAGGAAACGCTTCGACGCCTGGCTTGGCCAGGGCGTGGATGTGTACGCCTATTTCAAGCACGAAGACGCTGGCAAAGCGCCAGCCTACGCTCGCCAGCTCCTCGGAAACGCAAACTGAACGTACACCCATGCCCGCAAAGGTCTACTCCGGAAAATAGCCTTCCTTAGACCTGACCCGGTATTCCTTCTGCCCTAGAAGTGAAACTTCAATCTTCCGCCACCTGCCGTCGTCAGTGGACGCCGGTGGCCGGTACGCCAGCAGGTACAAATGCTGGAGATCGAGGGCAATTTTTTGGAAGACCTCATCGATGTCGCCGAGTTTCTTGACCTGGTAAGAGGTGCCGCCCGTTCGCTTGCTCAAATCGTCCAGGAGTTTTCTGAGTTCCTTGGAGTGCGTCGCTTCGCCTTCCGCAATCGCGTAGAGTGGAATGCCGGCCTTTTTGGCGCGAGTGACGGCCGCGTTGGCATTCAGGACGCTGGCATTGTCGTCACCATCGGAGAAAACGACGAGAACCTTCTTTCCCGGGCGCTTGGATATTTCCTGCGCCACTTCGGAAAGCGCATCAAACAGCGCCGTTTGGCCCTCGGCGCGGGTCCTCAAAACGGCGCGCTTGGCGGCGACCTTGTCGGTCGTAAATTCCTGACGCGTCACAAGGCGCCGGTCAAAGCTATAGATCGCCACCGCATCCTCGGCGCCGAGAACGTCGATGAGTTTCATGATCGAGTTCTTCACGCGCGGCAATGCCTCGGCCATGCTCCCGGTGGTATCCAGCAGGATGGCGCATGAGAGCTTTCCTGTATCGGATTCAAAATTGGTGATTTGCTGTGGTTTCCCGTCCTCGAAAACTTGAAAGCTGTCGCGGCCCAATCCTTCCACATGCTGGCCCTTGTGATCGAAAACGCTTGCATAAACTTCCACCAAGTGGACCTGAACGCGAATAGTGGTAGACGGCTGCTGCCCGCGTACAGAAAATACCATCGCCAGAGCAGCGGCAATGATGCAAATCTCCAAGAAAAATATTGTTTTCTTCATTGTTGAAGCGCCTCTCTCAGATCGTTTGGCGCAATGGACGCGAACGCTCTCATCAGGGACCTCCAATCGCGGGCGTCCGTCATATTCGCACTGTGAAAGGCTCTAGCAGCCAAAGGTTCAGCCACCTTGACCAGCGCCAGCGGTTCCACACCCATGCCGTCGGCCAGGGCGACGAGGAAGAGTTTGAACTCCGCCGCGCGTTCAGCAATCTCGGCGGGAAACATGTGCCGTTCATACTCCTCATAAGGAGCGTTCGGCAACAAATGGGGATGATTGCAGCCAAAAGCGTGATAGGTGACGGCGCCAAGGACATTGAGTCGCGAGCCATCGTTGGAAGCAGCGACGAGCCGTAGCGCCGCGGTGGAAGGCGAGGACCAGGGATCAGACTTGAAGCGATCGAGATACTTGCCACCAAGCGCAAACAAGTCGGGAAGAGTGACCGCGTCCCATACCTTTCTCCAGTTCCTCGCCTCGATGCCGTTCAGCAGATCCGCGCGGCGGGAGAGCGAAAGTAAACCCATGGTCTCCTCACTCAGAACCTGGAACTCCGCCGGACGCTGGGCGGACTCGGTAATCCATTCGCGGGCCACGGTAGTGCGCAAGCCGACGAGGCGTTGGTCGGACTCTTCGAGCCGGTCCCAGTTCGTGCCGCGGAGGGCTGCAATCTGCGCCGCGATGGCCTCCTCCCCAGCTGCTCCGGCGGTTTTCCATCCAGTACCAGCGGCAACACCTGCGGAAACTCCAAACTGCGCGAATCCTCCAACAAACCTACTGCCGGTACCTCCGTTTGCCTGCTCAAACAAGGATTCCAGAAGCACCTCTTTGGGGCCGAGTCCGCCAAAAATATCGAAATAATGGTGCTTCCGGATCAGCAAGGGATCTTCTGAAACGACCAGATCCCCGGGACGGAGGAAATACGCATAAACCGGCCCTGCCAAAGCGAGGGCCAACTGTGGCTGGAGTGCCGCCAGCAATTCCTGGCACAGCTTCTCAATGTCCTTCGCATTGCGCTTGTTCTTGGCGGACTTCTGCGAGATTTGGGAAATAATCTTGTGGACAGGTGATGGGTCGTAACGGGCGATAAATTCCTTTTCCTTTCCGTCCACCTTTGTGTTCTTCGGCAACTCCACCAGCGAGAAAGCGCCCGCGTTTTTCTCCATTGAGGCGAGATCGCCGGCGCCTTTGGTGGAAAGTTTTTTTGCTTCGTCATATATGGCAAACATCGCTTCCAGGCTAGGGACTTTTTGCAGTTCCAGGACGCGCTGGAAGTCCATGTTCCGGCGGCTTTCGGGTTGACCCTCTGCGCCTAACAGGCAGACGCGGACTCGTTCGTCCGCCCTAGCCACCTGGTCCACGCCTTTGCAATTCTGAAGGATGGCGCGGGAAGATTCGAGCGCCGCAACGGTATAGGCAGAGGGTACATCGGCCGCCGCAAAATGGTCGCAGACGAAACGGAAGAGCTCGCCTGCCTCCGCATCTCCTATCGTCCGTCGCCGGCGCAGAAGGCAGATCCACTCGACCAGGGAATGAAGTTGTCCAAGCTGCAGATTTGCATCCAGCACCGGATGAGACTTGAACCGTTCAATGGCCGCGAAGAACTGTGAATAGTCGGCGTAACCGAGCGTAGTAATGTCAGTGAAATAGGCATAGGTGCTGGAAAAGTCGGAGTAGTTCTGCGCAAGGAGCAGTGCCGATTGTTCGTCCAGTGGCTTGGGGCGGTGCGCATCGATTCGCGAAACACCCAGGAAATTTTCAAGCTCGGAATGGTGAGAGTTTTTTCCCTTATAGTGAGTTCGCGCGAGCCGAAGCAAGAGTTCGTCTTCCACGTCAGGCGCTGCCGCCTTGGAAACTTTATGCATCATTTTTGAAGTTTGCGTTTCGCTTGAAGAGCGTCCCTTGGCGACAGTCCAGACTTCCGCAGAGCCGGGAAAATCGACATGGCCGTCCGCGTCCAGAGGAATCGAGCGCAGAAAGTCGGAGAATGACGTGTCGGTCAACATTGAGGATGCAGCATGCTTCATCCCTTCCGTTTCCGAAAAGAGCTTGTAGAATTGTGTGGTCCGCGACAGATTTGCAGTGAAAAACGCCTGGTGAGGCCGATCCAGTTGCGACAGGTAAAAGAAATACGCCAGCAATCGGCCTTCGGAGTGCTGAAGCAAAGCCAGGAAGAATGCACCAGGCTGCGCCGGGTCGGCGCTTGCGAGAGTTCTCCAAATGGATTCCGCCTTGGGTCCTCCCGGAACAGACGCATGGGCACCCTGCAAAGCAAAGGCTGCCGAGTAGGAATACACGAGCTCTGCGTAGTGCTCCGCCAGTGCTTTCAAACTGACGGCAGACATCAACTCGCTTGCCGCTCTTCTGTCCAGCGCGCTAATGCCAACGTAAAGCTGGGCCATTTTCGGTATGCGCAGAGCGGCGGTGGCAAATCCTCCCGGTTCATTTTCGCTCGCGTAGAAATTCTCGTGCCAGACGCTTTCGCTGGGATAGATGACTACGGGCTCATACGGGATCTCTAATTTGTAGGGCTTGCCGGCCTGAAGGGCTTCTTTCATCCCTAATTCGTCGATGGCCAAGGCCGACGCCGTTTCCTGCTTCTTGGCTTGATTTTTTTTCTCCTCGCGGTCCAGCTCCACTTGGCCTTTTGACACACGCAACTTGATACCCAATAGATCCAATATTTTTTCAGCGCCCCGGCGGCTCTCTTTCCCTTGCAACGAGAGCGTAATCACAACTCCGTTGCTATCTCGTTTTCCAAAGGCTGCCAGGGCAGCGATGCGCTGAAAGTGGTTGTGAATCTCTTCTTCGTACTCTTTGGAGCCGCAGCCCGGCGCGCGGCACATGCGAAGGATCAACGTGCGGCAGTATTCGACGAAAAATCTTTCTGCAGGAACACCCTCATGTGCATGCGCAGCGAAGGCCAGTGCATCGAGGCCGCCCGGAACCAGTGCGCCGGTTTCTCTCTTTCCTTCAACGCTCAGCGAGCGGCGAAACTCGGGATGTCCCTCGGACTCGAGCGTTGTTGCGAAGGACTCCGCGTGTTTGAAATCCGCGTCGCGCACCGATACCGAGAATCCGCGTTCTAGCGCCGAAATGCGCTGCGGCGAGGAGGGCTCTAGCACTTCAGCAAGTCGGACGTACGCGTCCGCAGCCGAACCGCCGTAGCTGTCCTCCACGCTGGCTAGATGCAAGAGCAGGTCGGCGTCCGGCACTGCTGACGCGCCCTGCTGCAGAGCGCCGCGCGCGTCGTACATTCTCCCCTGCTTCTCCAATGCGTCAGCCCGCACGAGGTACAATCCGGCAAACTTTGGCGCCGCTCCGAGGCCTTCATCGGCCGCCCTCTCTGCGCTCCGCGGATCCCCTGATTCCAAGAGCAGCCGTGCGACGCGGTAGTGCGCGCGCCCCAAACCTGGCTGTACTTCAATTACCCGTTTCCACGCGGCCAGAGCTGGTGTGCTCTGCCGCAATTCATCCAGCATTTCGGCAAACTCCGAGCGAATTCCTGCGTCCGGCGGCAATCCCGCTGTGACTGCTTTCGCCAAATCCCTTGCTTTTTCATCCTGTCTTGCTCCTAGATAGAGCCTCAGGAGTGAACCAGTTTCTGCAATGTGCACGCCGCCGATAGCAAGTCCTTGTTCGAATGACTGGATGGCCAGCGGTGAATCCGTCGTCCGTTCCGCAGCGTGTGCCTTGATGAACCAGAGATCCTGTCTTTTAGGGTCGCCGCGCAGGGCTTCCTCCAAATAGGGAAGCGCTCTCCTATCGTCCTTCCGCGCCAGGTGAATGAAAGCTAGGTCTTCCGCAATTTGTGGCGTCAGGACGTTCAGTTCGATTGCGCGCTTCAGCGCGTCTTCCGCTCTGTCATAGTCCGTCGCCAGCAGCAGCAAGTGTCCGAGGCCAGCATGCACCGCGCTGTCCAATGGACGCACTTCCACTAAAAGCTTGCGAAACCTTGCAGCCGCGGCGTAGTCCTTCTGCTTTTCGTTATACGCTGATGCCGTAAGCAATGCCGCCGGCTCGAGTGGATTCAGCTCTAGCGCCGCTCGCAAGCCTTCCCGAATCTTTTGAATGTCAGCCTCACTGGTCTCGCCCTGCTCCAGCAGTCTCGCGGCCACTGAAATGTTGGCCTGCATTCCAGTGTATTGCGCTACCGTAGGAAGCCTAGTGCCCTCGGCTGCCACAATTTCAGGTGCTTCGAATACTGCGTGGGCAGACGAATCTATGACCGTGGAATGAGAAACGACGAATCCATTGGCGGGTACGGCCGGCACCCAGTCCACCTGAATATATGCGTCAGAAACCTCACCCATCGCGCGCGAGAAATCAGCCAAATCGCCATGCACGATGGTCCCGCCGGTGGGTTCAAAAAGCTGTAGCCAGGTTTCATCTGCACCAGCGGGCTGAAACAAACTCACCCGAATGTGCTGGCTGCAGAAAGCACGCAGCATCAAAGCGGCGGCGTATTCCTTGGTAGCAGGCTCCAAGAGTGGAAAATTTCCAATCAGCAAAACCCGCGACCAATTCGCCCCCCATTGCGGGGCGCTGGTGGCGAGCGCGTCATAGACCGTCTCAGGGGTCCCAGACAACGAGTTCTCGATCACCGGCGTAATTTTCTCAAACGCGCTTTTCAGCCGTGCGCGACTCGCGAAAGGACCAGCTGTGGCTACAGACCCATTCTGGAGCACTGCAAGCCGCAGCTCACGCCCTTTCATGGCGCCGTAGAGCGTAAGCACTTCTTTGTTGATGCTCTCCAGCTGCGTGAGGCTCAATCCATCCACGAGCAAAACCACGGTCAGCGCTGTCCCCGGCTTCACTGACGAAACAACTGCGTCAACCTTACCTGCATAAGTTTCAATCGAAATTGCTGTGGCAGGGAAGGATGATGAAGACCGTACCAGGATCGACGTGCCCGCTGCCATCCCGCACGTCAAGAGGAGAAGGCTGATACAAATGCCAATTCGCAGGCTGGATGGGAGCTTTCTCATGCCGAGTCCGTCGGTGCGGAACTGCTTCGTGGGCGGGATTGTAGCACAGGACCGCAGCTGCAGCTTCAATGCGCAAAATACCCGGGGGTGGGGGGGGGTGTCGGGAACTTGGAACAAGAGAGGGCAGTTCAGTACGACATCGGGCCGACTTCTTTTTCGACTTCGGCAATATCGACCATGACGATGGCATCCCACGGGCAGCCGTCCAGGAAGCACCCGTCCGGACCTTTACTGAGGCACTTCTTGCAACCGATGCACTGGAGGGGGTCAATCTGGATCCGCCCGAAGGGTGGATTGTCTTCGTCCGGCACCCAGAACATGCAATCTTCGACCGGGCAGTACTCCACGCAGGCTGGCGATCCCGCGCAGCCCGTGCAGCACTCCGTAATAACGGCCAGTTCTTTCGGTTTTTTCTTGCGCGCGGTAGCGATTCCCTTCGAGCGCGGCTCGAACTTCTGCTCGTCGGGCACCATTCCTGGCGCTTTGACAACTTCAGGTGCGTTCGCCATTCCCAGAGATTCTACCCTCCTTGTCAAGCCTTTGTCAGCGTGGTTTTTGCCGACTGTCTTTCGCTTGCTACAATGCCCCTGCAATTCGATTCATCTTCGGCCGAACCATGTTCCCAAAACCTTTCTACAAGCATCTTCTGCCCGCGCTCCTCGCAGGACTCGCCTTGCGCCTCTTCTTCATTTGGCATTTCCCCTTCTATTCCGGAGATACGGCTTACTACGAAGAGCTGGCCCGCAACTGGCTCTACCACGGCGTTTACGGCTTCTACTCACACGGACAGCTTCTTCCCTCGGATGCGCGCGCGCCCGGCTATCCGGCGTTCCTCGCAGCGATTTATTTTCTGGCTGGCACGCGCCGACAGGCAGTCATGCTCGCGCAGGCTTTCCTCGACCTTGCCACCTGTGTCTTGGCCGCGGGCATCGCTGCGCGTTTGGCCGCGGGCGCTCCCGAATCGGCTCGCAGCCGCGTTGCCGCGGCTGCGCTTTGGTTGACGGCTCTCTGTCCCTTCACCGCGAACTACGCCGCGGTTCCGCTGACAGAAGTTCTGGCGACATTTTTCACCACGCTAGCGCTTTTGCTCTTTCTGTCGCCAGCGGGAATGATGCTCGATCGAATTTCCTCGAACCGCGAATTGCTCCGCGCCGTCAAAATTTGGTTCGCAGGCGGACTCGCTGTCGGTCTTGGCACACTCGTCCGGCCGGAAACACCGCTCCTTCTGGTGGCCGTATGGATCCCGCTTTGGATGCGCCATCTCCGTTTGGCGAACTGGAAGAAACTCACGCTCGCAACTCTGTGGACGATCCTTGGTTTCGTGCTGCCGCTCGCGCCGTGGGCTTCGCGCAATGCGCTCAGTGTCGGACGCGTGCAATTCCTTGCACCTCGCTACGCGGAAACATACGGAGACGTCCTGCCAACCGGCTTTTATGCGTGGACGAAAACCTGGATGTTTCGTTTTCGAGATGCCTACCTTTTCACCTGGAAACTGCCTTCGCAGCCGATCAACTTGAAAGATCTCCCCTCATACGCGGTGGATTCCCCGGAAGAATTGACGCACGTCGCTTCCCTGCTGGATCGCTACAATCGCGTGCACGGCATGACGCGCTCGCTCGATCTGGAATTCGCCGCGTTGGCGCGGGAACGCACGAAGCATAATCCGGTTCGGACGTATCTCTGGATTCCCATCGAGCGCGCCGCCGCCATGTGGTTTACTCCGCGGATCACCCTGCTGCCCTACTCCGGCCGCCTTTGGCCGCTCGCCGAAAGTTATCGCAGCAATCCGACCGATTTCGGAGTTACTCTCAGCTTGGCGTTGCTCAATTTTATGTATGTTGGAATGGCTGTTGCAGCCGCGTGGTGCTGTCGGACAAATCCTGGAATCTTGCCGATCATTGCATTCATCGTGATTCGCACGGCATTCCTCACGCAATTGCAAACCTGCGAGCCGCGCTACGTCCTGGTCTGCTTCCCCGCTCTCCTGGCGATTGACGCGCAACTTTTCCGCCGCTTGCCACAAGCGGCACCAGAGGTGAATAGTTAACGCTTGACAAGAACGCGCTAAGGAAGTATCTCAGCGGCCGGAATGCAAGGTTCCGGGATTAGGGGTGCGGCCCGGACAGGCGTCCTACCGTTCGAACGGGCTTTGGGAAATTGGGGCTCGCCAGAATTCTCGCAAATGCTAATGCTGGAGGTTCTGCTGTGACCTGGACACAAGTCTACGATCCACTTGGGCATTGGTGGCTTTCGACGCTTGTCGCGGCGCTTCCCATCATCGTGTTGCTGGGCCTGCTGGCGGGACTCCGAGTGCGCGCACATCTCTGCGCCATCGCAGGCGCCGCCACCGCCGTCATTTGCGCGATCATCGTCTTCAAAATGCCTGCGAGCCTCGCTCTGAGCAGCTTTTTCTACGGCTCGGCTTTTGGCCTGCTCAAGATCGTCTGGATCGTCATTGCTGCTGTCTTTCTCTACGACATTTCTGTCGAGACCGGCCAGTTCGAAATCATGAAGCAATCCGTCGCCGCCATCACGCCGGATCGCCGTTTGCAACTTCTTCTCGTAGCCTTCTGCTTCGGCGCATTCATCGAAGGCTGCGCGGGATTCGGCGCACCCGTCGCCATCGCCGGTGCGTTCATGATCGGCCTCGGTTTCAAACCCTTTCAAGCCGCCGCGCTCAACCTAATCGCCAACACCGCGCCGGTCGCCTGGGGTGCCATTGGCACTCCCGTGCATGCACTGGCGAGCGTGACGGGGCTCCCGGAAAGCGATCTGAGTGCAATGATCGGCCGCATTCTTCCCATCACCGCGGTTATCGTGCCTTTCTGGCTAGTCCGCGCGATGGTTAGCTGGTCGGAAACGTTCGAGGTTCTTCCGGCCATCCTCGTCGTCGGGGGCTCCTTCGCCGCCACGCAATGGTTCTGGGCGAATCACATGGACAGCAACCTTGTGGACATCGCCGCCGGCGTCGTTTCCCTGGTGGCAACCATGCTTTTCCTCCGCGTGTGGCAGCCGAAGCGCATCTGGCGATTTGAAGACGAGCGCGTAGAAGATGCGGCAAAGGTGGAACGCAACGAAGTGGCGAAGCACTACACAGGAGGCCAGACCGCCAAAGCCTGGCTGCCCTTCGCGATACTCTCTGTCGTCGTGCTCCTCTGGGGCTTACCGAGCGTGAAATTGGCCATGAACCAGGCTACGACGCCCGCCTTCAAGGTGATGATGCCAGATGGCAAACCTCGCCCCGGCGCAGCGGGATGGGACTGGCCGTATTTACACGGCAAAGTGTTTCGAACGGCGCCCGTTGTGCAGAAGGCCACCGCCGAGGGCGCCCGTTTCGATTTCAACTGGCTCACGGCCACGGGAACGGGCTGCTTCATCTCAGCAATTCTTGCCGGCCTCCTTCTCGGCCTCGGGCCGGGCAAACTTCTGCACATCTTTGGCCGGACGCTTGTCCGATTGCGATTCGCCATTGTCGCGATGACTTGTATGCTCGGGTTAGGCTACGTCACGCGATACTCGGGCATGGATGCGGTCTTAGGCCTCGCTTTCACGCGCACCGGCTGGCTTTTTCCATTCTTCGGCACTTTCATCGGCTGGCTCGGAGTAGCCCTCACGGGCAGCGACACGTCTTCGAACGTCCTCTTCGGCGGTTTGCAAAAAATCACGGCGCAGCAGCTCCATCTGAGCCCTCATTTTGATATTTTGATGTGCGCGACGAACAGTGCGGGCGGCGTGATGGGCAAGATGATTGATGCGCAATCCATTTGCATCGCCACTGCCGCGACTAATCAAGTCGGCAACGAAGGGTCGATTTTCCGGTTTGTTTTCTGGCATTCCGTGGCGCTTGCGGCCATCGTCGGCATCATCGTCATGATGTACGCGTACGTTTTCCCGCAATTCATCCCGAGTGGGTTGAACTTCATTCACTGATGAGGCAAGCTTCTTCTTTGATCGCTGTGAATGAAACCTATGGAAGCGCGCATTCTTGACGAGCTTCGAGCGATTGTCGGCGGCCGAGGACTGATTTCTTCGCCAGAAGAACTGCATACCTACGAGTGCGATGGTCTTACCAATTTCCGCGTGATGCCTCGCGCGGTTCTGCTGCCAACTTCCACCGAACAAGTTCAGGCGATCGTTCGAATCTGTTACCGCGAACGAATGCCGTTTGTTGCGCGCGGCTCCGGCACAGGTTTGAGCGGTGGTGCGCTCCCGGTTGAAAACGGAATTGTCATCAGCCTGGCGCGGATGAACCGCATCCTCGAAGTTGATTTTTCGAATGCGCGCGTGGTTGTCGAGCCCGGAGTCATCAATCTCGATGTCACTGGGCGCGTCTCATCGCAAGATTATTTTTACGCGCCGGATCCTTCGTCGCAATCGATCTGCAGCATCGGCGGAAATGTGGCGGAAAATTCGGGCGGAGCACATTGCCTGAAATACGGATTTACGACCACGCATGTGCTGGGGCTGGAAGTTGTGCTTCCGGATGGCTCGCTGGTTCATTTCGGCGGAAAGACTCTTGACGCTCCCGGTTATGACCTTGCGGGAGTTTTCGTCGGCTCCGAGGGTACGCTAGGCGTCGCCACCAATATTATTTTACGCATCGTGAAGCGGCCGGAGTGCGTTCGAACATTGCTGGCGGCCTTTCCATCCACAAATGAAGCAGGAGCGGCGGTGAGCGATATCATCGCCGCGGGCATGCTTCCCGCCGCGATCGAGATGATGGACAATCTTGCCATTCAAGCTGCGGAAGCGGCGGTCCACGCGAACTATCCAAGTTGCGGCGGGTTGCTTCTTGTGGAACTCGATGGCCCCGTCGCGGAAGTGGAAGCCCTGATGGCGCACGTCAACGAGATTTGCCGTTCGAATGGCGCTTCGGAAATTCGCGTGGCGCAGTCAGAAGCGGAACGCGCGCTCGTCTGGAAAGGGCGCAAGGCAGCGTTTGCTGCGATGGGGCGGATTTCGCCGAACTACATTGTGCAGGACGGCGTGATTCCGCGCACCGCGCTTCCGCGCGTGATGAGCGAAATTACACGCCTCAGCCAGGAAGCGGGCGTACGCGTCGCCAATGTGTTTCACGCCGGTGATGGGAACCTGCATCCACTGGTGCTCTATGACCGCCGGATTGCGGGACAGGAAGAGGCGGCCGAGGCGCTCTCTTCGAAGATTCTTGAGCTGTGCATCGCGGCCGGCGGCTCGATTACCGGCGAACATGGAGTTGGCGAAGACAAAAAGAAAGTGATGTCAAAAATGTTTGCCGAACCCGACCTGGCAACCATGCAGCGGGTGCGCTGCGCGTTTGATCCGCTGCAGCTTTCGAATCCCACGAAAGTTTTTCCTACGCCGCGGCTGTGCGGCGAGAAACCTGGGGAATACGTGCCGCACCCGATCGAGTCCGCGGGGATCGCGGAGCGCTACTGACACCCGCCGATGGACGCTGCCACCAAATCCGAAGCGAGCGGATTGCATTCGGCGCTGCGCGACAAATTCATTGCGCTGGTGGGGAATGAGTATGTGCGTGCAGCGACGGCTATCGATGCAGTTGCCGGAGTGCACTCGAAGTTGGTGATTGAACCACGGACGGAGCAAGAGCTTGCGGAGATTCTACGCCTTTCGAATGAAGCGGGGCTGGCGGTGATTCCGCGGGGGGGAGGAACGAAACTGGGATGGGGAAATCCGCCGGCGCGCGCGGATCTGATTTTGTCGACGTCGCGGCTGGTGAAAATCATCGAGCATGCGTGGGCGGATCTCACCGTAAGTGTCGAGGCCGGCTGCACCATTCAAAAATTGCAGGAAACGCTGGCGCAACATGGCCAACGGCTGGCGCTTGATCCGCTTTGGCCGGAGAAAGCTACCATCGGTGGCGTACTCTCCACCAACGATAGCGGCGCGCTGCGTCTGCGTTTTGGCGCGCTGCGCGATCTGATCATCGGCGCCACGATTGCGCTGCCGGATGGCACGCTTGCAAGCAGCGGCGGCAAAGTCGTGAAAAACGTCGCGGGCTACGATCTTCCCAAGCTTGTCACCGGCGCTTTCGGCACTCTCGGAATCATCACACGTGCCGTGTTTCGGCTCCATCCGCTTCCACGGAACACGCGTTCGTTTTCCATCGCCGCGGCTGACGCTGAAGCGACGCAGCGATTTGTGCTCGCGGTTCAGGATTCAAAACTCGCTCATACGTGTCTGCAATCCCACTTTTCGAAGGATGCTCCACTGGTCACTGACATTCTGTTTGAAGGCACGCCGGCCGGGCTTGCAGCCCAAGAGGCACAGCTGCGGAATCTGTCTGCGCCGGCAATTGTCGCGGAGGCTTCCGCGCCATGGACGGCGCGCGAGGAACTTTGGGCTTTTTCCGACCCGGAGGAAACGGCAATCGCGAAAATCAGCATCCTGCCGGCGAACCTGGCTCGCACGATTGAAATGGTGGGACGCACTTCGCGCAACCATCCGCTCCGTTGGAGAGTCCTGATCTATCCAACGGGACTCGGATGGCTTCGCTTGGAAGGCCAGGCCGGTTCGTTGCGCAACGCGCTTAAAACGTTGCGCGGCGAATTGCAAGGGCAAGCTGGTTCACTCGTTGCGCTCCATAATTCTGACAAGATGCCGGAGTTCGACGCTTGGGGGAGCGCGGGCGATGCGTTGCCCCTTATGAAAGCGGTGAAGCAACAACTCGATCCTGGAAATACGTTGAATCCCGGGCGATTTGTGGGTGGAATCTGATGGAAGATTTGACCGCAAAGCAGGAATGCGCGAGCGCCTTCGACGCGCACCATCCGCCTTCGAACGCCATCATCGAAAAGTGCGTGCACTGCGGATTTTGTTTGCCGGTGTGCCCCACTTATGTTTTGTGGGGAAACGAAATGGATTCGCCGCGCGGGCGGATCTACCTGATGAAACTGGCAAGCGACGGGGCCGCGGAAATGAATTCGACTTGGGTGAGCCATTTCGACACCTGCCTCGGCTGCATGGCTTGCATGACCGCTTGCCCTTCCGGCGTGGACTACGGAAAACTGATCGAGGCCACGCGCGCGCAGATCGAACGAAAGACCGAGCGCTCGCCGGGTGAAAAGCTGCACCGGCGATTCATGTTCGAGACTTTTACGCGGCCGGATCGTTTGCGGCGAATGCGTTTGCCGCTGCTGGCCTATCAGAAATCGGGATTGCAGGCCGTGGTACGCGGATTGGGATTGCTGAAGCTGTTGCCAAAGGAGTTGCAGGCGATGGAAGCGCTTCTTCCGAAGCTCGGGCCGCGCGAAGCGGTCGCGGAGGTCACGCCAGCCGCGGGCACGAAGCGCCGCCGGGTTGGTCTGCTCCTAGGTTGCGTGCAGCGTGAATATTTTTCGCAAGTCAACGCGGCGACCGTGCGCGTTCTCGCAGCGGAAGGCTGCGAAGTCGTGGCACCGCAGAAGCAACCTTGTTGCGGAGCGCTGCTGGTACATGCCGGCGAGGAAACAGCGGCGATTGAACTGACGAAGAAGACGATTGATGCGTTCGAACGCGCGGACGTTGAGATCATCGTCACCAACGCAGCAGGGTGCGGCTCCAACGTGAAGGAGTACGGGCATCTGCTCCGCGATGATCCTAACTACGCCGATCGAGCCAGAACCTTTGCGGCAAAGTGCAAAGACATCAGCGAGGTATTGGCCGAACTCGAGCCGCGAGCTACGCGCCGTCCACTCAAACTGCGAGTAGCGTTCCACGATTCGTGTCATTTGCAGCATGCGCAAGGCGTGCGGGCGCAACCCCGCGCCTTGCTTTCCAGCATTCCCGGGCTGGAGCTTGCCGAGATTCCTGAGGCCGCCATCTGCTGCGGTTCAGCGGGAATTTTCAACCTGGTGCAGCCGGATGCCGCCAATGCGCTGGGGGACCGTAAAGCGAATCTCATTGAGCCACTGAAAGCCGATGTTGTGGCGACGGGAAATCCGGGATGTATTTTGCAAATGCAATCCGCGCTGGCGCGCCAGGGCCGGAAGATTCCCGTGGTGCATACGATTCAAATCGTGGACGCATCCATTCGCGGCAAGCCACTCGAATCGCTGCGGCGATAATCTACGCGGGCAAGGTCTGGCCGCGCGTTTCCACTCCAAAGGGAACGAGCAATAGCCCGATCGCAAAAGCGATAGACGTCAAAGCGACGGGAATTCCCAGCGATCCGTAGTGCTGAACGCCCGTTCCAACCAGAAAGGCGATTCCCGCCCCGCTAAATCGCGCAAAAGACGTGGAAAAAGCGAACGCGCTGGCGCGGCATTCCGTCGGGTATTGCTCTGGCAGCCAGAGGGTATACACAGCAAAATTCGCGCCGCCAAAACCAAGAAAGAACAGGCAGACGAAGAACCACGGTAGCGCCCCGGCACCCAGATAGAAAACTTTTCCGAACGTCAGGGCGATGAAGGCCATCATCAGCGAGAAAAATAATCCAAGCGCTCCGCGCCTCCCAAGTTTCTCAGCCAGCCACGGCATCGCCAGGCACCCGAGAATCGTCCCAAATGCAACAAGCATAGTTGCGCGTGAAGCGAGTCGCTCCGCCTGTGGTCCCACTCGGCTCGCAGCTTCTGCGAGTGTCGTCACCGCAGCAGGAACGTACACCGTCCCAGCCCACAGTCCACTAACGGAAGTCAGCATGTACAGCGAATTCAGAATCGTTCTGCGTCGCAATGTGCTCGAAAAGAGTGTCGCGAACGGTTGCCAGATTTGCCAGGAACGAACCATCCCTTCTTTCTGACGCCAGCAGGCGGGCTCAGCAACGCCGTGCCGCACCCATGCCAGCAAGAGCGCCGGCAATCCGCCGACGGCATACATCGCGCGCCATCCAAAACGGCTGCCAATCGTGAAGTTCGCCAGCGCTGCGACGAAAACACCCACGTAATACCCCGTGTGCATGTATCCCGCCCCCGCGCGCCTCCGTTCTTCCGGCCATTCTTCTGCGACGAACGTCCCGCCCATGGCCCACTCGCCGCCGATCCCAATCCCCGCCAGCAGCCGCAGCACCGCAAGCTGCCATACGTTTGTCACCACCGCGCTCAAAACCGTAAACACCGAGTACCACACAATCGTCAGCATCAGCGTTCGAACGCGCCCGAATTTGTCGCCCACCGGTCCCCAGAGAAATGCGAGTGCCCATCCAAATAGAAAAATCGCAACTAACAATCCTCCGTAATACCCGATGTTGCCTTTCGTGGCGGCGATGCCCGAACGAGGCAGAAGATCACGCAGCGACGGCACCATCACCAGCGCGTAAATGAAGGAATCCATGCCGTCAAGCGCCCAGCCTCCCCAAGCGGCCCAGAAGCCGCGAATCTGATTTCGCGTCAGCGGCGTCGCTTGGGCGGCTTGTGCTTGCGGGTGGACGCGAGGGGTGGACATATAGCGCGCACTATATCAAAAGCGCCTGGGGAAAAAGAAAAAGCGAGGGGAAACGCGGCAAAAGAGATTCGCGTGAATTCTCTAGTGATAGCCGAGCAAGAAAAAATAAACCGTCATGGCCGATCCCACGAGGATGACGAAGGACTTCACCCAGGCTTGCGGCAGCCTTTGAGCAAAGTGCGCTGTGGAATAGCCGCCCAGCAACGAGCCTGCAATCATGACAATGGCCTGCGGCCAGACGATCGCGCCGGTCACGATGAAAGTGACGGTGGCGACACCGTTGATGACTCCGCCCAGAATGACTTTGAGCTTGTTCATGGCGTGAATGTCGGTCATGCCGAGTGCCGAGAGCATCGCCAGATTCATGATGCCGATGCCTCCGCCGAAATAGCCGCCGTAAACGGCGACAAGCAGCTCGAAGATGGAAGCACCGCTGACCGCCGCGGTGGTGGCATCGTGTGAAATGCCTGCGGAAATCCTGCCGGTCAGATGCTTGCCGAAAGCGAACAGCAGCGTGGCGCCAAGCATGAGCCACGGGAGCACGTGCAGGAAAGTTTGCGCGGGCGTCTTGATCAGGAGAAAAGCACCGGCCAGGCCACCGAGAATGCTGGTGAGCACCAGCGGAATCATCACGCGGCGCGCAATGTTCAGCTTCTGGGAATAGGCGCCGCCGCTCGCCGTGGTTCCTACCCAAAGGGCGAGAGTATTCGTGGCGTTGGCGGCGATGGGCGGGACGCCGGTAAACAGCAGAGCGGGAAATGCGACGAAACTCCCGCCGCCGGCCACGGCGTTGATTCCGCCTCCAAGAGCGCCGACGAAAAACAGGAAGATGGCGTTATGCAGGTTCAAACAGAAGTTTTATCACGAATGCGGTTCGTCTTCCAAAACGCGCATCCGCTTGCTTACGGAGGAGCGGGCCCGATCGCTAAACCGAATCGCCTCCTGCTCGTCACAAATTCGCGCTAAGTCATTTCTTGACAACGAACGCCGACCCGTATATGAACGGGGCGTTCCAGGGCCCTTCCGCCGCTGAAGACCTGGCTCGCGACCCAAAGGCGAGTCACAGGGGGGATTCAAAGGAAGGGAAAGAGACGTAAGTTGAAGTGTGCCCCGCGGCCGCGCTCCCGAAGGCGATCGGCCAGCGCCACACTGTCGCGAAAAAGTTGGACTTCACAGGAGGACGCATGGCCAGCCGTGCAGACGCAATCCCGATGGGTGGTACTGCCGATTACAGCATCTGGAAGGTGATTCTTGCCTCCTCCGTCGGCACCATGATCGAGTGGTACGACTTCTACATTTTTGGCAGCCTCGCCGCCGTCCTGTCCTTGAAATTCTATCCCCCGGGAAACGCCACCTTTGCCTACATCGCCTATCTCGCTACCTTCGCCGTTGGATTCATGGTGCGCCCGTTTGGGGCGCTCTTCTTTGGAAGAATAGGCGACTTGGTAGGCCGCAAGTATGCCTTCCTGGTCACACTCACAGTGATGGGCTTTGGAACCTTTCTCATCGGCCTGATGCCCACTTTCGCCACGGCCGGTTGGCTTGCTCCCATTGCTCTGATCGCCATTCGTGTCTTTCAGGGACTCGCGTTGGGCGGGGAATACGGAGGGGCCGCGATTTATGTCGCCGAACACGTTCCCGACAACAAGAGGGGCTACTGGACCAGCTATATTCAGATTACGGCTACCCTGGGCCTGTTCTTTTCCGTTATCACTGTGATCCTCCTTCAGTTCTACATGACGCCAGCAAATTTCCAGAGCTACGGCTGGCGCATTCCCTTCCTGGTTTCCGTCATCCTGGTCATGATCTCGCTTTACATCCGTCTTAAGATGAAGGAGTCGCCCATCTTC